>ENA-UOOH01000787-UOOH01000787.1-fermentation-metagenome-genome-assembly--contig:-NODE-787-length-33945-cov-5.852198_pt1 | contig 33945 bp, 30 predicted proteins | sample MGYA00245778_ERZ724025 | MGnify/ENA primary metagenome ERZ724025 (study PRJEB28704, sample SAMN03018313) | fermentation metagenome | biome: anthropogenic terrestrial biome; feature: soil; material...
CTATTATCTCTATAAAATATATAATATTCCCTTGCAAATACTATTATACGAGGAGGGATATTATGAAGTTATATGAAAGTGAAACAGTTGAATTGAAGGAAATTTATACACCAAATTTAAAGAAAGAAATTATTTCCTTTGCAAATACAAACGGTGGGACAATCTATATTGGCGTACAAGACAATGGAGAAATTGTTGGTATTGATAATGCTGACTTTGTAATGCAACAGATATCAAATTCTTTAAGAGATAGTATTCGTCCTGATGTTTCTATGTTTACTAATATTGAGCTATTGCAAGAAGAAAATAAGTTTTTTATTAAACTAACTGTTAGCCCAGGTACGAAAAAGCCTTATTACCTATCAGATAAGGGACTTAAACCAGCAGGCGTATATGTTAGAAGTGGAACAACATCTGTCCCAGCATCTGAAGATGCTATTCGCATGATGATAAAAATGACAGATGGTGATTCATTTGAAACAAATCGTTCTCTAGTTCAGGAGTTGACTTTTAATACACTAGATGAAGAATTGAGAAAAAGAGGTTTGGAATTTACAAAAATTCAAATGAAAAATTTAGGTATTCTTTCTGATGATGATATTTATACAAATATGGGACTACTTGTTTCAGATCAATGTAAACATTCTATTAAATTTGCAATTTTTCAAGGCACAGATAAGTTAGTGTTTAGGGATAGAAAAGAATTTACTGGCTCCATATTCGCTCAGCTTATGGATGCATATAAAACTATTGACTTTTATAATGGTACAAAAGCAACCTTTCATGATTTACTGCGCACGGATGAAAGGGATTATCCAGAAGAGGCTGTTCGTGAAGCTTTGCTGAATGCTATCGTTCACAGGGACTATTCTTTTAGCGGCAGCACATTTATAAATTTATACTCTGACCGTTTAGAGATTATCTCTTTAGGTGGGTTGGTACCTGGTTTATCATTAGAGGCAGCTATGATGGGAGCATCTCAACCTAGAAATGAAAAACTTGCAAACCTATTTTATAGAATGAGGTTTATTGAGGCATATGGAACAGGTATTAGTAAGATCATTAGCTGTTACAAAGGTTTACCTGTCCAACCGAAGTTTGAAAATGCAGAGGGCGCATTTCGGGTTGTGCTACCTAACATACATGCACAAAAGTTAAGCACAGAAAATGAAAAGTATTTACCAATACTCAGATTATTTGAAAAGCAAAAAGAAATTACTCGAAGGGATGTTGAGGAAACTTTAGGGATTGGTACAACTCATGCAATTAATATGCTCAGAGAAATGTTGGATAAGGATTTGATTAGTAAAGTTGGGGGTGGTAGACTCACAAGGTATGTGCTAAAATAAACAAACCTAATCATGTAGGTTTTGTTCTTAGAGGGAAGATTGGTTTGCTCGTTGCCTCCCTCTTCTCCTTTTTTTGAAGTATTGACAGTTTTCCTAATTTACATTATAAAAAAGCAGATTATTTAATCTTACACGAGCATTAAAAGTGAATTTATTTTGATGTTTTTGAATAAAATCAGAATGGTTTATTTTGACGTTTAACACTTATAAAAAGATATTGTAGTATGGTGAGCGACATAAAAATTTTATAACCATAAAGTCGCAATTTTACTATGAAGAGGAGAGATTATGATGGATAAGACTAACCCAGAGAAGGCAGTTAAAGAATTGACTATGCTACTGATGTATTTAACAAAATTTAATGAAGGGGGCCATTTTGAATCAGATTTGGATATGGCTTGGAAGGGATATGATTTTGATATTATTAATGAATTGGATGAGGAAGACTATATCCGACAGGGAAGCTTCCGTTCCAAATCCGTAGCAATTACAGATAAAGGCATGAAATTATCACGAGAACTATTGGATAAATACAATATATCAGATTGGAAGTAGATATAAGCAGAAAAAATGCACTTGTAGGTCGACTTGCTTCTAAAATATACTCCATTATAAAAGGTACTAACTGTCCTTAGTATTGCTATGTTATGTGTGCTTTTTTAATTTTGCTTTTTCTAATAATATTGAGATTTCAGTATAGAAAGGTTGATAATATGCTTGAATTAATACGGAGAAATGTCATATATGTAAATGGGTATAAAGAATACTGTCAAGAATTTTGGGATCATGACATTCGCTATTTTCGACCTACAAATCCTGAGTTGATTGATGAAACCTGGTTTGAAAGAACTAAAAGCTGGTATGATAAAAAAGAGTTGGGATTGATTCCTGGTCAACCTGTGAGTTTTCATTACTGGGCAGTCGATGGGGATAATTTTGTTGGTGAATTCCAATTGCGAACAGAACTGTCGGAGGAAGTCATGACCGGAATAGGAAGTATCGGCTATTCTGTTCGTATAACTGAACAGGGAAAAGGTTATGGAACAGAAATATTAAGGAAAGGACTTGCTATAGCAAGAGACCACCATCTTGAAAAAGTCTTACTTACGATCAACGATCAAAACACAGTATCAGCACATATATGTGAAAAACTTGGTGGCGTGCTAATGGATAGAATCCTTGCTTATAATAAAGATGAGGGCGAACATATCATGCGCAGGTATTGGATTTATCTATAGTTACAAAATGAGCATAATATGAAGCTCTACAAATTTCCAATTTGTCAATGAGATTATGAGTACAATCTGAATTTGAAGTTAAGACGCATCTTTCCTTTATACGAATATAGTGGATATGTTCACGCCTACTGATAGTGCTAAAAATGCAGTGTTTCCGGGACGGTCTGAAAGATATTCATTCTATCCCATCAAGCCACGTGGAAACAGTATGTTTTATGTCACGTAAAAAGTCTTGATACAAGGGCATTTACAAACAGGGTGTTTTTGAGTAAACTATAAAAAAGTGTGCTTTTACAGTCTGCGGAAACATGTCAAGTCATTCATAATGTACGGAGCTTGAAAAAACCGAGCCAATAGTCAAGTTGATATTATGAATGTTAAACCCTCAAAAAGTATCGAGGGTTGAGCGGACATTATGAATGTAGAAAGGAGCCCATACTCATGAATGTAATTATACGTCTTGGAGACGGTAAGTATTATTGTTCAGCAGTTTTTGGATATTATGATGATAACGAGACCGATAAATATAGTTATGATATGTATTATATTGTTTTTAATCAGGAAAAGACAAAATTGATAAAACAACCACTGTTTAATCCAAAAATTTACCCGCAATTAGATAAGACAGTGCTTGTTTTTGATGGTGATCAAACAAATTGGATAGTGAATAAAAATGGATATGGTGGCGTAGATTTTCTGCCTAAAGAAAATGCTCTGCATATTATTGAAAGCGGCATAATGCCCTCAAATTTGCTAAACAAGTGCCTTTTGCTGGAAGTCCCAGATAACTTCGAAGGTTATCATGAAATAATAGATTCAAAAGATGTGGATAATCTCATGTGGGTTTCAGGAGGTTTTCATGACGCGGTAATATCAAAACAGGAAGGAAAGAAAGATGGCTCGCTTAGTGTACTGTTTGATGGGATATGGGGATGCTCCATAGAACTTATTTTTAGTGGTGATGTATCATATTGCACAGATAGCAGAAATTCGGATCAATGCGACGACCCATATTGGTTTGGTTCCACATTGATACTTAAAGACGGGTACAAGATATTTATTGATGACGATGATGTAGCTATTGAAGATGTAAATAACGATTATTGCTGGTTTAAAGCTAAGGCAATGGAATATCGTATTATACCAGAATAGAAAATTCCCTGCCAGCTATTGCAGTTGACGGGGCTTCTTAATGCTTGCGATTAGTATTTGATGTTGATTGTGATGCAAGATTTGAATGTGATTTTGAAATGGTCATTGTGGACTTCGTACGCTCCATTACTTCGAATATATTGCATTTAATTTTCTTGATCCTGAAACATCAGTTAAACGATTGAATAGAATTGAAAAAGGTATACTGGGCCTAGATGAAATGTCAGGGCGATAAATAGTAATTTATGGAGGAAAAACTATAATGGAATTATGGGATATATATGATATTGCAAGAAATAAAACAAATAGGACAATGGTTCGGGGAGCAGATTTTAATAAAGGCGATTATCATATGGTTGTTCACATTTGCATATTCAATTCGAAGGGTGAAATGCTAATTCAACAAAGACAGCCATTTAAAGAAGGTTGGTCTAATATGTGGGATATTACAGTTGGGGGAAGTGCGATTAAAGGGGACACTAGCCAAATGGCCGCGGAAAGAGAATTGATGGAAGAATTAGGAGTTAAAATTAGTCTGCAGAATATAAGACCTTATCTTACAATTAATTTTGATAATGGATTTGATGATATATATTTAATTCAAAAGGACATTGATATTGCTGATTTAACTTTACAGTATGAAGAAGTTCAGTGTGTAAAATGGGCTTCAAAAGAAGAGATTTTTTCCATGATAGATAGTGGTGAATTTATTCCGTATTACCAAAGTTTAATACAATTATTTTTTGATATTAAAAATCGATATGGATGTCATCAAACAATATAAAATTCCAATTTGTCAATGAGATTATGAGCACAATCTGAATTTGAAGTTAAGACCACCTTTTTTTATATGAATATGGTGGATATATTCACGCCTACCGATGTAATATTAAAAAATAATTGGAGGAGGATAAAATAAGATGGAAAACAAAAAGAGGGACAATGAAGATGAAATTACATCTGTTCGTCTTCATTTGGAACTGAAAGGTGAGGGTTTGACGGAATATCAGAAAAGGATGCTAAAAAGATACGGAGAATCTTCAACGGGAGAGACTATATGCAGGGACATTCTTATACCATCCGATATGCCACTCCATAACCTGCACTATGCAATACAAAAACTTTATGGCTGGCAAAATTCACATTTGCGCAGTTTTCGTCTGCCGGAAGAAGTTTATCAAAAACTAACCAGGGGTACTGTTAAAGGGTGGGTGAATTTAGTGGGGATTTTATTTCAGCCGCCATCTGAATCAGAGGAAGATGTTTTTTGGGATGATAATTATACAAAGGGAAATATAAATGCATGGCTTAAGAGAAAATATGTCGGACCGTATTTTTACGGCGGGAAGTTGGAGTATCCTGAAATTGCGAAAAGAGACGTGCAACGGCTTATGGATAAATTTAAGATGATTGATGTCAAAGAGCCATTTAAAGATTACTTAGCCCGGGCTGAAAAGGATGGAGACAAGGAAATCAAAACTTTGCGCAAAGCTCCTTTGATTGAGTTGACCCTTGAAGAAATGGATTCGTCTATTCTCATTGAAGGTGGAACAAGAGAACTGCTGGAACGACTGGAGGTCAGCAAGGTTTTAGCAAGTAAGGATGAAATGATTGATGAAGATAGATTGTTTCCAGTAACAAGGGAACTCATTTATAAGTATGATTTTGGGGATAATTGGACTATTACCATAACTAAGGAAAAAGATTGCAAAGATTTACTGAGAAACGGGTTCGTTTCGCGTGAAGAGATTGCCTGTGCAAATGATATTGTGCTGAATAAGCATATGCCGGTTTGTATTCATAAAAACGGAGTTTTTTTGTTTGATGATGTGGGTGGGCTAAGCGGATTTGCTGACTTTTTGGGTGATATTTATGAAAGCGAAGACAGAGAAAAAAGAAATATGCTTCGCACTTGGTCAAAGAGCCTCGGGTGGAGTGAAAAAAAGATTGCTTATAAAAAGATATTGTAGTATGGTGAGCGACATAAAAATTTTATAACCATAAAGTCGCAATTTTACTATGAAGAGGAGAGATTATGATGGATAAGACTAACCCAGAGAAGGCAGTTAAAGAATTGACTATGCTACTGATGTATTTAACAAAATTTAATGAAGGGGGCCATTTTGAATCAGATTTGGATATGGCTTGGAAGGGATATGATTTTGATATTATTAATGAATTGGATGAGGAAGACTATATCCGACAGGGAAGCTTCCGTTCCAAATCCGTAGCAATTACAGATAAAGGCATGAAATTATCACGGGAACTATTGGGTAAATACAATATATCAGATTGGAAGTAGATATAAGCAGAAAAAATGCACTTACAAGCGACTGCTTCTGAAATATACTCCGTCACCAGTCTAAGCCATGCTGAGTGTGTAGTTCGGTAGTTTTTAATTTGAAGCTTTCTTATATTATTTCGTAGGTGTGGGTAGGATAAATTAATTTAGATTTAAGAATAGAGGATAAGAAAAATGTTGAACAATAAAGGTTTTGATTTATGGGCAGGCGACTATGACAAGAGTGTAAATATTAGCGAAGAAAATAATGAATATCCGTTTGCAGGTTATAAAGATGTATTAAATTATATTTATAACCAAGTAAGAGAGCAAAATGGCTCTAATGTTTTAGATATTGGATTTGGAACTGGAATATTAACAACTAAATTATACAATGATGGTTATAGTATTACAGGTATTGATTTTTCAAATAACATGATAAATATTGCGAAACGCAAAATGCCCAATGCAACATTAATAAGTTGGGATTTTTCTAAAGGATTACCCGATGAAATTAAGAACAGCCGTTTTGATTATATAATTAGTACATATGCAATTCACCACTTAACAGATAAAGAAAAAATTAGTTTTATAAAATCGCTTTTTAATATTTTAAGTCCAAAAGGAAAGATAATAATAGGTGATATTTCATTTGAAACAAGAGATGAATTAGAGAGGAGCAAAGCAAGATATAAAGAGCTTTGGGATAATGATGAGGTTTATTTTGTAGCAGAAGAAATTAAAGAAATTCTTAATGATAAATATTGCTGCACATATATTAAAATATCACACTGCGCAGGAGTATTAACAGTAAGAAACAGGCGATTTTAACAAATCAAAGATATTTAAACTATCCTTATTACATAATATAATATAATTAATATATATCACACATTTTTATGAAAATATAAAAATATGTGATATGTTCTTGTCTACCGGTAGTGCCAAAAATATCATGGATATGCTTCCGAGATAGTCCAAAAGACATTCGTTCTATCCCCTCAAGCTATGTTGGGTGCGTGGTATTGATATCAAGGGGGAAATAAACGTTAATTAAAAAGGCAAAAATTTATGTGGGAAGGGGACTAACATATGCAGTATAAACTTATGGATGAGGCGGATATATCTTTAATTGTGCCATTGTATATTGAATATTATAATAAAAAAGAAGATGGCGAATGGAATGAAAGTACAACTTATAAGCGTATTCATCAAGTATGGAGCCGGGAGGATTCATATTGTTTAATTATGCTGGAGAATCAAAAGATTATTGCTTTTTCCATGGGGTATTTTGAACAATATGATGATGGTCAAGTCTATAATTTAATTGAAATTGTTGTAGGAACCCAATACCAGAACAAAGGTATAGGTACAGCTTTTATGAGAGAGTTGGAGGCAAGAGTAAAAAAAATGGGCGCAATGAGTATACAGTTAGAAGCCGTAAACGACCAACATCATGAACATTTTTATAGTAAACTTGGTTATAAAAATGTATCTAATTTTGTCCTCAAATGTAAATGGTTATGATGCTTAGGTGTCATTTTTATATTTAAAGTCGGAACTTTAAAACATGATTTTATCCTTTTATGGGAACAAGTTCATAGGAAGGGCGAATTCCATTTTTTCAGATATAAGCCTGTAAAAGATTTTGCTCAAACTGGAAAAGAGTACCTAGATTTTTCACTTTTATTTAAGGTGTTATAATTAAAATAAAATAAATTAGAATTTATGGAGGGAAAAAAGATGTTAGAATTCAGATATGACACCCAATTATTAATTGAAGGAGAAAATCTTGATGAAGATGCAATCAATGATTATTTTAAAAACAACTTTAAAGGAGACTGCTTATTGGCTGTAGGTGGTGAAGAACTTATTAAGATTCATTTTCATACAAATGAACCATGGAAAGTATTAGAATACTGTTCAACTCTTGGCGAAATTTATGATATCGTAATCGAGGATATGGATAGACAAGCGAGAGGATTAAAGGGCTAACAAATTTCAATTTGCAGTTAACATGCTTTATAGAATATTGGAGTGCCCATTATAACACCAGGGTATTGAACTATATTCCGTACTTGCAAGAGGTCTATATTGTAAAATATAGATGAATTAAGGTGGGTAACACGAAACGTATAGCTATTGTCCTTGAAATAATAATCAAGGAGATAGCTTTTTTTATTTGGTGCTTTTGGAAATGAAAGGGGAATTTTAATATGATTAGAGGATTTAAAGAAAGTGATGCAAAAGAAGTTTCGGATTTAATAGCAAGAACATTGCGAGAAGTAAATATTAATGACTATTCAATGGAATATATCGAAAGTGACGGAATAAAATTTGAAAAATAGAGCTAAAAGATAAAATTACCAGTTGAGAGGTTAGCAGATGAAATATATAATATAATGTAAATAAGTAGAAAATGATGAAATAAAGATTGTTTTAAGTTACAAAATAGATATACATGTTTTTCTATTTTGTAAAAATTGGAGATGACTAAGGAAAATGCAATTTCAATATCAAATAAATAAGGACAGTTATATACACAGTATCAGAACAAATAATAAAAACAGTTTAATAAAAAAATTAATAGTAAACTCATTAAAATGGAATTTTGAAACTATTATGTATAATAACTCATATATGCAAAACCGGCAAATAAAAGGTTTTAAAATTTCTATAAGCGATGATGGTATTGCTATTGTATCGGATATATCTGAAATATATATAGGATGGACAGCCATAAAAAGCATAAAACTTGAATCAAATTTTCTTTTATCGATTAAGTTTGGATTAAATAAAAAAATTTTGATACCATTGATTTCAAGCGATTTCAAAAATGAAAATGAAAAATTACAATTAGTCGATGCATTAGAGCATAAGATGATTGACAAGAACAAGCATCCTCTACCAATGTTCTTGTTTGAAAATACTTTCCTAAAGCTAAAATTTACTTATTCTATAGAAGATGAAGAATATTTTTATATGTATAACACGGAGAATAGTTCACGGGGTAAGAAAATACATAAGTTTTTGCAATTCATATCCCCTGCTATATTCTCGATTTGCTGTATATGGTCGTATATCGTGGGCATTACATTATATACAGTAGTATCATTTCTTGGGTTAGTATGTTCTCTATATATTAGTAAAACAAAACACAAGCATAGTAAAATAGATTTAAAAGGAATCAGTAAAATATGCAAAAAAACATTGGCTGACAGTAAGACTTATTATGATCCTAAATCAGAAAAAAGTGTAATTTTATCTGATAAAGGAATTTTCCTTGAAAATAGCGATGTGGTTATTTTTATAGAATGGGAAAAAATAAGTAATTTTGATATTATTGAGACTAATAACTATATAGGAATATCGAATAAAAATTCAGCGATTTTTTGGATTCCTAATAGTGCATTTAGTAGCTTGGAAGGTGAAGATAAATTTAAGCAAATAATAAAAAAATATCTTAGCAATTAATTGAATTCAGGTAAAATGTTGAAAAAACTTTATATAAAATAGTTTGCATTCTTTATATTTTGTGCTACATTTGTAGAAATAATGTGAAGCAAAGATTATCCATATAATATTACTTGGCAATAAAATAATGATGTGGTAGAATATTCAAAATGTGTGCAACTTTAAGTTGCTAAAAATCAGACCGTTGATATGCAAACAATTAAAATTCAAATATAAAGGAGTAAATTAAAAATGTCAGATATAAAGTTTGGAATTAAGCAAACCATAGGAGCTCTTTCAGAATCACCAAAAGGCTGGAAGAAGGAATTAAACTTAGTTTCTTGGAACGATAAGGAGCCTAAATATGATTTGAGAGATTGGGATCCTGAACATAAGAAAATGGGTAAAGGTGTTACTTTATCAGCTGAAGAATTGAAAAAGCTTAAGGATATCCTTAATGAAATGGAGCTGTAAGGGCATTAGAAAGCATCAGAGTTAATATCTGATGCTTTTGCTATACAAATTATTGAAGAGATAAAAGGGATACCTATACTTGTGGAGAATAATGTTAAATATATGATAAGGATTATTTAAATAGTGAGAGTAAATCCATGCTTAAAAAGTTTTACGGGAATTCATTAAAAAATGATTCCTATTTTTACAGCGGTTGAAAGATAAGGTTGGGTGTAGCAGAAATAGCGCAAAGATTGTTTATATTTAGTGAAGGGCGGTATTTATTGTGAATTATGCAACAATTATAAATGGGATGAAAAGATTCGGCTCAACAGAAAAAGATATCTGTGTTCATGGTATAGGTATACCTCCAGAACAAGTTCATGAAAATGTGATTCTTGCTCCATGGTGGGAACCCTCTTCCCTCCCCGATTTAGGGAAAGCGGAGTATTTAAGTGAATCGGATTTTTCGGCGGTTAAAGTATGGAACATTGTTGCTGATAAAGCAAAAATTACTTATATTAAAACAGGAATTGGAGCCCCTGTTTTAATGGATGCCATGTTATCTTTAGGTGTAACAAAATGCCAGAAAGTTATTTTTATTGGCTCTGCCGGGTCACTTGATGAAAAAATCGGTATTGGTGATATCGTTATTCCTGAATTCAGCATATGTGGTGATGGTGCAAGCAGATATATAGCAACTGATAATTTAAAAAATGATTATTGGGGAGAAAAAGTATATCCGGATTTTGAGTTGCTATCAACAATCAAATCCATAACGGGAAGTGTTTGTGAACAAAATAATGTCAAGTGGCATCTTGGAAGAAATTTTAGTATAGATACAATTGTTGCACAATTTGCTCACATTGACACGATTTTAAATATGAATTGCAATGTAATTGAAATGGAAACGGCAGCAGCTTTTCGTGCCGCAAAAATAGCAAATATATCAATAGCAGCTATTTTTAGTGTATCAGATAATACAATCACTAAAAAATCTTTAATTAGCGGCAGAACAGATCAAGAAATGAATTATCGTAGATTCGTAAGACGTAATTTATTTCCGAAAATCATCTTAAAAACATTTTTATAGGGAGATCTGGTAAAGATGAAAATAGGATTAGTATCTTGTTTAGAAAATTAGGAAAATTAGGGACAGATAAGTATTCTTCTGTTTTATCATATATTTTGAATAATCACCTCATTTTAGGTAAATACTATAAATAGTAAAAATTAACTGAAATGAGGTGGTTTTCTTGCCTAGATGCGCAAGATTAAAAGACAAAGATGCTGTATATCATGTAATGGTAAAGAGTATAACCGAGATACCCCTGTTTAAAAAAGATGATGACAAAAATGATTACTTAAATCTTATGAAAGAATATCAGAAAACCTATGGCTTTAAAGTGTATGCCTATTGTATAATGACCAATCATGCCCATTTCATAATTGATCCTATGGGAGCTGACATATCGAAAATAATGCATGGACTGAATTTTAAATATGCTCAAACATTTAATAAAAACCATGAAAGGCATGGGCATTTATTTCAAGACAGATTTAAAAGCAAGATAGTAGGTACAGGCGAATATCTGCTTACTTTATCTGCATATATTCATAATAATCCACTAAAAATAAATGGATATGAGAAATGCCCTGAAAAATATAAATATTCAAGTTTAAAAGTGTATCTTGGGCTTGAAAAGGATGACACAGGGCTACTTGATGAAGGCTTTATAATGCAAATGTTTGATCAAAATGTAAAGAAGGCAAGAGAAGACTATCTTAAATTTGTGTATATATGTGATGATGACAGAATTAAAAAAGAAGAAGTGGAATTTGAAGATGAAAAGACAGAGTATAAAAGCGAAAGAAAGATAATAGTAAGGGATTTTGACCCGAAGGATATAGCAAAATTCATTGCAGAGGAAACTGGGGTAAATGAAGTAATGTTGCATATAAAAAACAGCAGGAATACCAAGGTTGCAAGAGCATTAGCTGCACTCTTAATGAGAAGTCTCTGTAACTACAGGTGCAGTGACATATGCAAATTTTTTGGGAATATCACTCAGTCAAGAGTATCAAAACTTTGCTGCATTGGAGTAGATATTATATCAAAAGATGAAAGGTATAGGGATATAATAAATAAATTTATTATAGAACATGCAGCTGCAGCTTGAGGGAGTATTTATACTACTCTATTAAAAAAGAAATTGTTTTTTAAAAAATAGAGAAAATTTTAATAAAACCCATTTTGTTTTCAAAAGAGGATTTATTTGTTATGCCTATTTTTAAAGCGTACAAGCCCACAAAAATACAAAGCTATAAAGTTAGAACATTAATTAAAGGGAAATAAGTGATTGTTTGGAGAAAATGTAATGCAAAGTGGTAAAAAGTTGATTTTTAAATGGTAAATAGGCTGATGATGGCGATGGGGAATGGTTGTTATCTGTCCCACAAAGTTTACATAATGAAAGGGATTTATAATATAAATATGGGAAGTAGGAGCCGGTATACTAAGAATAAATCTTGATAGAAAATGGCTCCTATTTTTATAGCCGAAAAATACAAAGAATATCAAGAGACAAAAGCGAGAAGATTAACTTCTAAAAAAATTGAAAAATATATGCAGAGCGTTAAATAGTAATTTGAAGAGATGATATATGAGAAGAGACATTTTTTATTAGAGCAATATTTAAGAATGTTTAAGCAATTTTAAATAATGTAATAGCGTAGGCATGGCTTTATAATATATTTATAGCAAAAGTGTTTAATTGCAATAGAAAGATAAGGGGGGTGTCTTATGGATAATGTAGTTGAGTTCAGAAAAATTACAAAATATTTTCCTGGAGTAAAAGCTCTTGAAGATATAAGTTTTTCAGTGCATAGCGGCGAAGTTTTAGCATTTATAGGAGAAAACGGTGCTGGAAAGTCTACCTTATTAAAAATATTAAATGGTGATTATCAACCTACTAGTGGGGAATATTTAATCAATGGCGAAAAAAAACACTTTAGGCAACCCAGTGAGGCTATCGAGGCAGGTATCAGTGTAATATATCAGGAAAGACAAGTTTTAATGAATTTAACTATTGCGGAGAATGTTTTTTTAGGCAGATTGCCTGCCGACAAATTTGGAATAGTTAATACAAAAGAAGCCAATAGGCGAACTGCGGAAATTATAAGTGATTTTGGTTTGGACATGAAACCGACAGATAAGGTAAAAGATTTAAGTATAGCATACCAACAAATTGTTGAAATAATGAAAGCATATAGCCGTGATAATCTTAAACTCATTGCTTTTGATGAGCCAACAGCAAGCCTTAGTGACTCAGAAATTGAAAGCTTATTTAAAATTATTAGAAAATTAAAATCGGAAGGCAAGATGGTTATTTACATATCCCATCGTATGGAGGAGATTCAGGAAATTGCAGACAGAATTGTAATTCTTAAGGATGGAAAATATGTAGGAAATTATGGCATGAAAGAAGTTACTGAAGAGGAAATGATTCGCATGATGGTTGGGCGTAATCTCGGTGATATTTATGACAATTTAGATAGAAACAAAAAAATTGGCGATGTCTTATTGGAGGTGGAGCATTTAAAAACTGATCATGTAAAAGACGTTTCCTTTACTTTGCATAAGGGCGAAATCCTTGGATTTTCAGGCCTTGTTGGAGCTGGAAGAACAGAAACTGCAAGAGGGATTATTGGGGCAGATAAAATGCTTTCTGGTGAATTGTATCTGGAGGGGAAACGAATATATAATAAGTCACCAAAAGATGCAATGAAGAATGGAATTATATTAATACCCGAGGATAGAAAGACACAGGGACTTTTAACTAATTTTGATGTGGGTAATAATATTACGGTTGGTTCAATAGATGCAAATTCAAATAATTTTGGAGTGCTTAATAGGAAAAAAGAAAATGAAATGGTGCAAAGTGGCATCAGGGAATTTAAAATTAAGACTCCAAGCGCGAAAAAGAAAGTTTTGGAGTTAAGCGGTGGGAATCAGCAAAAAACAATCGTTGCAAGGTGGATGTCCACCAATCCTAAAGTTCTGATTCTGGATGAACCTACTAAAGGTATTGACATAGGAGCAAAGGCAGAATTTTATAATATGATTTGTAAATTTGCTAAGCAAGGGTTAGGGGTTATATTGATTTCTTCCGAATTGCCAGAAGTTATGGGATTATCGGATAGAATCATCGTAATGAAATCCAGAGAAATATCTGGTGAAGTGCTTAGAAAAGATGCAAGTGAAGAAGGACTTTTAAAATTAGCAATGATTGGGGGAGAAAATAATGGAAGGAATTAAAGGCAGTAAGGACAGGCATTTTCATATAAATGGCAGTAATTTTGTTCTTTTTTGTGCCATAATTGTTGTCATAGCTATATTTACATCAATAAATCATAACTTTCTATCATATCAAAACTTTATCAACATATTGGTTGCAGCTTCTTTAATTGGCTTGGTCGCAATTGGACATACCTACTTGATTATTGCAGGTTTAAATGATTTGTCTGCTGGTTCTCTTGCGGCATTCTCAGGCGTTGTTGCAGCTTTATTAGTTAAGAATATGGGGTTTAATTTTTGGCTGGCATTGATTTTTACAATTGTTATCGCGGTACTTGTTGGTGTATTTAATGCATGGATGGTTACAGGGATTAAGCTTGATCCATTCATTGCAACATTGGTAAGTCAGGCAATCTTTAGGGGATTTGCTTATATCATAAGTAATGGTAAGGCAGTTCCAATATCAGATAAGACGTTTATTAAGCTCGGCAATGCAAGATTTTTAACAATTCCGCTTACTGTTTGGATTTTGATCATTGCATATGTTATATTTGGATTTATTTTAGCTAAGACCAAATTTGGACGTAGTGTATATGCAATTGGTGGTAATAAGGAAGCAGCAAGACTTGCTGGATTAAATCCAAATAGGATTATATATACATGTTTCATGATGATGGGTGCTCTTTGTGCAGTTGGTGGAGTTATTTTAGCTGCTCGTATGAATTCTGGACAGCCATCTGCATGCGTTAACCTTGAATTTGACTCAATTACTGCAGTTATCCTTGGCGGAGTGTCTTTTACTGGTGGAGTTGGCAATATTGGAGGGACCGTATTAGGTGTATTCCTGATTCAGTCATTTAATACCGGCTTAACCATGGTAGGGGTACAATCCTTCTGGCAATATGTAGCAAGAGGTGCTTTGCTATTGATGGCATTGGCAACTGACTATATTAGAAAGAAAAATGCAGAAAAAATAATGCTTGAAGACAGCATGAGGAACCTATAATTTTAGTTATTATATGATGCACTAAAGTGCAGCATATCAATAGTAAATATCACAAAAAATAAAGGGAGGCATGGTTTTATGAAAAAGGCAGTAACTTTATTAATGGTACTTTGTTTAAGTATGGGAGCTCTAGTTGGATGCGGCAGCAAGTCAACTTCGTCAACAGGTGATGCGAAAAAGCCGGCAAAAGATGACAAATTAACTATTTATGGTATTTACAAAGCCGGTGATCAGACATGGTTTATTGATGAGGGTAATGCTGCAAAAGACAAAACTGAAGAATTAGGTGGCCAGTTCATATATGTAGATGCAAAAATGAATCCTGAAGAATGTTTGAAAGCAGTAGATAATGCAATTGCAAACAAGGCAGACGGGATTGTAATATGTGTCCCTGATCAAACAATGTCACAAGCGGTTGTAGATAAATGCAAAGCAGCAAATATACCGGTTGTTTCAGTTGATGATGCTTTGGAAGTAGATGGCAAGAAGATTGCACCTTGGGTTGGTATTGATGGATATTCAATCGGCCAGGCCAATGGTGAATGGATGGCAAATTATATGAAGACAAATAATTTAGTAGATGATAAAGAAGTTGGCGTAATGATGCTTACTATGGATACAGTATCAAGCTGTGTACCTAGGACAAAGGGTGAATCTGATAAATTTAAAGAAATTCTTCCTAACTTTGATGCTAAGAGGATTTATAAAGCTGATAATGATGGAACGACAGATAAAGGTAACTCTGCTGCAACAGCAGTTATTACAGCTCACCCTGAAATCAAAAAGTGGATGGTAATGTCTGCTAACGAGGAAAGTGCAATGGGAGCTGTTCGTGCACTAGAAACAGCCGGTCTTGATAAGAATTCCTGTGTAATCGGTCTTGGTGCTTATCTAGCAAAAGATGAATGGAATCAAGGGAAAAATACATGTATGAAGGCTTCATGTTATTTCTCAGCCGACTCTATTGGAGGGACTTCTATTCAGTTATTATTTGACAATATTAAAAATGGTAAGGAAATTCCAATGTCAACTGCAGTTCCAGCAACAATATGTACACCTGAAAATTATAAGAAAGTCATGGGTGCTGCAGCAAAATAAAAGCTATTGAACGTATACTAAAACTACGGCAAAAAAGTCAATACTTTTTTGCCGTAGTTTTTTTAAATCATTTATTCAAAAGAAAGCTATTACGATATTCAGATGGCGTGACACCAACATTTTTTTTAAATGAAGTACAAAAGTTGCTTTCACTGGTGAATCCGCAGCTAAAACAGATTTCCTTAATTGGATAGGAAGATGACCTCAAATAAAATTTGGCAGCGTTGATTCTAGCTGAAATGATATATGTGTGTGGAGTTAATCCTGTTTCTTTTTTAAATAACCTAGAAAAGTAATAAGGGCTTAAAGATACACTGGATGATAGTTCATTTAAATCAAGGTTATTATTTATATTTTCAGATATATAAGAAATGGCGTTTTCAATAACTTTATAGTGGCCATAATCAGGATTCACCTCATTGATAGAAGTGATCATTTCAGTTAATAAATCAGTTATATATTTAGAAATAAGGGTTTCACTGATTTTATTTTTATTATAAAAAGTTGTATAGATTCTTTTTATAGTATTTTCAAAAGAAAATGTATTTTTTATTGAGATTACATTTCCGGAATGAGAAGTAATGTAATTACAATATTCTCTTGAAGTACTTCCATCAAAGTGAATCCAATATATCTCAAGTTCACCTTCTGCTTTATAAGAATGTGGCTTATAGCAGTCGATAAGTACGGCTTGCTCAGGATAGAACAAAGTAGTTACTCCATTTATAGTGACAGAACCACGACCATGTTTTGCATACATGATCAAAAAACTGTCAAATTTATTTCTTGAAACAGAGTAATTTGAATCACAGTAATAATGGCCTGTACATAAAAGGTAATAAAACATCTTTTGCGCTTCAGTACTTGCACTATGAAAATAAATGGTGGAATCATCTGTTACACCTGTATCGATCGGTTTCATAGAAAATATCCCCTTTACATGATGACTAATTTTAAAATTATAATAATTATCACTAAAATAATTATAATTTAAAAAGCATAGTAAGTCAATGAAAGATAATACAAATGAAATCGTAGAGTGGTAAAATATGGTGAGCAATTTTTCACAATTTATCAGCAAGTTAAGTTAATGATATTTAAAAAGTTATATTGTAAAATGAACTTAAATTGTAGTGAACAAGGAGGTAATAATATGAATGATGAGTTTACTGGTGTGAAAGTTTGGGAAGAGGAAGTTATAATTCCTACTTATCAAATAGGCGAAGCTGATAAGAATCCTATCTTTTCTGAAAGAAGAGTGTATCAGGGAAGTTCAGGTAAGGTTTATCCTTATCCGATGATTGAGAAAGTTTATGATGAAAAAGTAGATAAGGTTTATCATGCTGTATATCTTGAAAATCAGTATATAAAAGTAATGGTACTTCCTGAATTAGGAGGAAGAATACAAAGAGCATATGATAAAACAAATAATTATGACTTTGTATATTATAACCATGTTATTAAGCCAGCGCTAGTTGGATTAGCAGGACCATGGATTTCAGGTGGAATTGAATTTAACTGGCCGCAGCATCATAGGCCAACTACTTTTTTACCTGTTGAACATAAGATTCGTGAAAATAATGATGGAAGCAAGACACTGCTGTTAAATGACACAGACCAGATGTATTCTACGAAATCAATTGCAGCAATTACTTTATATCCCGATAAATCATATATTGAAATCAAAGGGCAATTGTACAATGGTACACCATTTCCACAAACCTTTTTGTGGTGGGCCAATCCTGCTGTACCAGCAAATGATTATACACAATCTGTTTTCCCGCCTGATGTACATGCTGTAATGGATCATGGAAAGAGAGATGTATCAAAATTCCCGATTGCTACCGGTGTTTACTATAAAAAGGATTATAGTGCAGGAGTAGATATTTCATGGTATAAGAATATACCTGTGCCAACATCTTATATGGCTGAACATTCGGATTATGATTTTGTAGGAGCTTATGATCATAATAAAAAAGCAGGTATTCTTCATGTGGCAGATCATCATGTTTCTCCAGGAAAGAAACAGTGGACTTGGGGATGCGGAGATTTTGGGGAAGCTTGGCGCCGTAACCTTACTGATGGTGATGGCCCTTATATTGAATTAATGGCAGGCGTATATACTGACAATCAACCTGATTTTTCATGGCTTAAACCATTTGAAGAAAAGACATTTAAACAATATTTTATGCCGTATAAATCAGTTGAAGCAGTAAAGAATGCAACTATTGATGCGGTTGTTGACATGGAAACTAAAAAGGAGGGCGTATATGTTTGCGTCTATACTACTTCAAAGTATGATAATGCAAAAATTGTTTTGAAAAACAAAGGAATTGTTTGTGCAAAGGAAATTGTGGATATTTCTCCTGTAAATATATTTGAAAAAACATTTCCTATCCGTTTTGAATTTGAAACTGACTTAAAAGTAGAGGTATATAATGCAGAAGGGAAGCTGCTTGTAGATTATACACCCGTAAAAAAGGATATTCCCAAAATACCTGAGCCTGCACAGGTACCTAAAGATCCAAAGGATATTATGAGCAATGAAGAACTGTATCTAACTGGCTTGCATATAGAACAATACCGTCATGCCACTTATGATCCGGATCAATACTATTTGGAAGGCTTAAAGAGGGATGAAGGGGATATCCGTATTAATAATGCTTATGGATCCCTAATATTCCGCAGGGGGTTATATAAAGAATCTGAAAGGTACTTTAGAAAAGCGATAGAACGCTTGAAGCTAAGGAATGCTAACCCATATAACAGTGAACCTTACTATAATTTAGGGTTATCTCTTTTATTTCAGGGGAGAGATGATGAAGCATACGATGCATTTTACAAGGCAACATGGTCAAATGAGCAGCAGGAGATGTCCTTTTACTATTTAGCTGCTATTGCATCAAGGAAAGGAAAATATTCAGATGCTCTTGATTTTGTAGAAAAATCGCTAATAAAAAATAGCCATAATATAAAAGCAAGAGGTCTAAAGGCTGCTCTTTTAAGAAAATTAGGAAGGCAAGAAGAGGCACTGGCATATATTGATGAAAATCTTGCTTTAGATTGCTTTGATTATTTAAGCTGCTATGAAAAAATATTGAATATTAAGGACAATGCCAATAGACTAAAAACTGATTTGGTTAAACTTATGCGAAATTATTCAGAGAATTTCATACAAACAGCGAGAGATTATGCAAACTTCGGTATGTACGAAGAGGCAATTGATGTATTAAAACTTTGCAGCGAAGATAAACCTATGCTTAAATATTATGAAGGGTATTATTATGATAAGATTGGTATTCATGAAAAAGCAATTGAGGTGCTAAAAGAAGCAGAAAAATGTTCACCAATTTACTGCTTCCCAAATAAGTTAGAAGATATTATTGTGCTTGATTATGCTATTGAAATGAATCCTAAAGATGCAAAGGCACCATACTATCTTGGAAATTTGTTTTATGACAAAAAACAATATGAAAAGGCAAGAGCCTTGTGGGAGAAGAGTGTGGAAATAGACGGCACTTATCCAACAGTTCTAAGGAACCTTTCTCTAGTATACTACAACAAAAGCGGCGATAAAGATAGAGCAAGGGAAGCATTGGAGAAAGCTTTTGAATTGGACACAACGGATGCAAGGGTGCTTCTGGAATTGGATCAATTGCACAAAAAGCTTGGAATGTCTGCATACGAAAGAATCGCCTTTTGCCAGAAATATTGGGATACCCTTATCAAAAGAGACGATATGTATATTGAGTATGTTACCCTTTTAAATCAGGTTGGAAAGTATGAGGAAGCGTATAAATTAATAATGGCTCGTAAATTCCATCCGTGGGAGGGCGGAGAAGGCAAAGTAACAACTCAGTACAAGATTGCCCTTCTGGAGATGGCAAAGACAGAGATACAAAAGAAAGATTATAAGAATGCAATTGTGCATTTAAATTCTGCTCTTAACTATCCTGAAAATCTTGGAGAAGGCAAATTAGAGGGCACTAAAGATAATAACATAAATTATTATCTTGGCTATTGTTATGAAATGATTGGAAGAGGAGACTTGGCAAAGAAGTATTTTGAGCTTGCATCAATTGGAACTGATGACCCGGCAGGCATTATGTATTATTATGACCAACCGGCAGATATGATATTATATGAAGGATGGGCAAAGGGAAAATTGGGCAAAACTGTTGAAGCTAACTCCAGGTTTTATAAGTTAATTGATTACGGTGAGAAGCATATTTATGACAAGCTGCATGTTGATTATTATGCAGTCTCTTATCCTGATTTTCTGATATTCGATGAAGATTGGGATAAAAAAAATAAGGTACATTGTTATTATCTAATTGGGTTAGGCAATTTAGGCCTTGGCAATAAGGCAAAGGCAAAAGAGGCTTTTAGCCAGGCATTGAAATTGGACCAAAATCATTTAAATTGTATTTTGTATAAGAAAATGGTTTAATATTAGTTTTGATATCTCAGCAAAATTAAGATCAGATTTGGGATCAGCTTTTTTAAATATATTTATGGGGGTGAGTTTTATGGGCAAAGTTTATGATGATGTTTATAAGGGGCTTCATTGTGTTGTACTTGAAAGTGAAGAGATTAAAGCAGTGGTTTTGCCAGAGCTTGGAGGGAAGATGGCATCACTTAAACACAAGAAAACAGGCAAGGAGATATTATTTCAAAACAAAGAAAGCACATATCGTATTCCAAGGTATGGAGCAGCTTTTAGTGAATATGATGCCAGCGGTTTTGATGAAATGTTTCCAACAATTGACGAGTGTATATTTCCTGATGGAGATTTTAAGGGAGTACATGTTCCAGATCATGGAGAGCTTTGGTCAATTCCATGGGGATGTAAAACTGAACATGATAGCATAACTTTATCTGTTAAGGGGATTAACCTTCCGTACTTATTTCAAAAAAAAATAAGATTTAAAGATGATAACACAATAAGAATAGATTACAGTGTAAAAAACCTGTCAGATTACAGCTTTAAATATTTGTGGGCGATGCATGATCTTACAAACTGTGATGAGAATACAGAAATAATTATGCCAGAAGGTACCGAAAAGGTCATAAATGTCAAGAACAGTGTGAAGCTCGGGAAGGCAGGGACAGTTCATAATTATCCTATAACAAGAGATTTAAGCGACAATGAGTACTCTTTGAATAGGGTACAACCTCGCGATGCTAAAAAGACTGAGAAGTATTATGTACTTGGAAAGATAAAAAAAGGTGAAGCCGGTTTTATATTCCACAACGAAAGGGTTTCATATAAAATAAGATTTCCTGAAGACAAGGTTCCCTTTCTTGGCTTCTGGGTTACAGAGGGTGGCTTTAGGGGAGATTACAATTGTGCTCTTGAGCCTTCAACCGGATTTTATGATGACATAGTAACAGCTTCCAGCAACAACAAGGTCTCTCAACTTGAGGGCAACGCAGAAACCTCATGGTATATTGAAATGGAAGTAAAACTATGGGACAGATAAGTATTTTTCTGTAAATAAATCGATGGCAGTGATTTGAAACAATTGTTATATGTCCCTTAAAAACTGTTTTAATGTGAAAGATGTAACTGTATATATGTATATAATTGTATATATCTTGACTAAGGGCATTGCACTTTGTGTGGTGCCTATTTTAGATAGTAAATGAAAAAATCATGTGGTAAAATGTAGGTAAATCATGGATATAGGTTTTAGTTAGATAAGAAGAAAAATGGTGATTTTATGGTGAAAAATGATGGATAAAGATATATTGGCAAAAGGCTTAAAAATTAAGATTATAGGAGATAGTGTTGCTGCTGGTGAGGGTAGTTCCGCGAGTTATGAGACTGAAGAACTGATATTTGAAGATGATGGAACAAAGTTTTTTAGAAGAGTGGCACAAAACAGTTGGTGGGGATTATTGGAGCAATATTTGCATGATAATTATATTAAATGTACTGTTGAGAATAAAGGATGCGGAGGAGCATTTTCGTATCAGATTAATAAGTATCTAGATACACTAATATCAAGTGATGATAACTTGGTATTAGTTTTAATGGGATTGAATGACCGTAAACGTATGAATGGTATGGAGGAATTAAAGGCTAATTGTGAATGTGTTGTTGATCAATTGATTAGCAAAGGGAAAATGGTGATTCTATTAACCCCAACACCATCAATTCATAGTAATGAGTACTACCCGAATAGAATTTATCATACCAATGAAGTTGTTGAAATTTTATATGATATTGCAGATAGTAGAAAAATTCTATTAGTAAATAACTATAAATATATAATGGAATATCTTGCAAAGAATCAATTAATGATTGATGATGTTATTTATGGTGAGGGATGTGTAAATGATGGTTTGCACCCATCAGATTATGTGCAGAAACTGATATTTCAGAATTTAATTGAAACATTACAAATATAGGTATAGGCTTCAAGTTAAGGTTGGGTAGTATAAATTAAAATTTTATAATACCACAAGGATTCTAGTCATTGTAATTATATGCCCCCAAATGAGTTTGAAAAAGCATATGAAAAAGTGCAGAATGGTATAAAATATAAACTTATTGCTTATACGATCATTCATGATGTATTCTACAATATCCTTAAATAAAGCTCTCAAAACTTTGATAATTCAAGGATTTGAGAGCTAAAAATAAGTCTAATCAATTTAGATCTGAAGGTTCTCTAAGAATAATTTCTTTTAAGATAAATTCAATTCTACATTAAATAGGGGATGAGAAAAGCCCCAAGTCTTTATAAAAATATCTGTAAGATAATCAAAGGAAAAGCGTCTTATAAATAGGGAGGTGAGGAAGTGACAGAGTTCGAGAGAATATATCTCGCTTATTTTCGATATGTTTATTTATATATAAAAAGTTTATCAAAGGATGAACATATAGCAGAAGATATTACATCTGAAGCCTTTATGAAGGCTATGAAATCAATTGACAGCTTTAATGGAACTTGTGATATACGGGTATGGCTGTGCCAGATTGCAAAAAATTGTTATTTTTCATATTTGCGGAAGAATAAAAAGCTGACATTTACAGATACACCTTTGGAACAAGAAGACAGCCCTAATGTTGAGCAATTGGTATATTCAGCAGAGGCTTCTATGAAAATCCATGAGATTCTCCATAATCTTGATGAGCCATATAAAGAAGTTTTTTCGCTGCGCATTTTTGGAGAATTGAGTTTCAAACAAATAGCTTCGCTGTTTGGAAAGAGTGAAAATTGGGCTTGTGTCACTTATCACCGAGCTCGAAAGAAAATTCAAGAAAGAATGGAGGATTATAAATGAAACTTACCTGTAATGTAATTAGAGATCTGCTGCCTTTATATGTGGAGAATATTGCAAGTGATGATACACGTGCCCTTGTGGAAGAGCATATTAATTTATGTACCGACTGCAAAAAACAGCTTGAAGAAATGCGGATGCCAAATGAACTGCCTCCAGATACGGATGCAACTCTTTTGAAAAAACTAAAAAGAAAGCTTTCTATGAAAAAAATTCAAACAGTTATTTTGTCAGTGATGATAGTTTTAGTAGTTGTTATAACAGCATTGGCATATTTAACAGCGCCTAATTATTTCCCCTATTCTGATAATCTCATATCTTTGAAAGAAAACAGCGATGGAACAATACTTGCAACATTTAACGATAAAGTATCTGGATATTATATTGATCACTATCTTCCAAAGAATGGCTCTGGCTATGTTTATAGTATAACAGTATGGAATATTCCTTGGGAACAATATATTATAAAAAATAGTGTTAGAAGTACAGTTTTAAATCCTAATGGTGAGAATATCACTTCTATATATTATTACACAGCAGATGGTACAGAAGATGTTTTAATTTATGGAAAGGATTTATATGCTGGTGGCGGCACTACTAGCTTGCCAAGATTGGTGCTTGCTTATTATGTACTATTAGCAGCGGCATTAGCGGTTATATGTGCAATTATATTACTAATATTCCGCAAAAATGAAAAAATAAGAAATATAGTGGAAAAAGTTTTGTTTATTCCTTTATCATATCTTGTGGGGCATCTTTGTATTAAAGGCTTTACAACCTCGTCTTACTCAGCAAAGCGTGATTTTTTTGCAATATTGTTAGTGATGTTCCCAATCTATTGTATCTTTTTAATTGCTAACAATTTTTATAGGAAGTCAAAACATAAGAAACAATATAACGTGGACAGATAAGTACTCTTCTGTATCGTTATGTATTTTAAATGGAAATTGGGGCGAATAAGTATTCTTTCGTGGGCAAACCAATGACAACGATTTAAAACAGTTCTTATATGCCCCAATATCCAATATCCAATGTAGAATAGTTGTTATTTGTTCCTAGGCTACAACTTGTGGTATAATGTAAGTTGTAACTTTAAGAAGAATCGACATAGCATTTTTAAATTTAGTAGGATAAATCTCTTTCATATTCGAATTTCACTATCATTTCGGAATTCATATATTTTCAGCAGTCGCTTTCCTATGCAAATTCTTTTAATTTAAAAAATCACAAAGTTCTATGTTGAATCATAAAAAAATTGGAGGATAAAATTTGATAGAATTCAGAAACGTAAATAAAATTATAGATGGCAGAACTATATTAAATAATTTAAATTTTACTATAAACAAAGGTGAATTAATTGTTTTTATTGGACCTAGTGGTTGCGGGAAAACTACTACATTAAAAATGATTAATAAATTAATAACGCCAACTTCAGGGCAAATTTTAATAAATGGTAATAAAATTGAAACTGAAGATACTATACAGCTTAGAAGGAATATGGGCTATGTTATACAGCAAACTGGGCTTTTTCCGCATATGACTATAAAAGAAAATATTGGGCTAATACCATCTATTCAAAAGGTGCCAGAAGATAAAATAAACGATAAAGTTGTAGAGCTGTTAAATTTAGTGGGATTGAATCCTGATGATTATATGAATAAATACCCCAGTGAATTAAGCGGTGGCCAGCAGCAAAGGATTGGTATAGCAAGAGCTCTTGTGATGAACCCTGAAGTAATATTAATGGATGAACCATTTAGTGCCTTAGATCCTATAACAAGAAATCAACTTCAGGATGAAATTTTTAATATACAGCAAACTTTTAAGAAAACTATAATATTTGTAACTCATGATATGGATGAAGCACTAAAATTAGCAGATAGAATTTGTATAATGAATAAAGGAAGTATAGTTCAGTTTGATACTCCAGCTGAAATACTGCAGAATCCTGCTAATGATTTTGTAAGGGAGTTTGTTGGCAAAAATAGAATATGGGCTCAGCCCGAATTAATTAAAGTAAAAGATATTATGATAAAAAACCCTGTAAAATCAAGTCCTAATAGAACAATAATACAGGCAATTGGAATAATGCATTCTAACCATGTGGATAGTTTACTTATAGTAAATGAATCTAATCATTTAATTGGGTTTATTACTTTGAAGCAAATTAGAAGAAATTTAGATAGGAGTGAAAAGGTCAGCGATATAATGGAACGTGAGTTAATAACAGTAAATGAAGAAGAATCAATAGTACAAGTACTAAAAAAAATAAAAAAAGAAGATATAGGATATGTTCCGGTTGTAGATGATGAGTTTAAATTAACAGGACTTATTACTAAAAGCAGCCTCTTAACTATATTAAGTAATCAATTTTTAGATGTGGAGGCAGATATTTAATGAGTAGTTTAAATTCTTTTATAAGTTTTGTAGCAAGCAGAAAGTCTGAAATATTTCATTTATTTATGCAGCATATTCAGCTAACTGTATTTTCTGTTTTAATTTCTATATTAATTGCAATACCTTTAGGCATTCTTATAGTGAAATATAAGAAACTATCAGGGCCTGTTATTGGTTTGGTAAATATAATTCAATCCATACCAAGCATGGCTTTATTAGGATTTTTAATTCCTGTTCTTGGCATAGGCAGTAAGCCTGCAATAACTATGGTAGTTTTATATTCTCTACTTCCAATTATAAAGAGCACATATACAGGATTAACTAATATAAATGATGCTACTATTGAGGCCGCTGAGGGTATAGGGCTTACCCAAAGCCAAATTTTATTAAAGATCCGTTTTCCATTAGCTATGCCTGTTATAATGTCAGGTGTTAGAATATCTGCAGTTACAGCAGTAGGTCTTGTGACTACAGCTGCTTTTATAGGAGCAGGCGGACTTGGATACTTAGTTTATTCAGGTGTACAAACTGTTAATAATAATATGATATTAGCAGGGGCTATTCCTGCTTGTGTACTTGCTATTTTTTTAGATCACATTATTGGTAAAATAGAAGATGTAGCAACCCCTCAGGGAATAAAAGCATCATCTTCAGATAATAGTAATAAAAAAAGCAAACCATTATTTAATATAAAAAAGTATAAAAAACCATTGGCAATATTAATTCTCATAGCTATTTTTGCGGGAATATTTATGGGCTATGGTAAAAAGGAAGAGACAATAGTAGTAGGTTCAAAAAACTACAATGAGCAATTGGTTTTAGGGAATATGATTGCCTCTTTAATAGAAAATAAAACTAATTATAAGGTTGAACGAAAAATGAATTTAGGTGGATCTTCTGTAGTATTTAATTCTATAAAATCAGGTGATATAGACATATATGTAGAATATACAGGTGTGGCTCTTGTAAATATAATGAAAAAAGAAGCCATAAGTGATCCAAATGAAGTTTATAATATAGTTAAAGATGCTTTTAAAAAGGATTATAATATAGAATGGTTAAAGCCATTAGGTTTTAATAATACTTATGCATTAGCAGTGAAACAGGAGCTTGCAAATAAGTATAATTTAAATACTATTTCAGATTTAGCAAAGGTCAGCAGTGATTTTGACCTAGGATGTACTATGGAATTTGCAAATAGAATGGATGGTTATCTTGGATTACAAAAACTTTACAATTTAAATTTTAAAAATGTAAAGGGTATAGATGGCGGGCTTCGATATACTGCACTTCAAAATAATGAAACCCAAGTTACAGATGCATTTACTACAGATGGATTGCTGCAAAAATTTAATTTAAAACTTCTAAAGGATGATAAAAAATTATTTCCACCTTATTATGCAGTTCCTATAGTAAGGGAAGATACATTGAAAAAGTATCCTGAAATAAAGCCTGTGCTGTTGAGCTTGGAGGGGAAAATTACAGCTGAAGATATGCAAAAATTAAATTATAGAGCAGATGAAGGTGAAGACCCTAGAAAAGTTGCAGAAGATTTTTTAAGAGCTAAAAAATTAATAGACTAGGGACAGATAAGTAATCTTCTACTTCAATAGAGAACAATTGTTATATGTCCCAAATGTTTATATATACTTGACAAAAGTACCCAATTAAGTTTATAATAAAATTACTTTCTTTGCACTGCGTATAAAACTACAGTACAAACTGAGCAGGCGATGAACCTTTTATGGGTTTATGGGGCTGGGCTAGTGGCATGGCAACAAATGATGGTAACACGCATTTGTGGGACGACAATATTGTTCCATTTATGCGTGCTTTTTTTATGCTTATTAGTATAGAATTTGCTCCAATTTATAAGGCAGTATTTCAATGCAGAAACAAAACAAACAGTTAACATTCCCAGTCATGGGAACATGCATCAGGGACTCTCCTTAGATGAAGTTAAAGAGCTACGTAAAAATATGGAGAAAACCGCATCCCTGAAGAAAAAAAGTATCAATATGGAAGATCATACTTGTTTAGATTTAAAGTCCACTTGTCTATATTTTTCTTATTGTAGCTGCGCATTAAATTTAAATTACATAAGTATAATTACAAGTTGCATAAGTATAATTATGATATTGAAATAATAGTAATAAGAGAGTTAAAATAAATGTAATTATAATCAGATGTATTATTGTTTTGTACATGATGTCAATGGTGCATAATGAGGGAAAAGAGGGGATATACTATGGCGAAGTTAAAGATTGAGCCAATTAAAGAGCCTAATAAAATGATTAACTATTGGAAGAAAGAAAAATTTGTTGTATTTTGTATAATAGTATTTGGATTATCCTTCAATATTTCAACTGTTTTAGGCCCTATTTATCAAGGAAAGCTTATAGATTCAATTCTTAATGGCGGAAGCTTACGCACTACAGTGAAAATAGGAATTACTTTTGTTGCAATAATTGTATGCATTCAAGTACTGCGTTATTTTAAACGTTTTTATGTAAGGCGTTTTGCAAACAACACCAGTGCTTCTATGCGTCTTATGATATACAATAACATAATGCATAAAAGTATTTCTGAACTTGGCAGTGAAAATATAGGCAACCTTATGACAAGAGCTATTTCTGATGTGGATTTATGCGTGGAGGGTATGAGAAAATTCACCACAGAAATATTTGATACTGGTGTTCTCATGGCAGCCTATATAGTATCTATGTTTATATATGATTGGAAAATAACTTTATTTTCTACTCTTTTTATTCCTGTTGCAATGATAATTGCTGAAAAATTAAAAAGTGTTATTTACAAGTATTCTGCTGCATTCCGCAAAAAAAGCAGTGAAGTTGCAGATATCACGTATGATGCAATTGAAAATTCAATGGTTTACCGTGCAAATGGTATGGAATCCCAAAACAGATTAAGCTATAATGATGAATTAGAAGATTTGAAGGATAAGGCAGTTAAAGCCGATATATTAGAAAGTTCTATGCAACCTATTTATAATGTTATAGCAATGATTGGAATAATAATAGTTATCTATCTTGGTGGGACAAAGGTAATTAATAGCGGCTGGACTGTGGGAGTTTTTTCTACATATATTACAATGTTTATTGCTACGGCAAAGAAAGCAAGTAAAGCGTCCAAGCTATTTAACTCCGTGCAAAAATCTCAAGTTTCATGGAAACGAATTAAACCTTATCTTACAGAATATGAAAGTAAGGATACAAGCTGTCATATAGATAGGGATAATACAGCTCTTTCAGTAAAAAATCTTGGTTTCTGCTATGGAGAAAGCAAAGAGAATATTATTGAAAATATAAGCTTTGAAGGAAGAAAAGGAGAAATTATAGGCGTTACAGGGCCTATTGCTTCTGGTAAATCTACACTGGGTTTATCTTTTCTTGGGCTATACCCATACATTGGCAGTATAAAAATAGATGGTAAAGAGCTAAAAGATTATTCAGAGTATGAACGAAGCCAAATGATATCCTATTTAGGTCATGATCCTCAGCTTCTTTCTGATACAATTTATAATAATATTACTCTTGGGAGTGGAAAAGATATAAATTCTGTTTTAAAGGATGTCTGCTTTGATACTGATTTAAAATCAATGCCTGAGGGTCAAGATACATTAGTTGGAAACGGCGGAGTCAGATTAAGCGGCGGTCAGCAGTCAAGAATAGCACTTGCAAGAACTCTTATTAATAAAAATAAAATAATAGTATTGGACGATCCGTTTTCAGCAGTTGATATGAAAACAGAAGAAAAAATTATTAAAAATATAAAAAACAATTATAAAAACAGTTTAATAATATTAATTTCTCACCGTCTAACTATTTTTAGTGAAGTTAATCAGATTATACTTCTTCATGGAGATAAAACAGCAGAATATGGTACACATAATGAGCTTATGAAAAGCTCTGAACTTTATAGGACAATATATAATTTGCAGTGCACAAATGGTGGTGATAATGATGAAAGATAGTTTGGTTAATAGATCCATTGTTAAAGTAATTAAAGAAAATATTAAGACAAATTTACTATTAGTTTTTGTTATTATTGGCGCTGTTTTAACAAGTTTAATTCCTCCTCAAGTTTTAAAGCATATTATTGATTTTAACCTTGTGCCGAAAAATAATGATAAGCTACTTACATCAGCATTTGCTTATATGGCAGCTATTTTGTTTATTGGTGTTTTTGATTTCCTAAAAGAAGCTTTGATAACGATTTTGGGACAAAAGGTTACTAAGGAAATCCGTGTTGAAATGGCAGAAAAGCTTGAAAAAATAAATGCAAGGTTTTTTTCTTCTAATGAGTCAGGAGTAGTTGTTTCACGATTTACCAACGATGTTGATGCAATAAGCTCCATGTTTACAAGTGGGATTATAGGCATGGTAGTTGACTGTTTTAAGATTATAGGCATTGTTATTTCCATTTGGATGTTTAGTGCAAAGCTTGGAGTAATCGTGCTCATAATACTTCCTATTATTTATGCAATTACCAGAACTTTTCAAAAAAGAATGTTGAAGTCACAAACAGAAAACCGAATTTTGGTAGGCAAGGTAAACAATCATATTTCAGAAAGCTTTAAAAATGCACAGATGATTAAATCATACAGCAAAGAAGACTATATGGAAAAGAAATATGTTGGATATTTAATGGAGAACTTTAAAACTATTGAAAAAGTCAACTTTTATGATTCTGTGTTTCCCCCAATTATCCAAATTATCCGAGCAAGCGTTATTGCTGTTATTGTAATATTATCTCATAGACAGCTTAATTTTTTGGATATATCGGTAGGTATGGTGGCAGCAACAATTGAATTGATTTCTAATTTATTTGCACCAATTGAAAGTTTAGGTATGGAGCTTCAAAGTATACAGCAGGCAATATCAGGCATTCAAAGGGTAAACGACTTTTATAATGAACCTGAAGATGATTGTAAAAATAGTGAACTGAAATCAGATAATATTATACCAACTCGTGAGAAGATAGATCTTTCATTTAATGATATAAGTTTTTATTATGATGAAGGAACTGACATATTAAAAAATATTAATATAAAAATAAATTCACAAGAAAAAGTTACTTTTGTAGGTAGAACAGGCGTTGGGAAATCTACTTTATTCAGGTTGATTATGGGCTTGCTAAAGCCAACAAAAGGAAGTATAACCATAAATGGAGTAGATGTTTACAGTATACCTAATTCTGAGAAGCGTAAGGTATTTGGATATGTAAATCAAAATTTTCATATGATAAAAGGTACAGTAGCAGAGCAGGTTAGTTTAAGGGATAAAAGTATTTCAAGGGAACAAATTGAGGATGCACTGAACTTTGTTGGGCTGTCAGATTATGTAGCCACTTTAGAAAATGGCTGTGATACTGAAGTAACTAATGGTAATATTTTTTCACAGGGACAAAAACAGCTGCTAGCTATTGCAAGAGCAATTGTGACCAACCCTCCTATTTTGCTTCTTGATGAGATTACTGCAAATCTTGATTCTATTACTGAAGAAAAAGTTGTGTCTGTACTGAAAAAAGCAGGTGAAGCACACACAATATTATCTATATCTCATCGTTTATCATCGATGATAAACAGCGATACTGTGGTTATATTAGAAAAAGGAAGAGTTAAAAACATGGGCTCTCCTGAAATGCTTTTACAAAATGATGAGTGGTATCGCAGTCATGTTGCACTTGAGAAGCTTACTTGGAGTTAATTCAGAGAGGCGTATCATCGTCCATACCATGCTTAAGGCGAGGTATAACGGATGATATGCCCTATAAATACAAAGGGGAATAAATTATTAATGATTTAAAGGGGGCGTTATAGTGAGTAATAAATATGGATGGTTAATATATAATGGCAGCTTAATATCAAATAAATTTACAGAGATAAATAACCGATATAAAGAATCTGCAAAAAAAAAGGGAATTGATTTAGATTTAATAAAAAATAATGAAATATACAGCTTGGTAGAAAATGGTTCAACAGCTATAAAGATGGATTCTGATAAATTAAATCCGGATTTCATACTTTTTATGGATAAAGATATTAGACTTGCAAGGCATTTAGAAAAATTAGGATATAGACTTTTTAACAGTTCAAAAACAATAGAATTATGTGATGATAAAATATCGACATACCAAGTTTTATCTGATAATAACATTAAAATGCCTAAAACCTTATTTTCCCCAATGATGTTTAAGGGAACAAAGGAAAATGATAATAAATTTATAGACTTTATTGAGAAGGAATTTAAATATCCTATAATAATAAAGGAAGCATTTGGTTCTTTTGGGGCGCAGGTTTATTTAGTTAAAAACCAAGAAGAGCTAATAAAAAAAAGAAATGAACTTCTTTATGTACCTCATCTATATCAGGAATTTATCAGCTCCAGCCGGGGCAGAGATGCTAGATTACATGTGGTAGGGGATAAAGTAGTAGCATCAATGCTTCGAACTTCAGATACGGATTTTAGGGCAAATCTTGCAAATGGGGGAAAGATGCACAAATTTGAACCACCTGAATCTTTTGTGAAATTAGCTGTAAAAGCATCCAAGCTATTAGGTGCTGATTTTTCTGGAGTAGATATATTGTTTGGGGAAGAAAATGAACCAATTATTTGTGAAGTTAATTCTAATGCCCATATAAAAAATATATATGATTGTACAGGAGTAGATGTAGCTGGATGCATTTTTGATTACATCTTGATGAATTTATAAAATGAATAGGGGATTTTTAATATATAATAGGGAAGATTATTGCAAAAATAATTGGTTTGCTCAGAGCTTTATAAGCAATGCTCCCTTATATAACATGAATATAGAATTGCTTTTAACAGATGAAATTACAATAGGAATAAAAGAAAACAAATTATTTGTAAATAGAGGAGAAAAAGAGCTAGAGGTTCCAGATTTTGTTATCAACAGAAGCAGGGAGAGTATTATCGGATCTCATTTTGAATTGATGGGCTGCAAAGTTTTTAATTCTTCATATGTCACTGAAATATGCAATAATAAAGCTAAAACCCATCAAATTGTAAATAGTAAAGGTATTAATTCAGTAAAAACTTTGTTATGTGATAGAAGATATTTTTCGGTTAATAACATTAATTTAAATTTTCCTATAATATTAAAATCACTTGGCGGACATGGCGGAAATGGAGTATATAAGATAAATAACAGTGACGAATTAAATAAGCAAATTTCTGCTTTAAATAATGACGGATTTGTTTTGCAGGAAATGTGCTCTAACCCCGGCATAGATATTAGAGTTTTTGTTATAGGAAAAGAAATAGTAGCAGCTGTTAAGAGATATTCAAGTAAGAGCTTTAAAGCAAATTTTTCTTTGGGTGGGGAATCAGAGGCATATTCTTTAAATCCAAATGAATTATGTATTGTTAAAAAGATAATAAATTTATTTAATTTTGACTTTGCTGGTATAGATTTTATCTTAGATAAAAATGGTGATTTTCTTTTTAATGAGATTGAAGATGTAGTTGGCTGCAGGACGTTATATAAAAATTATAATATTGATGTAGTCAAGAAATATTTAGAACATATAAAAAATCAACTTTGAAAACAATCTACCATTTGGCTCCAAAAAATTGGGGACAGTTAAGAAATTAAGGAAAGTTAAGGGACGGTTAAGCTTTTTTTAGTATATTTCAGCCAAAAGGTCATTAACCGTCCCCTAATTCTATACTTTAAATTATACAATTATTGTTAACCGTCCCCCAGGTTTTTGCTAAAGGAAGCTTAACTGTCCCCCAAGTACCCAAAAGGTCATTAACCGTCCCCTAATTTTTTGCTAAAAAAGCTTAACTATCCCTAGTATTCTTGGACAAGTTCACTATTTTAAATCACAAATCCGCCATTTGGACTGATTATTTGACCAGTTATAAAGTCTGCAGCATCAG
>ENA-UOOH01000789-UOOH01000789.1-fermentation-metagenome-genome-assembly--contig:-NODE-789-length-33907-cov-63.320808_pt1 | contig 33907 bp, 31 predicted proteins | sample MGYA00245778_ERZ724025 | MGnify/ENA primary metagenome ERZ724025 (study PRJEB28704, sample SAMN03018313) | fermentation metagenome | biome: anthropogenic terrestrial biome; feature: soil; material...
GTGAAAAAGAAGTAAGGTGGGATTATCATTAATCAAAAGGTAACTGTTTTCCTGGATCTGCAGGGCACCTTAGGCGGCGATGGTTTAGGTGATGCAGTTGACTTTTCTTTTTTTCCTTTCGCGATTGATGCCATCAAGATGCTGAATAATCATGACATTTTGGCTTTCGTAGTAACAAATCAGAGTCATATTTCAAAAGGCTATTTTACCTATGAAGATTACGAAAAGAAAATTGAAGAGCTGAAAATCGAGCTGGATCAAAGGGACGCACGTTTAGACGGTATATATTGTTGCCCACACACAAAGGCAGATAATTGCAAATGTATGAAGCCGCTACCTGGCATGATTCTCCAGGCAGCAAAGGATTTTGATATCGATATATCAAGCAGCTATATTATCGGGGATATGGGAATGAGTGATATGGTATTGGCCAAAAACATTGGGGCCAAAGGTATCCTTGTACGAACAGGTGTAGGTGAGGGCAGCCTTACTGGCAGCCTATAAAGATTGGGGAAAAGAGCGATGATTTTTAGAAAAGCCGAAGGCATAGACGCCAAAGAACTAGCGGAAATCCGATGGGATTTTCAATATGATCCCCGAGATGGAAGTTCAGAACCCGAGTTGTCTAAAGATGAGTTCATTTCTTATTGTGCGGATTTTTTAGAGGAGAGTCTTATAGGTGAGAGTTGGGTTTGCTGGATCGCAGAAGAGCGCGGGCAGATCATTTCGCAAATCTTTATCAAGAAGATTAGAAAGATACCAAAGCCGAAAAGACTCTATGATGCATATGGATATGTCACCAATGTCTATACGAGGCCGGAGTTTCGCAATAAAGGCATAGGAAGGCAATTGATGACCAAAGTGAAAGAATGGGCAATTGAAGAAGACCTGGAATTATTAATTGTCTGGCCGAGCCAAAAAAGCATTGGCTTTTATGAAAGTATGGGATTTTCATCTGACAATGAAATCAGGAATTGCATTCTTAGAGAAGACTGATGCGATAATTAAGCGCTAAAGCTTGGAAGTGTTGATAATATTGGACGCGTTTATGGTTGTTGAACAGACAAGGCAATATCAGAAACGCATGAAGTACCATCCAGAAACGAATCAGTTTACCGAGACTGAATGGGATAGCCTTGCATTTGTGAGGGATGTTCCATATCCATATGGATGGTTAAAAGGATTTGGAACCCCGCCAGGAAGACATCTTGACATCCTCTTAATATCTGAAAAGGAATATGAGTTAGGCGAAATAGTTCCTGTAAAAATCATCGGAGTCTTCATCAGAAATGATGGCGATAACAAATTGGTCGCTATTTCACCCGAGCGGATTGAAACAGATTACGCTCAATTACCTGAAAAAGAGAAGAGACTATTGCTCAAATTGTATCCGGGCAAATTTGAAGGCGAAGGCTGGTTCGGCACCGAAATTGCTAAGGACGTAATCAGGAACTATTCAGAAGTGCAGCGCGCTGATCGGCTAACTGATTAGGATTGAGAATCTGAGAACAACAGCCAAGGCTTCGGAGGTTACAACAATGAGCGTAGAATGGTATGACATGATTGCCAAGAGGAATGGTGGATACAAAAGCGATGCCGTATTCACCATAGAAGGCCTATCGGGAGAAGCTGTTTTCGAGGACCGGTTAAAAAGCATGCTGCTCCACTTTGAAACAGTGCTAGATGCTGGTTGTGGAGATGGCGAATTCACTGTGAGGTTGGCCAAGTATGCTACTAGGATAATAGGTTTTGACAATTCTGTCGAACTTCTCAAGATAGCCGACGCACTCAAGTCACAGTATCAAGTGGAAAATGTCCAATTTGTTTATGGAACAACAAGAAGCGAACTTCCTTTTGAGGATGGCCATTTTGACTTTGTCTATACCAGGCGTGGCCCAACATCAATACTTAATCACAGCAGGATACTACGTTCTGGGGGAACGATTTTCGGTATTCATTCAGCCGAGAAGAATAAAGTCTTAGAACGGCTTGAGCAGAATGGGTTTGTAGATGTTGAAATAGAAGAGTTTAATGATGCAATGATAGTTTTTCCAGATGCAAGGGAATTTGCGAAGTATCTTTCTGCTTCGCATGGCAATCCCGATTACACGTCAGAAGCGCATAGAAAAGAGCTTGACCGTTTGGTATCTGAGCATTCTCAAGATGGTAGATTGACTCTCAAAGAATGGAGATATATCTGGAAGGCTAAGAAGCCTTAGAATTAATCAGGGTGTTGCCAGCGTAGCCGCCAGAATGGAACGCTAGCCTGGCATGATGAAGGAGGTACCAAGATGAGAAAGCGTTTTCCGATCTGTTTATTCTTAATGCTATGTGTTTGTTTGATTGCAGTCATTTTCTCCGGTTGCGGTGGCGCTGGCGGCCCCGACGGGCCCGGAGGATCTGGAACGGAGTATACCTTGGTTGTGACTGTTGCTCCGCAAGGCACCGGGAGCGTGATGCTGGACCCGGCTGGCGGAAAATACAAAAGCGGCACCAATGTAATCCTTCGTCCAGTTGCCAATGACGGGTATGAGTTTATTGGCTGGGACGGGGATAACAAAGCCGATTTGGATACTGACTATGATTACTGGAAGATCAATATGGACGGCCATAAAAAGATCATTGCTGCCTTTGCAGAATTGTTGCCGAACCAGGTGGCACGTCCGACAGCCGTTCCAGTGGGTGGAATGGTTGCAGCTGGTACGGAGATCACTTTAAGTGTAACGACGGAAGGTGCAACGATTTACTATACAACGGACGATTCCACTCCCACCAGCGCTAGCACAATTTATGATGCTAGTGCCAAACCCACCGTGCCGGATGGGGGCTTGACTCTGAAAGCGATTGCGGCGAAAGCAGAGATGGTCGACAGTAATGTCGCCACATTTCATTATTCAACTCCGCGTCCTATTGAGCAGCAGACTTTTGCGGTCGGCGGGGTGAGCTTCGATATGCGCTTAGCTCCCGCGTGCTCGAATTTTCCGTATGGAATGTTCGAAGAAACTGAAGACGTAGATATTGATTTCTGGATTGCCGAGACCGAGGTTACTTGCGAGTTATGGCACACCGTCCGCACTTGGGCAAATGATCCGGTGCGCGGTGCCCAACGGTATTTTTTCCAGAGTGAATATTTTATAGATCCTCCGATTGAAGAGCAAAGATTATTGCCGCTTGACCTCATCAGTTGGCGGGACGCTATCGTTTGGTGCAATGCATTAACCGAGTATTATAACGCCACCAGCGGCAAGAGTTTGGGCTGTGTTTATACATATGGTGGCCAAGTAATTCGCGATTCCAGAGATACAAATGCAGTGGCTTGTGATCAGGCGATTATGACTGCCGGAGCAAAAGGTTTCCGTCTCCCGATCAGTAAAGAATGGGAAATGGCGGCGCGCTATATCGATGGGATCGACTGGCTGCCATATGATCATGTTAGTGGGGATACCTCTGGCCACTGTTATCCAGACGTGACCAGTACAAGAGTCGGAGACTACGTTTGGTACGCTGATAATAGCGGGGCTACGATTCATCCTGTTGCCACTAAGCAGCCAAATCATCTTGGACTCTATGACATGAGCGGTAATGTGGCCGAATTCTGTTTTGAGATACATAACAAAAGTGATGATTATCGAGTTCTGCGGGGCGGCCATTGTTTTTCCCAGACTGCCACTTACTTCTTGCTGGTCAGTTATGAAAACTGGGCTGATCCTGCTTATGGGGTCTTTGGTTACGGCTTTCGTTTCGCGGCGACCAAGTAAGAATCGCGACAAACATAACACAGGGCCGGCCACAGGGCCGGCCGGATCCATCCTTAGCTGCCCAACTCGTCTTTCGCGTAAAAATGCCGGGACTGCAAGTATTGGGGGATGTCTTGCTCAACACCATTAACAACAATGTTGGCGTAGTTTTTGCTGATCTCCAGCACATATTCGCTTCGATTGTCCGGCAGCTGACTAAGGCAGCGCAAACGGATTTTGATGGATTCATCCAGCTCGGGAATGTCAAAGAGACTCAAGAACCGTTTGCACCGTCCTCTGAAAGCTTTCTCCGGGTTCAGATTGGTAATCTCCGGGTTGTCGAAAATAAAATCGATACATAACCAGTTGTCGTTGTTATATAAATCAGTGCGGCAAAACTGGTTGATATACTGTCTGTTTTGATTAGCCCGGGAGATCCGCGAAAACTCCTCCAGTTCATCTACTACAGCCAATAATGCGGAGGGATTATTTATCGCCTTGATGCGGAATCCATCACTGGTATGATCGGCAATAGCTGACAAGATGGTCGTTCCCGCAAAGACCTTATGAAGATCAACGTGTTGGCGATTCACTTCTTCTGCTTTTTCATAAGCAAAGGGGATGTTCTTAAAAAACCACAGCTTCTTGGTGAGCAGAAAGGAACTAAGGATGCCATGCTGTTGTTGTTCAAAGTCATCGGAGTACCTTAGATAGCTGGACATTTTCTTCAAAGGGTTGACGCTCGGAGCGATAGCTGCCTCCAGCACATCTCGCTCATCTTCCGAAAGCCTCTCCAGTTCCTCTGTATTGATCATGAGTCCAGCGCCATCAGGTTCTGCATTATAAGTAAAAATCCGCTCGATAATTTGAGTGCACTTTTTGGAGTGAAAGTGACGCTCAAAAAAATATATGACAAAATCGAGGCAGATGAACTCCAGAAACTTTTCGATGAATGGCAGTTGGCTCGTATTATAGGTGAATTTAAACTCCTCAAAATTACTAATGGCAAAATGGGGGAGGATTTTCGAAATGGATTTGTTGATTTTTTGGATTTTCTTTAGGGGATAGCCGAGATCATGGGCCAAAGCGGCGATGCATCGGATCGCACCCTGGCATTGAAGCAACTGTTCTAAGGAATCGGCAATGCTTGCCATATAACCTTCCTTGCTGAGAAGATTGGCATCGATAAACTGCTGAATGTACCGACCGAATTGCTTATATTCTGCCATCATATTCTTAATGAAGAAACTGAACTCTTTATTGCGATATAAGTACTCTCCTAGGAAGTAGACCCAGAGGCTGTGGATCGTGTGGTCGCGGTAAAAGGAGTCAGAGGCAAAGATTAGCTCCTCAAACTCCACAAATTCATCAAAATAGGCGAAGAGGTCATCATAACCGTGTTTGTCTTTGTCAATAAAGCTCATTGCGTTCTCAAATAGCAATTTCCAAAGGGTCTTGGAGACTTCAATTTTATTATGAATGCTGTCGGCTTTTTTCATTTCATTGATGCAGCTGATGATAGCGGTCTTGCTTTTCTTTCTGCCTGTCAGGAATTCGATCTGGTCGGCGGCGATCAGCTCGACATAGTAGTCCAGAACAATGCTCTCGTTTACCATTCGGATTCTCCACTCCCCATATTGTGGTTAATAATTCGCTGATTAACGCTTTTCCCGGCAGAACTCACAGCCCGAAAAGACGAGCAGTTCCGTGCCATCCTTGATCAGAACCCGCACTGTCTCGCCAGCGCTGCGTCCCAGGCCACAGACGATGGCTTCAGTATCCGAGAGTGGTCTGATGGCAAACTCAAGGGCACCAACTCCATGAAGCCTGACAGACATGATGAGCAATCCATTTTTATAAATTAACTGCGCGTTTTCAATCCATTGTGCGTTAGTGCCGATGTTGATCGCCTGGTAGGAGCCGGTACGGTTTTGCCAGGCTGCCGAAACTTGGTAAGGTGCCAGTTTTTCCCCTGCCAAGACGCGATCCTCACCCTGGCTGAGCATAATAACATCATGACCGGCGATATGTTTAAAGGCGAAACGCAAGCCGGCCAACTGCGGGACCTTGATGGGGATCAAGCCAAGCAACAGATAACGCGGGGTAAACCAGCCGCCTTCCTGCGGAAGAAGTTTTAGCGGCCGTCCCTGCAGGCGGGTATAGAGTCCGTCTTTCTTAGCGCGAATTGTAAATACACCAATGCTGGTGCCATAATTGCCCTCATATTGCTTCAACTCGCCCAGTGTGACACGGGCAAAGTACGGTTCTGGAGCCGGTTGAGGCGGAGCAATACCAGTCTTGGCCTGGTATGTCTGAATTAAGGCTTCTTTGGCTATCCCTTCGACCCAACCGGCTGCTGCGGCAGAGTTAGTAAGCACGGCCACACCCAGTTTCGTGTCAGGCAGAAGGGTAAGCTGGCTGAAAAACTGATCAATGGATCCGCCATGCTGAACCAGCCGACCCATATAGTTGATTCCCTGCCCGCCCAAGAGCCAACCCAGGCCGATGCGCACATCCAAATCAAGAGGCACATGTTCGTTTTGGGGACGCAACATTTCCGCCAGCGTTTCGGGGCAGATAATACGGCCGTTACCGGCTTGCCCATCGGCAAACACCATCTTTATGAAACTGCCCAAATCGGCAGCTGTAGTATAGAGACCACCGGCTGGAATCATGCTGATGGTTTGGTCTTTGGCAACAGCACGCTCTTTTTGATACCCTTTGGATAATTCGGCGGCAAGCCCGGGTGTCAAAACAAAAGTAGAATGGATCATCCCTAGCGGCTTTAGAAGATGGTTCTCCATAAAATCAGCGTAGGTTTTGCCGCTGACTTCTTGGATCATGTGGCCTAACAAAGTATAGGCTACATTGGAGTAGGAGAAAACGCGCCAAGGCGGATAAGCGGCATATTCATCTTTGAGTGCCGCTGTGATCTCTGTAAATGGCTTGCTGCTGCCATAAGTATCTACCAGCCAATCGGAAGGCAATCCGGAGTGATGCGACAGCATTGCACGCGGCGTAATCGGAGCGGCATCGGGAAAACGCGATTTAATCGAAAATTGCGGCAAGGCTTCCTGTAGCGGTTTGTCAATATCAACCATTTCATTTTCAGCCAGTTGCATAACAGCCGTGGCTGTAAACAACTTGGCCAGAGAACCGGCTCGGAATACAGTATCGGGGGTCACCGGCCTGCCTGTGTCACGGTCAGCATATCCGAAGCCCTTAGCCCAGAATGTATTTTGATCATCCACGATCGCAATGCTTAGCCCGGTGACTTTCTGTTTTTTCATTTGGGCTGGGATCCAGTCATTGAGGTAATCAATTACGCCGGCATAACTGCTTTTGGCTGGAGCTGGCTGGTCCTGGGATTGAGCCCGGGCAACGCTGCCGGATTGTTCGCAGGCGGAAGCTGTTGCCATGGCAAGCATGCAAGTGATAATCAGGAAAAGGCGGCTTCTGGTTGATTTCATGAAAAGGCCTCCCTGGATGATATGATTTGATTGACATTTGGGATGGGCAAAACGGATGTTTCAATGAAATAATTGCACATTTGCACAATTCCATAATTTTCGTTGGAAATCCTGCCGGAAACTCCGCAGTCTTGGTTACTATTTGCCAGAAAGCGCCAATATCGACAGAATTGCATGGGGTGGGTGGCATAAAGGGTAAAGAGTGCTGGTGGCTGGATTATAGATAGAGAGGGAGAGACAATATAGATGCAAATGGTGAAACAAAGCATCTATGACAAGAGATCACCAGATTAAAGGCATAGTTAAATGAGGTTGACAGCGAACTGAACCAACCAGTGTTGTTTTCATGTTGTTTCCAGTGTTTCAAGTGTTGTTTGTTATCAAATGGATCAGTGGGCAGTGCCAGCAACGGCCTGGGTTCGGATTGCCGAAGCATTCGCGGATGCTCCCAGTGTGCTGGCGTCTTTGGTATAATAGGCGATGCCAAGAGCACCGGGCCCCACGTGACAGCCAATGATCGGGCCGATTGGAATAATGGCCGGTGTGACGTGGAGTTCCTTTTCAATTCTGGCGGCCAGGCGGTAGCCTTCCAGTTCGTTATTAATGTGGTGCACGACAGCTTCCCCAAAGCCTTTTTCCTTAACGTCGGCCAGGAAAGTGCTTAGGATCAGATCCAAAGCCTTTTCGGCGGACCGGACTTTGCTGAAGACCTCAGCGGCACCGTCGATGACGGTAAGCACCGGCTTAATCTGTAGCACTGAACCGATTAGGGCTGCGGCACTCGAAAGGCGGCCACCCTTTTTAAGGTAATCCAACTTTTCCGGCACAAAAAGAAAACGACTTCTGGCAATCGTATGTTCGGCGGCGGCCTTGACTTCTGCGAAGGTCTTTCCTGCTTTGGCGGCACGGGCGGCGTTCAGGACGGCCAGGCCCATCTCCATCGAATTGGACTTAGAGTCGATAATCTCGATCTCCGCCTGCGGGTAGCGTTCGAGCAACATCTGTCTGGCAAGCGAGGCGGTGGAGAAGGTGCCACTCATTTTGGAAGACAGGAAGATCGCGACGACCGGTTCATCGGCTTGCACGTGACGTTCGAAAACCGTGACAAATTCCTGCACCGCAGGCTGCGAAGTGGTAGGGAATTGTTTGCAGGCGGCCATTTTCTGATAGAAGACATGGTTGTCGATCTCAACTTCTCGAAAGGATTCATTACCCAGATGCACATTTAATGAAATGACATCAACATCCAACTCGCGTCTGAGATTCTGGGGAAGATAGGAAGTGCTGTCGGTAACAATCTTAACTGTCAAAGAACATCGTCCCTTTCTGTTGGCCGTACCTGCCAATACCTATAAGAGCAGTATGTATAAATTATCAGTTGCGATCAAGTGTGTGCGCGGCCGGTCTATTTGCTGTTATGACCGGATTAATCAGGTTATTTCGTCAGTTATTTGGAGAAACCTCAAAATAAAAAGGCCGTCTATTTAAGAGCGGCTTCCACAAGAGATAATCTTGACATTTGCTGATGAAAGGGGTATCATGAAAATAACTGTCTATGCGCCCAAAAGGCGTACAACATCCCTATATACACTATAGCACATAATCATCAAAGTGTCAAGCGCTATGCCGAAATCCTTTTTCAATCAGGAAGGAAGTGGGTTCTTGGATAACAAGAGCGCTATCTGGCAAGTGGAATCGGAGTACCTTGGGAGAGTTGTCCGGATAGTTCTGGAGCAGATCGCGATTGCCGAAAGTAAGGCGCAGGATCGACTGACAGACGCAACCCTGGAGCGCCAATGGATGTTTGAAAATGCAACCCATCGGGTTGGTTTGGATGATGATTGGGCGGAACTGATGTTCCAAATTCGAGATACGCACCGGCGCGAGCAGGAATACGATCTGGTGCAAAAAAAGGCTGACCGCCTGCATCTAATGGCAGCGACCCCCTTTTTCGGACGGTTTGATTTTCGGGAGCACGGCTACGCGCTGGGGGAGGTTTTCTATGTCGGACTTTATTCTCTGACCGACCCTGATAGTGGCAGTTTTTTAGTATGCGATTGGCGGGCGCCGGTTTGCAGTATGTATTATGACTATGAACCTGGCCTCGCCGGTTACCATTGCCAGGCAGGCGCAATCTCTGGCGAATTAACCTTAAAAAGGCAATTTGTCATTAAGAACGGCCTGCTGAAAGGCATGTTCGATAGCAATCTTCATATTGCGGACCGTTTTCTGCAAGATGTCCTCGCTCAAAATGCCGGGCAGAAAATGCACGCTATTGTGGCGAGCATACAGCGTGAGCAAAATGCTGCCATCAGGGATGACAAGCATGATATCCTTGTCGTTCAAGGAGCCGCCGGCAGCGGCAAAACTTCAGTCGCACTCCAACGTGCGGCCTATTTGTTATACCACCGCCGCGCAGAGCTAAAGGCACATCAGATCGTGGCCTTTCTGCCGACCTATCTTTTGACCGAATATACTTCCGGCGTCCTCCCCGAACTGGGTGAAGAAAACATCCGTCAAACGACATTTTTTGACTATGCTTGCCGTCGGACGGCGTTGCCGGAAGATGCCGCTGAAACACCTTTTGAACAACAGGAATGTATGATGGCGGAGAGCAATCGCCTGACTGATCCTGTATCTGAGCATGTACTCCGCAGGAGGAGGGCCTCGATTCATTATAAGTCCGGGCAACAATTTGAAACATTGCTCACTAATTATCTTGATTATCTGCATTGCAGCTGGCAGCCTTGGGTGGACGTTTATTTTCGTGGTGAAAAGATCATCAGCGCCAGGCAGATCAGTAGGCTTATTCACGAAGATTTTGCGTGTCTGCCTTTACTGGTTCGAATTGAGAAAGCGCGGATCCGCATCATGATCCTGATCAGTCCCATTATTAGAAAGGCCGCAGCTGAAATCCGGGAACTAAGGCGACAGGAATCTACGGGCGCTGAGATTCTTTCCGAGGGTGTGCGACAGCAGTTATCACAAGATCTGAAGCAGTTGAGAGAAGAACTAAGCATTTGGGCGTCCTACGATTTGCTGGCTCTCTACACTGAACTCTTCGCTAATAAAGAACTGTTTGATAGATTGCTCCCGGTGGAGGGAGAGGGGGAAGGGGTTCAGGAAGAGGCACGCCTCTTGACTGCCAAAAATGTCAGCAATGGCAAAGTTTTTTATGAGGACCTGCCGGCATTATTGTATCTGAAAAACGCCTTGCAGGGGGTTCCGGATGTGCGTCATGTCCGGCATCTCATTATTGATGAAGCACAGAATTACACGTGGATGCAGTTGCGGGCACTCGCTGTGGAATTTCCGCAAGCCAGCCTGACAATGCTTGGGGATCCGCGTCAGGAAATCGGGGCCGGATTGCTACAGCGGCCGCCGGTAGCTGATCAAGATGGCGGCCCGACACGAACCGCAGAGGCCTTTGCACCGCGCCAAAGTGCGCATATCGAATTGACTAAAAGATATCGTTCTACTTGGGAGATTGCCCGCTTTTCCGGGGCATTGGCAGATCCGCCTGAAACAGGTAGCAGCATTGAGCGCAGAGGGATCCTGCCGCTGTTGGTCAGGGTCACCACCAAAAAAGGGGAAACCGGCGTGATGGGACGGCTGCTGACAAGAAGGATTTTGGATCTGTTTGGCGAGGGGTTTGGTTCTGTGGCAGTCTTGTGCCGGAAGGCGGATACATGCCGCGGAATCTATCAGTTGATTGGTGCAGGTCTCGCGGAGGCAGGTAAAGATATGGGTGGCGGGCAGTCGGTTCTGGATGGCGGGCAGTCGGTTTCAGCGCAGTTGGTGTTGAATGATGACAGGAGTATTAAAGCGCCGTTGTTGGTGATGCCTGTATATTTGGCCAGTGGAATGGAGTTTGACGCCGTTATTGTTCCGGAGGTGGGATGCTATCACGTCGGAGAAAGAAGAACGCTCTATACGGTTTGTACCCGGGCATTGCATCGGCTTTATCTGTATACCGAAGGTGAAACGCCAGAACTGCTAAGAACCATAGACCCAGAGTATTATAGCGTGACTGATTTGATTGATTGCTGATATTTGTTTCCGTAACAGATCCATCTTTGTGAAGGAATGATTGTACATTTATTGAACAAAGATATTGTCAATAAGGATGGTCTTAAAGTCACTCGTTAAGACAATCGTTCGCTTTGGAAGAGGAAGGAGGCGCAGTCATGAAATTTCGCATTGAGCACTGCAATATTAACGTCTTAGATCTCGCAAAGAGTATCGCCTTTTATAAAGAGGCGCTGGGTTTGGAGGAGGTCCGCCGGATCGAGGCACCGGACGGTTCATTCGTTCTGGTTTTTGTGGCGGATGAGGCGAGGCAATTCAGTATTGAGCTTACGTGGTTGCGGGATCACAAAGAGCCATATGATCTGGGAGATAATGAGTCGCATATCGCGTTTCGTCCCGATGATTTTCCGGGCGCGCACGCCATGCACAGCAAAATGGGCTGCATCTGTTACGAGAACACCGAGCGCGGACTATATTTTATCAATGATCCGGATGGCTACTGGCTTGAAATTTTGCCGCAGAGGAAAGCTTAAAGGCTGGGGCTGTAGCCGGGGCTGGTTTGTTTTGAACTCGGATGCTCTTAGAACTGGGACTGCCTTTACTATTAAGGCAGCCCCAGTTTTGTAATTGTTATTGCCGCGACTATAGCCACGATTATAACCACGATTTCAACTTTGCGGCGGTGCAATTTTAATTGGTACATAATAATCCATCTGTTCATATCCCATCGCAATGCTCCTTTGCAGGAACCACGCCAAGTTCAGGCCGATAAACTTGCGCGGGGTCTAATCGGCATCAGCCCAGGCCGGCATGGATTTCATGTAATATTCGGCGCGCCTTTCGAAGTTGGTTTTGCCGTCACTGGGGGAAAATCCTTTGAGCCAGTCGGCAAGCCCGGCTTTAATGGCTTCGCGCGGTAGTAGGTTTCCTTTCTCGTCAGTGCAATACTGACAATACTTCCCCCGGGCGTTGCTTTGGTTGAGCGGCATACCACAGGAGTAGCAATGTGTTGACATACTGAAGACCCCCGTTCTGATTGTTTGTCTTCAGTATAATTCAGGACTGTGACACCTTTATGTCAGTATTGCTATTTGTTTTTATGAACGTTATAGATTTGGGCTGCTTTATCGCAAAGCAGTTTGCGGATGTGGGGCGGCTCAAGAACCTCAATATGTTCGCCAAAACTAAGCAAAAAGGTGTAGACCCATTCGTCTTCAGGCCAGCTTACCTGAGCCAAGAGCCTACCGTCGCTGTAATCTGACAGTTCATCGACACCAAAATACTCTTCGGCTCTGCTCCTGGCTTCCGGTGCAAAAGCCAGCACTAGCTTTACGGGTGGGGAGGCCGGTTGATACGAGTCCCAAATGGAACGGTAAGAGCCCTCCCGGCGCTGGAATGGCTGACCGGTAGCTTCCAGCTTTAGAATGCGAGAAAGCCGGAAGATGCGGAAGTCATTCTGCATGCGGCAGTAAGCAAACAAATACCAGGTGTATCCTTTGAAAAGCAGGGTCATTGGTTCGATGACGCGCGTGTTCGTAGTGCCGCGCAGGTTACGATAAGTAAGCGTCAGCAACTCATTATTCGCGATCGACTGGCTGATCATTCTGAATTGCGCCGTTTGCTTGGGTGACGTATCCCATGGTAAGTAATCGATCACAAGTCGCTCAAGGTGTTGCTCCATTTCCTGCGCCTTATCCTGCGGCACCAGACTGCTGATTTTTTCGAAGGTGGATTCCAGGAGGCCTGGGCTGCCGTCAAGAGTCGAGGCTATATTCCGCACTCCGCGCAGGGCCGAGAGAATTGTTGCCATGTCTTTAAAGCTCAGTAGGCGTCTATCGACTGTATAATTTTCCATCAGCGAATAACCGCCGCCACTGCCCGAAAGGCAAACAACAGGGATTCCAGCCTGTTGAATGGCGTCGAGATCACGATAGATAGTGCGCAGAGATACTTCAAAACGCTGCGCCAGTTCGCGGGCAGTCACTTTCTCTCTGCCGAGCAGGATAATGGTGATGCCGAGCATTCGATCAATACGCATGCTAATTCTCCGGAAACCTTAGTCAGAGTGACGCGCAAATGCGGGCGATGCCATCGGCGATCTGTTGCTCGCGGCGCTTGTTTTTCCAGTTAATGATTGCTGTAGCACAAGGTGTAGCGCCTTTTGATTCGCATAAGGTTTTCATCTGACCGATGGCGCGGTTTCCGCCCATCCAGGGATAGGGGAAGTGCTGCGTCATCAGGCAGACAGTTTTCTTGCCTTCGATTGGGCCGACCTGTTGCAGGAAGCTTGTCATGCCAGGTGAGAGCGAGAAGCCCTGTACTGGGGCACCAAAGACCAGGGCGTCATATTTCTGGAAGTCAGGGAGAGCGGCGAATGTAACTGCGGTGCCTGGTTGCACAGCGTCGGGAATATTGAGCCTTTCCAAGTCGACAGTGTGACCGTTGGTCGTGAGCTGCTCTTTCAGCTTGAGGGCGACGCCATAAGTATTGCCAGTTTGAGAATGCACGAAAATTCCTATACGCACGTTAAGAGCCCCCTTTATTTGTGTATTTGGTATTTCTTTGTTTCGGAAGGCCACAGCCTTGGTGTAGCAGGCTGTGGCCCTTGCGATAATGCGGGTTTATGATCAGAGTATGCGTGAAAGCCTTAGAATGGCAGCGTGCCCCATCCCGGTCCGATTCCTGTCGGGTGCGTGGTCAGCAGATCATCAAAATTGAATGTCTGGTTGGGGCAGAGGGAGTCGTAGTACACGAAAAAATCGCCCTGTTCTGTCAAAGCGGTATTGTAGATGTCGGAGCGAAAAAAGTAGTTGCCTCCCAAGGGAAATACAGTGGTTGCTGAAGTCCATGACACAATACTCAGATCGGCGGAATAATAGTTGTTAACCGATGTACCATTGCATTCAAATGCGTTATTATGGATCATCCCGGTTTCCGGAGGATTTGTGGTATAGTTGCCGAACATTAGGGCGGTCCCATTATCAACAAAAATATTGGATTCGATATTTAGTGTAGATACTACCGAATCTTCGATTTTCAAATCCAGGCCGCCAAAAAAGCAATTGGTGATATTAGCCCCGGAAGAATATAACGAAGCAGTTGTAGCATTAGCATCAGCTCTATCGATAAAGCGACAACGACTTATGGTTGGCGAGCATGAGCTGATCGTCACAGATCGCGTGTCGCTCGTACCAGCTAAATCCCTGAACTCAGTATAGTCAAACTGACTGCCTTCTGCAGCCAGCACCATGCGCAGTTCATATCCGCCGCCTGTGCTTGAGAAATAAATGGGGTTGGCTTTGGTACCTTTTATGACGAATAAGCCTCGCTCGACATAGATAGAGGCAGCCGTAGCCTTTTCGAAGACAACCTTAGCTCCAGGCATTACATAGAGTTGTGTATTCTCCAAAATGTCGAGGTCACCCGCAAATGACACTTTGTTCTCAACAACATAAGGACTATCATCGACAGTCGTTGTGAAATCTGCGCCAGTGTCAGCCTCGGTTAGGCGCGTGCCATGCATGTTGCAAATTTGATTGGAAGGCTGCGACTCCTTCTTGCCAAAGGCCGTAACGTGGTAGTAATAGAGCACGCCGTCTGCAACTGCAGAATCTTTGTATGTATTGCCCGATGCCGCGACCGTTGCTATTTTGGAGAGGCTGGTCGGGTTGGTACCCCGGTAAATATAATAAGAAGTCAGGTTTTTGGCGTCACTTGTTTCCCACGATAGGGTGATGGTCCCTTTGGCCCCGCTACTTGACAAAGCAATGGTTGGCTCTTTGCACCCAATGATTGCAAATAACATTAATGAAGTCAAAAACAAAAGTACAATTCGCTTCAAACTAACAACTCCCCAATATTAGTGTTGGAATTTTGCTCTGAACTCGCTTACTTAAGACCTCAGAGATTGAGAATGCCGTCGTGATATTCTCCCGGTCAAAACTCCTTTCATAATAAAGGTGTGATCTTATTATAGAGTAAATTTTTCTCCAATACTACTATTGATCTGTTGAGCGATCCGTTGGGGAGGCGATCCGTTGGGGACAGTCCCAATCGGATCGTCTCCAACTGATCGGATCGTGAAAGGCCGCTACCTCGAGTGAAGGTTACGGCCTTTTGTTACTAGTAAGGGTTGATTTAGGGAAACACGACAACCGTTTAATCCTAGAACGGCAGCGTGCCCCAGCCCGGGCCAGCGCCGGTCGGGCGGGTGGTTAGCAAATTGGCAAAGTTGAAGGTTTGGTTAGGAGATTTGGTATCGTAGTATACGATAAAACCACTTTGATTGGTAATAGCGGCATTATAGTTGTCGGTGCGGAAAAAGTAGTTGCCAGCCAAGGGAAATGTGAAGGCCAAATCAGTCCACGCCAGAATACTCAGATCGGCATGAGAGTAATGAGTGTTCCCGATCCCATTGCACTCAAAGATGTTATTGTGGATCATCCCAACCACCGGAGCAACACTACCTGTGGCGAAGTTACTAAATAGAATGGCGTTTTGGCTGTTGAGAAAGATATTAGACTCTATATTGAGTGTGGATTCTACAGATTGCTCGAAACCCAGTGATAAACCGCTGAAGTAGCAGTTGACAACATTAGCGCCTGAACTGGCAAATTCAATTGTCTTGCCGTCGCTAATGAAGCGGCAATGACTAAAAGTTGGTGAACACGAACTGACGCATACAGCTTTAGTTGTGTCCGTACCAGTCAATTGCTGGAATTCGGTATATTCCAAGCTACTACCTGCTGCAGCTGCAATAATACGGAGCTCATATCCGGAGTCAAAGCTGGAAACAGAAATCGGATTGGCCTGTGTGCCCTTGGTGACGAATAGCCCTTGAAAGACATAGAGCGAAGCCACATCCTCTGTTCCAAAGACGATATCTACTCCGGGAAGGACATAAAGCTTAGTGTTATTCACAATGCTAAGGTCACCCTTCAGCAAAATATCATTTTCAATAACATAAGGACTGTCAGCGACAATTGTCGTGAAATCAGCACTCGTGTCCGTCAGACGTGTGCCGTGCATATTGTATGTTTGGTTGGACGGCTGCGATTCCGATTTACCGAAGGACGTAATGTGGTAATAATAGAGCGCGCCATCTTCAACAATAGTATCTTCGTAGGTGGTGGCGGGAGCGTTGACAGTCGCAATTTTACTCAGGTTGCCCGGACTGGTACCGCGATAGACGTAATAAGACGCCAGATCGTTACCAGTGCTTGCCTCCCAGCTAAGAGTAATCTTGCCTTTCGTGCCGGCGCTTGTCAAACTGCCTGGAATGGTCGGTGACGGGTCTTTAACAGTAATTTCCCATTTTTTTGAGACGGATTCTTTACCGTCAGAGACGGTCACGACGGCTTCGGTTACTATGGGGTCCCCGGGAGCAGTCCAATCGACGGCGGGGCCGGTGGCGCTGCGAGGTGAGCCGGACTTGAAGACCCAGGAATATGTCAAGGTGGTGTTCTTGTCAGGGTCAGAGGCGTTTACGGAAAAATGTTCGGTTTCTCCTGTATGGGCCTCGATTTTCAACGACGAGGGTGTAAAGGAATTGATGACCGGTGCGCTGTTGCATCCCGTAATCACGAGTAGCAACACTAAAGCAAGAACTAGAAAAGTGATTCGCTTCAAGGCATTACCTCCCAATATCAGATTTTGAGATTTTCCCATAAACTTGGGTGCTTATATTATAGTACAAATATTGCCTATCTTCCATTCCGATTTTGAGGGGAAGGTCTGTCCCAAAATGGCCCAAAATGATCCGATTAGGACAGTCCCCAATCGGATCATTTTGGGCCAAACAGATCTGTCCCCAATTGGATCAGAAGAAAATGCCGCAACCCGAGTGAGGGTTGCGGCATTTGTTCAAGAGTTGTTTGGTTTTCGTTTTGGAACTTTTAGAACCGTCCCCAAAGTTCCGTCTCCGTCCTTGGCGTTTTATCTGAAGAGGATGGGGGCGGCGGTTAGTGCCACGATTTCCAGCAGCTTGAACAGGATGTTGAGGCTGGGGCCGGCGGTGTCTTTACATGGATCGCCGACTGTGTCGCCCACGACCGCGGCGGCGTGTGCCGGGGAGTGTTTTCCGCCGTGATTGCCTGCTTCAATATATTTCTTGGCATTATCCCAGGCTCCGCCAGCGTTGGACAGGAATAAGGCCAGCATCACGCCGCTAACCAGGGATCCGCCCAGCATGCCACCGAGGGCTTCTTTACCCAAGATCAGCCCGGTCAGGATCGGGGCTGCCAATGCAATAATCCCAGGGATGATCATTTCGCGCAGAGCTGCTTTGGTGGAAATATCTACGCAGCGCGCATATTCGGGGCGTGCCTTACCTTCACGCAGCCCCGGAATCTCACGGAATTGACGCCGCACTTCCTCAATCATGTGTGCGGCGGCCCGTCCAACGGCATCGAGGGCCTGCGAGGAAAACAGGAATGGGAGCGCGCCACCAATCAACATGCCTACAATGACATAAGGCGACAGCATATCGATCAACTTGAGATTGGCAGTTTCAGCATAGGCCGCAAATAATGCCAGTGCAGTCAGAGCTGCAGCGGAAATATCGAAGCCTTTGGTAATAGCAGCGGTAGTATTACCAACGGCATCGAGTGTATCAGTTACCTTGCGTACTTCTTCCGGCATGCCGGCCATCTGCGCAATGCCGCCAGCGTTGTCGGCGACTGGGCCATAAGCATCGACGGCAATCGTCATTCCGGAAATGGACAACATTGAAACGGCACTGAGCGCCACACCATAGAGACCGCCGAAATGGTAGGCCAGAATGATGGCACCCGACGTGATCAGAATCGGTATCATCGTGGAACGCATACCGATTGCCAGACCGCCAATAACAATTGTGGCCGGCCCAGTCTTAGCTGATTCAGCCAGTTGACGGACAGGTTTTTTCTCATCAGAGGCATAGTATTCAGAAGATATGCCTACGAAGATTCCGGCCAGCGGTCCGGCCAATACTGCCCAGAAGAGCGACATGTCACTCAGATAATAGCGCACCAGTAGGAAACCGCCGAGGATTGCCAAAGCGCCGGTGATATAGGTGCCAGCGTTAATGGCACGGTAGACGTTGCCGTCACCCTTGATGCGTACGGCGTAGCTGCCGATGATGGAGGCTACGACTCCAACTGCAAAAAGCAATACCGGGGCAACAATGGCGCGCGGACCCATGTGCGCAGTAAGAGCAATACCAATCGTCATGGCTGCAACCATAACTTCAGCTTCACTCTCAAAAAGGTCTCCACCCATACCACAGACGTCGCCGACATTATCACCGACATTATCGGCAATAACCGCGGGGTTGCGTGGATCATCTTCCGGAATGCCGGCTTCGACTTTGCCGACCAAATCAGCGCCAACGTCTGCTGCTTTGGTAAAGATGCCGCCGCCGAAGCGCGCAAACAAGGCTACCAAAGAAGCACCCAGGCCATAACCGGTGATAAGCTCAGGGTGTCCAAAGAGGACATACAAAAAAGAAATACCCACCAGATTAAGGCCTACTACGGTTAGGCCCATGACAGCCCCGGCGGGAAAGGCGATTGACAAAGCGGCTCCAATACCCTTTTCAGCGGCGCGCGCTGTGCGTACATTCGCCATCGTGGCAGCGTTCATGCCGATCAGACCGGCCAGCAATGAGAGCGCCGCCCCGACTAAAGCGGATAAGGCAGCTTCCCAGCCTAAGAAAATTGCCAAAAGGATGATCAGGACTACCAGCACAATCGCGACAGTCATGTATTCGCGTCGGATAAATGCAAATGCGCCTTCGCGGATGGCTTGATGGACTTCCACCATGCGTCCGCTTCCGGGATCTGCGGTCTTAACACGTCGGTAAAAGCTCCAAGCTACTCCCAGCGTGATCAGACCGATAACAGGTACCAACCAGAACAAATCAGAAACGAGTCGTTCAATCATGGAATCAAGCATTTAGTATTGCCACCTCCCTGCGATGCGAGGAACATTCGCAAATCCCCGCCCAATTTACTATAATTCGTCTTTCCCTCCTGTCTTCCTGCAAAATTCGACGAAAAAAGTTAAAATAAGAGATCCTGATCTGACAATTGCAGGTAGGGACGCAAAGCAACGTCACAATGAAACCGGGTGTAACTCCAAAATACCCTTGCGCGCATGATATGAACAAAAAAGGGATTTTGACACTTGGCAGGGAACAGCCATAAATGCAAAACCCTAAGGCTACAACAAGGAACAGCACATCAACAATAGGGCAACGGTAAGTCAACGCTAAGGGAGAAGGTATAAGAAATGACCACGACTAATACACTGATTACGTTGCGAGAAGTCAATGCTGACACAGTTCGGGACATATGCAGGCTATCGGTAGCTGAGTCCCAGAAAGGCTTCGTGGCACCTAATGCGGTTTCGATCGCAGAGGCCTACTTTTGTGACAAAGCATGGTTTCGTGCGATTTATGCCGATGAACTGCCAGTCGGATTTGTAATGCTCTATGATGATCCACAAGATCCGGAGGGCCCCGTCTATTATTTGTGGCGTTTCATGATCGCTGCAGAGCATCAGGGCAAAGGCTACGGTCGCAGCGCGATGGAATTGCTTATTGAAAGAGGTCGGAACAGGCCTGGCGCAGTCAAGTTTGAACTCAGCTGCGTTCCGGCCGAAGGCGGAGCAGAGCCGTTTTACGAGAAGTTTGGGTTCAAACGCAATGGCAAGTGGGAAGACGATGAGGTTTGCATGGAAATGGCGTTCCAGTAGAAGCTGTCGCAAAGGCAGATACTGTTTTAATTTGGGGGGATTCGCAGATGGAATGGAAGGACTTATTTCCACCCGAGACAAAGCCGGAAATACAGGACATGGCTATTTTTATCGGAGGCGAAGCCGGTAATTTATGGTGTGTACTTGTAGATTACATGGAACAGACCTACCGGGCTAAGCCGAAAATTACATACAGCGGTTGCACTGGCAAACCCGGATGGAACGTCAAGTTCCAAAAGAGCGGTCAGTCTTTTGGTACCTTTTATCCGGAAAAGGGTTCTTTTTCAGTCCTCATCGTCATAAGTTATAAGCTGGATTCGCAAATGCAGGCGATTCTTCCTACGCTAAGTCCCGAAATAGCGGAAACCTATCGGCAGGCAGGCGACTTTATGAAGAACGGCAAGTGGATAATGTTTCGCATCAAAGACGCCGCCGACCTGGAGGATTATAAGCGTATCGCTGCGGTTAAAATGCTACGGTGAAATAGCCGTAGCGAAATAGCTGCATGAATTAGGCGGCGGATTAATTAGCTACGTGACAGAGGCAGGTGGATTGATTGGATAAAGGAAAAATCCCGGAAGTGCACGCATTCCTGAATATGCTTGCCGAATCAGCCGACAAAACGAAAACCGAACTGCGAGAAAAAGGTTGGGAATGTGTGCTGTCGCACTCCACCGGCAATTACCTGAAAATTGCGCAGCAATACGAGGAACAGCGCTATGCAATTCCCCTGATAATCGTTGATGGTATTGGCGATATCGGTTTTAACCTGGATGGCGTATTTTTTGAGTTTAGGCGTGATCCGAAACGCTATGATTTTGCTGAACTGATTGACCGGTTATCCAAAATCAGCAGCCAAGTCGAAATTTATGAATACAAGGACGACCAATACATCGACTATTATCGGCCTGGAACTGATCCAGAGGTAGCCGGTTTGCGTATCGCGCGGGATGGTAACTTTTGTGTCATGATCGACTTGTGCTTTGCCGGAAAATATGCGGCGGAGAGCGTAGCTGACTTGTTTGCCGAGGCGGTGCAGGTGATTAATCAGTGCCAAATGTAGCCTGGGGCCAGGGAGAATCCCAGCCCCAGGAAACCGCTCACTCTTAGAAGAATGGTGATGCTACATAATACTGAGCGCAATAAGACAGATCTTCCAGCCAGCATCGGTATCCCTGAGGTGCAAAGTCTTTTTAACTTCATCATCTGTGGTTGAAGGATCAGGATCGATGACACCGTCAACCACGGCATAACCATCGTAGAGATCCGTTTTGATAATGCTAAATGTGAAACTCGGACCAATGGTTATGTCATTCACTAATAGTTCAGCCAAATCCATGGCTGGGACTCCTTTATTTGGAGATATGTTAACGGCTGGCAGGTGTTTCGCATTCTGCCCACTAACTGCTTTGCCTGACCACTGACGGCGATGGATATTTTATTTTTGCGAAAAAAAGGATCATTGGAATAACCGTGGAATCTTCCGATAACATAAAAGAATAACATGAAGATGATACTGTATATCTTTTGGGGTGGTGTCTAATAGGTCGGAATTCCAGGTATTCGAGGAACTATGAATTCCAGAAGTTTGAGGATATAAGCTTCAACAGATCAGAAAGAAAGGGAGATGGGCTGCATGAGACCAGGAATAGCCAGTTTTGCGGTGGTTGGCGTTTCGATTTTGATCTTGTTGTTCGTCACGCTGGTTGGTTGCGGAGTCAAGGCGGAAATAACGGTGCAGCTGGTTAAACTGTCAGATAATACACCGTACGCCGTCTCACAAATGAAAGTGTTCCTGGAAGACGAAAACGGGAAGGTCTCCTCCGCCCTTACGGATGCAAATGGCAAGGTTGTGTTTCCAGTAACAGAACTGGGAAAATATAAGGTGATCCGGGTGGAAGGTCTGGACGTAACAGGTGGCGCGGAGGGCGCGATCGGTCGGGAATTCGTGAAAGCAAGCCCTATCAGCACATCAGTTCCGCAGAACGATCATGTATATACTGCATGGCCTACGGTAACCATCGTTGGCAAAAAGGACCAGGTTGAGATCCAAAGTCCGATCCCAACAGTGCGCAAAACAACGATACTAAAGGCTGAATCAGTTGATACTCCGGACGAGGCTAATTTTAAATATTATGTTCCGCAAGCTACTGCCGGGCGTCTGATTATTCGCAACAAAAACTGCGATTGTGGTGGCGGGTTGATTATTCATGCTTCGGGAGCGAATGACAGAAGGATGTCTTTTAGCTTAAGCCCGTCTGATTGGGATTGCACAATGAGGTTTTGGGATGGTTTGGATGATGTGATCGCGCTTAATCCCGGGAAGGTAGGAGACCCATGGACTATAGAGATACCGGGCAATGGTGACTGGGCCTTTACGTCGGGAACAGCGGCCTTTTCGAGGGAAGCCGATGGCTCAAACGATGCCACTGACAGTTTTGGTTTATTTGGAAAGGAACCAGGTTTGCTCGCTTTCGAGGTCTACAATTATGGCATACCCAAAGATCCACCTAATGATCACTACCGCTTTGACTTTGAATTTCAGAAGTTTGAGGAACTATAGGCAGCTTGAGAATGCGCGAAGGCCCTCCGCTTTGTGGGGGGCCTTCTCTTTCTCTAGCTGCTACCAGCGCGCCTGATGTTCTTCCGCCCAGCCAATCAGCCCGGACAGTTCCACCGGTACGCCTTTATCATCAATGATCGTCCCATAATAGCGGCCGATCATCTGATGCATATCGGATTTAATAATGACAAAATTAGTATGCGCGCGCCGATCAAAGAACGGTTCAAAGCGTAAGTCGACCCGCTGCGTGTTGGCGGTACGGATGGTCCAGGGTTTCATAAGGTCATGGCGATCATAGGTATAGCTCACATCCTCGTGCAGCTTCGACACGCGGCCATCGAACCATATTGCATTTTCAGTCATGCCTGTGCCATCGGTCCAACCGGCACCCAGATTGCCACCAACCAGCCGACCGTCCTGAGCCAGTCCGGAAAATGATCCCCAGTTCCAGCTACTGGCGTAAGGCCAGATACCTCTGCCTAAGTCAAGACATGCATAGGTTTCACCGGGCTCAAAGGTTAGGGTGGTGCCATCCAGTTCTATGGTACCCGAAGCCCGCAAACAGTTTTGTTTGGAGGTAAACTGGAAGCGGCGGCGGCTCCAGGGGATGACTACATTGAGCGATTCAAGCGCGGGAGCGGTGGTAGTGTCGGTGGCGGGCGCTTCGGGACCCTTGCCGCCCATGCCCTGTATCAGGAGATCGGCGTTCAGAACCACACCGTCGAAATCGGGGATGCTGGCTCTCAGACGGGTGCCGCCCTGCTCGGCATCGGCGGTAAAGGACACATGCATTTTGGGGTGCCTGATCATGATATCGCCATCGACCGTGTCAGGCATAGCACAGCCGTGCGCAAACGGAATGATGAGGGATTGCTCGTGAAAACGCAGTGTCTGAAAGTCCAAGTAATAAGCGAAAATCATGGCCGCATAGTCGAGGTTGGATACAGTCACCGAGAACAAACGCGTTTGGTCAGCGGCACACCAGTAATTCCATCTTTTTTTGCGTGCCCAGTGCCCCGACAAGTTGCAGTGATGCAGCGGCTGTCGTGACCACCCAATGCTTGTGGGGTTCAGCCGTCCGCGCGTGTCGCACAGTTGTTGTGCGAGCCCAGTCAGTTCGGGTTCATCATAGTAAAGAGAGCGCAGCTGCTTAGTGGTACTCATTAGTGCTGAGACCTCCCCGAAATAGTATCGACTGCGATTACTTGGCCTTAAAGAGTTCAAGGGTATCGTCGTCTGAGGTGAGGGTCAGCTTATCGCCCTTGATTTTAATGGCATAAATCTGAGTGTCGCCTAATCTAAGAAAGCCTTCGTATTCCAGCTCGATGTGTTTCTTATCGGGGAAACGGTAGTATCCGGAGTATGGCATTCTACCAACGCCTTTTAAGGTGCCGTCTTTGAAAAACTCAATACCTACGCCTTTCGCGGTTGTCCAAGTGCCGACGATTGAGTTTTTGGGATGGGAAGCAATACTGATCACAAAAATCAATAATAACCCAATGATAACAACAGTTGCGGCGACATATAGGGTGGTAAAGGTGCGTTTGTCGGGTTTGGGAATACCAACACGCTTTGTGACAGTGGCGAGCTGTTTGCCACATTGTCCGCAGTAGATGGATTCACCAGGCTGATACGGGGATCCACAGTTTGAACAAAATCCGCCGGCGGTATTCGTCTTCAATAAATCTCCCCCTAATTCTGAGGTGCATAGACAAATGCAACGTAATCGGAACTGCCTTTCAAATTCTTGCCTAAAGCGAAAAATCCTGCCATTAAATTGCAGTGTCCTGTAATTACGGCAGGAATAGCGCGACAAAAGGACAAATATGATAAAGTAATGCCTGATGACAGAATATACTTCTAAAGGAGTGGATGTTGGATGAGTAGTATTTTTGATAAGGTAAAGCGTGAATTAAATAAAGGGGTCACGACTGTAAACGTGAAGTCCAAAGAGCTGCTAGCTATCAACCGGTTGAATGCGCTCATCTCCGCTTATCAAGACAAACGCGCGACCTTGATTGTCGAATTGGGCAAAGCGACTTTTGATATGTTTGCTAACAGTGCTTTTGATGAGTCGCGTTTGGTGCCTAAATGTCAGGAAATTCAGGATTTGGACAATAAGATTGCCGGGGTTGAGGCAGAGATTGCTGATATCCGCAAACAGTCCCAGCAGGTTTTGGCTGAGGCTGCCGGGGACAATGATAAAGATCCGAATGCGCTTACTTGCGAGTGCGGTAATGTAGTCAGCGAGGATATGAAGTTTTGCAATAAGTGCGGCAAGAAGTTGGAATTCCCGCTGCCCGAGCCTGAGACGGGGACGGAATCCGAAGCCGAACCGGCGGAACCGGCGGTCGCAGATCCGCTGCACTGTTCATGCGGGCATGTAAATAAAGAGGGTGCCAAGTTCTGCATTAAATGCGGGCAGACGCTTTCCTGATCCTTTGATCCTTTGGGGACGGTTCTATTGGTTCAAATGTAGCCATGAATACGAATGAACCAATAGAACCGTCCCCGAAGTTCCGATACGTCACATCTCTTCGATTTTTTCGATGCCTAGAAGTTCCAGGCACTGGCCGCAGACATTGCGGAATGCGGTCACCAGGGCCAGCCGCTGTCCAGCCACTTCGCTGCGCAAAACCGGGCATTCGTGGTAAAACTCATTGAAATTACGGCATAAGTCAAAGAGATAATTGGACAGTGTCGACGGGGTCAACCGGGCGCCAGCCAGTTTGACGATGTCGGTAAACAGGTAGATCTTCTTCAGGAGCCGCACTTCGAATTCGCTGACCTCCCATGGGTTGGCATCGAGCGGCACATCCGATTTGCGTAGAATCGAAGAGGCACGCGCATAGCTATAGAGCACATAGGGTCCGGTATCGCCTTCGAAGCGCAATGCTTCCTTAGGATTGAATACCATGTTTTTACCGGTTTCGGTTTTGAGCAGTTGATATTTAATGGCTGCTAGGGCGATTTTCAGGGAGCGTTCTTTCACTTCCGCCTCGCTCAGCTGCCAGCGCTTGTTAACCTCCTCAGCAGCGAGGGCCGCGGTCTCCCAGATGAAATCATCCGCATCAACGACCGTACCTTCTCTGGATTTCATCTTGCCTTCGGGGAGCTCGATCATGCCATGGGATAGATGATGAACACGACCGCCGGTGCATTCCGTATCAAGCAGATCCAGAATGGCCTTCAGGACTTTGAAATGATACTCCTGTTCATTACCAACTACATAAATGGAGCGGTCATAGTTAAACTCCTTCGCCTTCAGGTGGGCGAGGTAGATGTCCTGCACAATGTAAACGGAAGTGCCGTTCGAACGCAACAGTACTTTTTCATCCAAGCCGATGTCGGCCAGATCCACAACAACCGGGCCGTCCTCTTTTTTCTGGAACAGCCCCCGCGCCAGACCATCGAGGATAATTTCACGGCCTTTTTTGTAAATCTGGCTTTCGTAATATTCACGATCAAAAGACGTCCCGAAAAGATCAAAGGTTTCGCGGAAGCCTTCAAAAGCCCAGCCATTCATCGTGCGCCACAGAGCAACGACCTCGGCATCGCCAGCCTCCCATTGCTCCAGCATCTGCTGAGCCTGATCCTCATAAGTCGGATCTTCCTTAGCCTTTTTCGCAAATAGGACGTAATAGTCGCCGACAAAGTGGTCGGGCTTGGTGCCACTGTCGCCCGGTAAGGTGCCCCCACCAAAATCCCGGTAAGCCAGCATAGATTTGCAGATATGTACGCCGCGGTCATTAAAGATACAAGTTTTATAAACCTTGTTGCCATTAAATGATAAGATGCGAGAGACGCTTTCACCAATCGCAATGTTGCGCAGATGGCCCAAATGTAATGGTTTGTTGGTGTTGGGCGAACAGAACTCCACGACAGTCGTCTCATGAGCGCCCCCCGCACCGAATTGCGGGGCGAGTGCCAGTTCCAAAACGCGGGCAGAAAGCCAGGAGCGGTCAAGAAATACATTCAGATAGCCGGAAACCGCTTTCGCTTCGGCAATAATCGGATCGTCAGCGATTTTACTGGCAAGATCCGCCGCTATGATCGCGGGGCTTTTGCGCAGCTTTTTCGCCAGCGCGAAACAGGGCAGGGCATAATCTGCCAGGGTCTCATCTGGGGGAATTTCAAGCAGATTGCCGATTTCATCGGCAGTCAGATCCGGTGCCAGATGTTTGGTCAGAAGTTCGATCAATGCTGTTTTCATAAATACAATGACGCTCCTTTGTCAGGTTAGATTAGGTTGGGTTTTCCCAAACCCCGGTAAAAGGATTTACACGCCCTTTTTTCCGTTGCTTGGCAAACCAATCTACAATACCTACGAGAAATAGCGGAAAAAACCTTAACCGGTCCCCGCTGAGGGTGATAGCCATCCATTGACGCTCGCCAGTGTTATCATATTTGCTTACAATAAGCGTATCACGCCAGGATAATGCCTTGACTTGTACTATGTTGCCGGAGCAATCCAAATAAAAGTCGCCTTCGTAAGAGAGATCGGTTAGAATCTGCCGTTCTGTTTGACCATCCGGCATCAGCATCAATAAAAACAACCAGGAATTAGGCGTGCGTTCACTTTCGGAGTCTTGGATCAGGGATTTGTGCTCCCCAATCGCATAGAGACACCCGTCCTTATTGACAACCATTTTTGTAACATTGTTCACTCGATCTATTTTATCATCAAACTCGATCGTTTTTGACCAGGTATTTTGTCCGGCAGAAGTTGTTCTGACAATATAGGCTGTGGGACTGGAAAAATCGTTTATGGGATCCTTAGATGTCCGGAGATAACCTCCCAGATAAACGTGATCCAGTTCATCGACAATTAGATCCGAACAATGAATATAAGGATTAATCTCCTGATCCCATAAGTGATTGCCGTCAGAAGTCATTTTGTTCAGTATAGAGCGGTTTTCCACAAAAGTAAAGAAGTTGCCGCTACTATCAACACAAAACAAATCATCAGAGCTTCCAATCCAGTCGCGATATGACTGTGTGTGCATTGGCAATCCCCTGGAGCGGTTGAAATCTTCAGTAGCCAATTGTTTTTTGTCATTGAACCCGATCGCGCTCAGTCGATCGTCGGCAATACGTAGATATCTGACATATAGATGTGTGTTTCTTTTCCATAATAAATTGCCCTTTGAATCAAATTTAATCACGCAACTATCCATATTGTTGCCTTGAGGCACAGTATTTTTGTCTTGAAGCACTGCATTGCTGTCTTGAGGCACTGCCAGAGCCAGATAGAGATTGTCATTTTGATCAACAAGCATATAGGAAGGATTCGGATGCTCGAAGTCGTGTGTCTTTAACCATTGCCGATTGCCAGAACTGTCGAACTTAACCATTTCAAGTTTGCTTGTTGTCATCATTAGGTACAATTTATCCAAAATCACATAGGAACTGCCGGAATAGTCGGTGAAGGAGTACTTATAACGCCTGACACACAAACCTTGACTGAAGAGGATATAGGCAATAAACAGGATCCAGATTGCGGTATCCCATTTCTTCAAACGAGGTCTTCTCTCCAAGTAAGATGTCATGAACGCGAAAGCGATCGTGATTCCGATCGTCAGAATCAGGTCTGCGTTAAAGAAGAACTTCAGGGAAGCACCTCCTCAACCTCATCCGCCGTGCGATTTGGGCGTTTAGCCCTAAGAAGCTGCCATACGAATAGGGCAATGCCTGTCAATTTAAATATCCAGAGAATCCAGTCCGGCCTAAGCGAGTGTGCCTTCCAAAGCTGCCGGCCGTCAGGACCATATTTGACAATTGATACTGGTCCGCGTCCCGGACTCAGACTGAACAGGTAAGCATTACCAGCGCCATCTGTGTCAAATTCGAATGGTGTTTCCACAAGTTGACTCCAGACAACTGATCCATCTCCTGCGATCTTAATCAGAGAATACTTTTTCTGCTCGGGTTGATAGGCTTTGTAATGTTCCATCACAACATAGGCGGAATCGGCCGAATCGATGGAATCGCTTTGGATAAAACGTATATCTGTAATCCGATTAGTGTCGCCACGCTGCCCGGGTGTCAACTCCTTAGTCCAAAGGAGTGTTCCTTCCGGGGAATACTTTTCCAAATAGGCCTCAATACTGTAATATCCAGCGCTATACAAACAATCCTGTTGATCAAGCGCCGTGGATGTGCGGATAATCTCAACATTCTCAGCGCTATCAACCTTATCAATGCGGTGTTCCCAAAGGGGCTGGGACGGTTGGTCATCAGGGGACTGGGACTGCTGGTCAGCAGCGCTCAGCTTGGCTATGACCGAATATCTGTCATAATAAGCCCAAACAATGAAATCACCGCCGGAATCAATATGGAGATCCAGCTTTGTATAGCGTTTTGGATTGAGGATCTCATGAGAGAGCGCAGTCGAACTCAGCAATTGTCCGGTTTCAATGTCATAGTCTTGATATAGTCTTTGATCAGCCCTTGTGCCCATGACGCGCAGATGATCCTGGAAGAAACGCGTGTCAAAAGCGTTGGTTTCTATGACGCGTTCCCATAAAATCTGGACTTCCGGATCAAGTCTGATCAAATGAACGTTGTTATTGGGGGAGCCCACTGGTGGCAATGTACATAAGTATATACCCGCCTTAGGACCGGCGATAGCAAAGAAGGAGAGGGGAAGGAACTCGCCACCGGAATATAGCCTGTTCCATTGCAGCTTACCAGAGTAATCAAATTTCATGATGCGGGCAGCCGACTCAGAAGGATCTCCAGACCTTCTGTGCGAGGAATCTGTGTAGTCAAAAACGTAGCAATTGCCGTACTGATCAGTGCAGGCATCGTATTGATGCAGCGAATCGGTCGGAATAAGCAAGGTATGTAATATATAGAGGAGGGCAAACAAGGTAAAGAGTAAATTACCCAATCTGGGCCGCCGGGTTTTTTGATAGTGGTTTGACCGTCGTATCCGGTTCACCCCTATGGCAGCCAAATATGACACCAGTACGAATGCAATTCCGATCAAGATGGCAAAAACGGTACCCGATGCGAAGTACAGCTTCACGAATGCATCTCCTCCAGTTCAAACCAATGAATGCGCCGGTCAGGAATAAACCCCGCCTTCAAGGCCAGATTCATTGACTTGCGGTTTTGCTCTTCAATGTGAACGAAGGTTAATTTGCCCAACGCCCGCAACTTCCTGATCAGTGCGGATGTGATGAGGCTGCCATAACCGTGGCGACGGTAGGGCGGAAGCACTGTCAAAAGACCCATTGCCCCATCATCCTGAGTCATTATCCAAGCCGCGAGCTTTCCATCTTCGCGAATCCCAAACGATGGTCCTTTTTTGATACGCTCGGCAATAAAAGCCTCCGTGGTGTAGGCCGCATAGTCGTAATTGGCAAAGATGAAAGCGGCGTCATCCGGGGTTAGTTCGACTAACGGCGGGTCCTCTTTGTCTGCGGCAGCGGGAACGACTACGCCGTCGGGCAGGTACAACTTGAGACAGGATAACCGCCAGAGCTCGCGTCGATTTTCGGTAAGATGCGGCAACATCCAATCCTCGATAATCGCAAAACAGGTATCATTGCCGGTAAGCCCGGCAGATAAGGTGTAGAACTCATCCTCATTAGCACTACTGATGTAAATCCAGTCCCGATCGCTGCGGCCTTTAATCATTACGGAATCGCCAGCGATGGAGGCACCGTGGATGGGGTAGTCCCCGATAAAATTGATAATATTGGCGTTGCGGATGCGATCGCGATTCAGAATTGCCAGGGCTTGATCCAAGTGAACCATGGGAATCAATCCACTCCTTGCCTAACTCAGTTTATGCGAGCATCACGGCGATCATCACGGAGATCATCACGCTATAGTTGTCTGATCGCAGCTTTCTAGGCGGCGCGATCGCTAAGCGGTTCGATCACTGTTCCGGAATTGATCATAGCGCATGCGGAGTAACTCCCGGTTTGGCCGCAGCAACTTGTTTTCTGGAGTGAAGAAGGGCGTTTCATGCAATCCTTGAATGGCAAACCTAAGGGTCGGGCCATCCGATTCACTCAAAATGTCCGGGCGCACCTCGAGGACAAAATTGTCCGGGTTAACGCCGATAAAATTATTGTCGAAGGCGGCATGATGCAAGTGGCAGAGCGCCATGCCATTGGAGACGACGGGTTCGCCATCCGGGTGGCTGTCCGGGATGATGTGGGCGGCATCAAGTAATTCTTCATGGCGGAGTCGGCAAAAGGCGCATTGCCGCTGATAAGCAGCCAGTACACGCTCCCGGAAAGTCCTTTGATGCAGACGCACGCGGGTGGCGGCAGTGATGTAATTCCGGCGGGGGGTATCAGTATCCTCACCGGTGAGTAGATAATCGCCAAACCCAGCGATATCACTCTGTTCCGGAAGAGTCAGGTATTGCATCTCGTCAACGGTTACCGTAAAGGTGAGCGCCGACGGATCATCATCCGCAATAAAGACTGGCCAAATCGGAAGATAGCGTCCGGGGGCCACACCGTAAAAATAGATCAGCGGAATCCGGGACGTCATGGCAGTGCGCAGACCGACATTATCGCGATGGCTCGGGTCGGTGCCCCGGTAACGGTAGTGCAGAAAGTTGTCTGTGGAAAATGTGTCATTGTAGGGACCATTGGCGACGGTCGTGATTGATAATGGCACTTGATGCAGTATGGCAGGTTTGAAGATGCCCTGGGGACCGACGAGCGGGACGCGCCTTCCTTCAAAAGGGAAGCCTTGTTGCAGGAGTGTGCGCGGGAGTTCGGCGCCATGAATAGCCTTCTGTTCGGCTAGCCAAGTGAAGGCGGCGACTCTGATCTTAGTATCATGTGTGCGATCAAACATCACTCGGATGCCTCCTCAGCAGATATCGAGAAGTAAAGCCACTTTTTCATGCGTGCTCAGATTCCCTTTAAAAACAGTCTGAGTAGGGGACGTTTTTCAGAACGAATATTAGTCCCTGCCCGGGTTCAAAGGCTTGCCTTAGACACAGAGTGCGATCACCTAGGGCCGGGACCCCGGAAACATGAGTCTCGGTGATGATGACAGAATCTATAAACTCTTTGATGCGCGTAACCCCGATGTATTCTTTATCATCGAGGACAACCTTGTTTGCCCATTCGGCTCCGATCACCAATGGCTTTTTCAACAGAATGAAGTTTTCCTCCAGATCCACGATCTGATCAGCAGTGATGCTCAGTTCGGTGTTAAAAAGCCGCTGTTCATCGCCTTCGCCCCACATCATATTTCTAAGGACGAATCTCTTTTCATGATCTGTGCTATTGACTGCTTCAACTTTAAAGTAGCGTTCATATTCGGCCGATCCGATATAGGCAGAGTTATAGCCGACTGACCAAGGGAAAAAGTCTGCCATTTGAACTTGTAAGAAGTCCACTTTCTTTTCGGAAGATCGGGCGTAGCTGTCATATAGTGCAGGATCAAATTTTTCCAGGATCTTATATCCGGTAATAACATCTATTTCAAATCCATCTGCGTATTTTATTCTTTTCTTATACACTCTCAAGGGCGCATCGGAAGTTATGTCAGGAGGCGAAACAGGATCATTGGGGTTCAGTTCTCCCATTGCAAAAGGCTGCCACAGGACAAACGCGCCGAAGAAGTCTTTAAGTGTCCAGTAAGCGCTGTTGCCATCATCGCTGGCGCGATATTCAATAAAATCGCAAACCCGTTCTTCAGCCCGTATTTCCTCAATATTCGCGAGCGCGTCAGGTGTCGCCCGGGCAGATTCATTAAAGTTGTTTTCGGCCATGGCTATAGGTGCTGTTCCGGGAACGACCCCAGAATCGGGCCCGGCCTCCGATTTTTGCCAGGGCTTGAGAAGGATGACCGTGATTAGTATGATTGCAATCACGGCAATAATGGCCAAGAAGTAAAGCCACTTTTTCATGCGACAATCACTCCCTTAATTCCGTCCAAAACAGTTGGTCAGGATCATCCGGTTGGGATTTCGTCAGACTTACAATGGCTAAGTATGGAAATTATCCCAATTTCGCAAAATTCCTGCTTGCGAAACGAAAGCCGCAAATCGTCCAATCCCAGCCGAGCAGGGATAAGGCGACCCTTCGCGAAAAGAGTCTTCAGGCGGGCTGTTTTTGCGAAGGAGGAGATGTTGCATGAAAGTTGCAAAAAAAATCGTTTTGGCAATTGTTTGGATGACTATCGCGGTTTGCCTCCTACCGGTAGCCCCGGTGGTGCAGGCTAATGATAGTCAGTATAATGGTAGTGGATTTAATATCTATCCTATTGAGTCACAGGATATTATATTAGAATATGAATCTCTCAATATTACTCAACCCGACCTGTCTGACATGCGGATGCCGGGATGGGAAGGTAAAGCTCAGGTAGATGTGACCTTTATTTTGCATAATACAGGGAAAGAGCAGACTGTTACAATTGGTTTTCCTGAGTCCAGCAGTTATGAAGGCATCTATTTTGAGATGAATAATACAATTTATGATTTCCGAACAACAGTGGACGGCGTACCTATTGATACAATACTCCAGCCGCTTAAAGAAATAAACGAAGAGTTCGGTTTTGATAAAGTGCGTCTTTGGCGGGTGCATTTCGAAGCCGGACAAACCCGTACAGTCCGGAGCATATATAGTTATAAACCTTTTGAGTCCATTAACGGGGACTGGTCAGTAGAGTATATTCTTAGAACTGGAAGGCTTTGGTCTGGGACGATCGGTCGTATCGATGTCTTTGTTAAATCGTCCGCGCCAGTTTCCGGATTCAAATTTGTGCCATACCCTGATGAGTATTCCGAGTTCCACGCAGCAAACTGGGAGCCGAATCGGGACATAGTGTTTGGATCAAACGGATACCGCGACATGGCTCTCAATAACAAAGGCAAAATGGATGATTTCTGGATTGAGAGAGTCCGTGGATTAATTTTTGAGTTTGTTGATTTTGATAATGATGACTTTGTTGACTTTTATAATCAAGAAGCCAAAACACGGCGTCAGATGATACGCGAATATATCGGAAGTCTTGGCTCTAAACAGCTGGCACCATGTACTCGTAATGAGATTCAAACATACATTAATGGAATATATGCCACGCATGGACGGCCATTCCAGACCAAGAAATGGGCGGATTTTTTCGAAGCCAAATGGTGGTATCAGGTTAATCAGAATTATTCGGATAGCCTGCTAACGCCTGCTGATCAGAAGGCATTAGTCAGACTGACAGAATATCTGGATACCGCGCTACAGCCGGAATCCTGATATCCTCTTGTCCACAGGATGACGCGGCACCGGCGCAGTCTTTTCACCAAATCCCCGGGATTAGTCGACTGCGGACTTTGGCTGCGTATTCGGCATAGCCGGGCAATTCATTTTGGAGGGTGCGATCCTCAAGACCGGTACGCACAA
>ENA-UOOH01000791-UOOH01000791.1-fermentation-metagenome-genome-assembly--contig:-NODE-791-length-33890-cov-5.924161_pt1 | contig 33890 bp, 26 predicted proteins | sample MGYA00245778_ERZ724025 | MGnify/ENA primary metagenome ERZ724025 (study PRJEB28704, sample SAMN03018313) | fermentation metagenome | biome: anthropogenic terrestrial biome; feature: soil; material...
AGGCGGTAAGCAGCGCCTGAGGCAAGATCGCCGGCGCCCCTTATGATAACCATTGGTTTATTCGGATTCAATTATTCCACCACCGCAAAGTGCCCTAAATGTGTTTACCGGTTCAATAAATACTTCCATCATTCCGCCGCAGACCATGCCTTCTAAAGCTGCTCTGTCGCCAGTCATAGTCACTTGATGAAGACGAGGCAATAGTTCGTCAGCAACTCCGAGAGCCGCCAGATAGATTTCTAATTCACCGCTGCCACCGCCAATTGTCCCAAATGCCCTGCCGTCTCTATGAATAAACATTCTGGCGCCAGCCTTGCGAGGGGTGGATCCACTTGTTTTAATAATTGTCGCAAGTGCTGCGGGCGTGCCATCACAAGCAGCTCTTATAGCTTCTTGTAATACTTCTTTATCAATAGCTGAAGATATTTCACTGTCGTTAGTGCTGGCACCCTTCTTTGAAGGGCCTTCTTTCAAGGAATGTGAACTTCCGCCACGGCGGTCTTTAATCATTTCAGCGGCAATACATATGGCAATTTCCTCGGGTGTTTGCGCTCCTATATCCAATCCAACAGGCATGTGAACTTTTTCAATTATCTTAGGATCGATACCTTCTTCGAGTAAACTCTGCCTAGCCATTTTAATTTTCCGCTTACTTCCAATCATACCCAGGTAAGCCAAAGGATAATTTATTAACTGCCGCAAACATACCTGATCATGCTGATGGCCCCTGGTAACAATCACAACACTGCTTCCCGGTCCCAGCGTGAGGTATCTTCCCAGGTCATTAAAACCACGGCAAATAACTCTATCGGCATCAGGAAAGCGTTCAGCCGTAACAAATTCCTGCCGGTCATCAACCACCGTAACCTGATAACCCATCATTTTTCCTAATTTCACCAACGGCAAAGCAATATGCCCGCCACCTAAAACTATTAATTCGTTCGGCGGCAGGTAGGGGTCAATCATAACTGTTACTTTTTGATCCGGTTCTTCCGGATTACTAAAACAAGCCACATTAAACCCATTAGACTGATTCCCCCGAATCAGTCCCGCCACTTGCTCTTCCAACCAGGGCAAGTTCAAACTTCCTGTTAACCCCTCGCCCTTAGATGTGAATATTTTCTTTTGACCCGGAAGACTACAGGGAAGGTTATCCCCGCCAACTACTGTTACTATGGCAATATCCTGGTGTAGATTGATTTCCATTACATTACTGCCTCCCTTCTGGCCACCGGCATATTTGAATTAGTGAACAGAATAGTAATTACTATCAGCTTGAGCCTTTACCAAAAGTACAGTTGGGATAATTGCATTGTGGACATGCCCTGCAAAGCCCCCCGTGGGCCAAAGCCACGATGTCTTTCCGGGTTACCCTCTCACCCGTCAGCAACCTGGGGAGCAATAGATCAACAATGGTTACTTTGAAAAACATCCCGCAGGCCGGTATTCCCATGACAGGTATATCGCCAAGGTAGGCTAGCATAAACATCGCCCCGGGAAGCGCAGGAGCGCCGTATTTTACTACTTCAGCCCCCGCGAGCCTGATTGCCTTGGGGGTAACATCATCGGGATCTACAGACATGCCTCCAGTTACAAAAATTATGTCCGCACCTTCCCTGACCATTTTGTTAATCTTTGCGGCAATTGTCTCTACATCATCAGGCGCAAAATCCAAGCCCATGATCCTGGAGCCAAAGGATTCTACTTTTTCCGTGAGTACCGGACCGAAACCGTCGCGGATACGCTTTTTATATACTTCGTTTCCGGTTATGACAGCTCCGACTTTTAACTTTTGAAAAGGAACTACTTTTACTACCCAATTGGCTTGCCGGCAAATATTTTCAGCTGCTAAAACCGTTTGTTCGGACACTACCAGCGGGATTACTTTTGTCCCTGCCAGCAGGTCTCCTTTTTGAACGACTGTATTGTTGGGCAGGGTGGATAAGATTACATCGGGTAAGTCGTTAATTTCTTCTAAGGCAGAAACATTGATTTTCAGCAGTCCGTCACAATCGGCGAAAAGATTCACACGGCTTTCCCTGGGGCCTGTCCAAGTTACGCCAGCGCCTGCAACGGCTTTTCCCAAACGGATGCCGGCAGAATCTTCATGGACGTCACCAATTTCAAGGTCCAGGATATAGATGTTTTCCTTACCCAACTTCAGGAGTTCGGGAACATCTTCTTTTCTAATAATGTGCCCTTTTTTAAAAGGCGCTCCCTTAAATTCCCCCTTCACGATCTGGGTAATGTCGTGACTGAGTATATTCCCTACCGCATCTTCAACTTTAACCGTCTGTAGCTTCATTATTATCACCTCTTTCAATTTCCTTTTCTTGCTCCTTAAAAGCACAGCCTCTTAATACTATTGCAATTTTAATGCCAGCTATTCAAGAAGACTTGTTCCCTGATAATATAACTAAAGGGACGCTTTTTAGCCTCCTCTTTTTCCATACCCTGTCTCCACAGGAGAGGCAGATTATGACCGTATTTCCCCGATTAGTCCTGACGATATGCCGCCGGCTGTGAAAACCACAGACCTTGCAGTAGGAGCCTTCTTCGGTGAAGTATTCCTGAACTTTCTTTTCAAGGATTTTACTGAACGGGTTTCTATAGACCTTATTATAAAAGAGTATCGCCAGGTCCCGTGAGTCGACAATTTGCCCAGACATTATTAAATTTTACGCTCCTTTTGTGGCTTCTCTTGTTAATTACTTGAAGAGGTACTGGCAAATCAGCGACCAATCTCACCCGGTGGGTCTATATTTACAAATTTGATTTCTGGTCACACCGGCTGGTTGCCCTTGACATGGAGCCTCGCACCCGTTTTCCAGCGGTAAGGGCCAGCAAGTGGCCCTTACCATAAAAAGGCTAACACGTACATTCTCCATGTCAAGGTTCTTCGCTTCGCTATGATGAAAAACCAGCCTATTTATTTTGCAAGAAATACGATATTTAACAATAAACTTCCAAGGGTCCTGTTAGCTTCTGAGGTCCCGGAAGCGTTTTGCTTTCAATTCATATACGGGTAGTGTCCCCGGAGGCACTACTTCCACATCCATATTAACCATAAAAGCCAGCTGCAAAGACTCTGCCACCTTCTTACGGATATCATCCCATCGTTCAGAAGCTATATCGGACTGCGGCTCTATCCGCACTTTTATCTGATCCATCCCAGTCCCATTTTTAACTGCCAGGTATTCATAGTTATTTGAACATTCCTTGATCCCCCGGATCACATTTTCAATACCCGCAACGGATACACACACTCCCCGCACCTTGATGATATCTCCTGTCCGTCCTCTAAACCCTTTAAAGATACTGAGAGTCCGTCCACACTTGCATAAAGACTCTGATTCAATACCATTAACAATATCACCAGTTTCAAACCTGATACAGGGATGTGTTTTCCCCACCAAATCGGTAATTACCAGTTTTCCAGACTCTCCTGGCGCAACTGGTTCGTTAGTTTCAGGATCTAATACTTCGCAATATAATAAATCCTCGTTTATATGACCTACTCCTTCATCACACATCCAGGCCATATAATTTGTCTCCTGGGTACCACAAAAATCAAATATTTTACTTCCCCATGCCTTTTCCAAACGTAAACCGGTATTTGGAATAGACATTGCACCCGGCTCACCACCGGTACAGATAGCTTTTACTCCCAGTGACCGGGGATCAATGCCATTTTCTTCAGCAACTTTGGCTAAATGCAAAATATATGTCGGCGTTCCCATCAGCACGTTTACACGCAGTTTTTTAATCATTCTAAGGCGCATCAAGCTGCTCCATGTTCCACCTGGAATTACTAAAGCGCCAACTAAATGCTCGCAAGAGTCATAGGAAGCAGCAAGTCCCAAAAATGGTGTAAAACCAAAAGCAACGTGAACTATGTCTCCCTTTCTTATACCTGCCGCCCACACACTGCGCACCGCGCCTTCGCAATAAACCCCAAAGTAATCTTCCTCGGTAAATGGAATAAGAACAGGCTCACCGGTAGTCCCTGATGTCATACCAATACGAATGAATGGCCCGCGGCCAGGTATCTTCATCATTCCATAAGGGGGGTCTTGTTCTTGACTTATTCGAATTTCTTCTTTTACTAAAAAGGGTATATGCCTTATATCGTCAAGCGACTTTAATTTATCTGGAGAAAAACCGCTTTTCTCCCATTTCTCGCGATAAAAAGAACTTTTCTCCCAAAGGTAATTTATTTGTTCTTGCAACCTTCTTAATTGAAGCTTTTTCATCTCACCATGGGGCATAATTTCCGCCGGAGACCAATACTTGTAATTAATGTCAGTAGTTTGTCTAACCCCTGTCATTAACATTCTTTTAACATCTCTCTTTCTCTTATAAGACTATTCCTTGTTGAATTCATCAAACCTTGCTTGAGCCTGTCCACCATGACATCAATAAACAAGCCACTTTATTCATGTCATGGCATAGTTAGCTAAGGTATCAACGCTCGCAGCACAATCCACTCATCTGTCTTACCTTTGTTGCTTTTTTCACTTGAGTCAACATTCTAAAACTGTTTATTGCGCCGTTATAGGCGCCCCCTGGATTGCTTCCGCCACCAACAAACTCCGGCTCCGCCAAGGTAATCGCCGAAGGTCCCACCTCTCATGACAGCAGGTAGGATTTGTTATAGCATAAACACCTTCATACAATGATCCAGCTAAGTAAATATTCTTTCTGGCGTAACGACTCCTTCCCGCCCAACCTTGATATTTACGTTTTAGCCAATTGCATACCTCCTACTTGTATCCAAAGTAATTTCTACTATATCGTATATTTACAATTCGTTATTATAGTTTCATACTACCATCCATAAATGAATTATTGAAATATGTGTTTACGATTGTATTAATAAGTTCTGCTAATGAATATGGCTGGATACACGTTGCAATTTTCCATAAATTTTAATATTTCAAAAAAAGTCAACCATTATATTATCAAAAGATTGAGAAATTGAAATTTATTTAACACAATATGAAAAAACCTTCACATCCCATTTATAGATAGTTTATTTTCGCAAAATAGGTATAAGAAGGTTTTTAATTTACGATAGTATATAAAGTGACTTCTGGGTTCGATAGCAATTTTAACATTTGAAAATTAAGCCAGTTTTATAATAAGCTATTAACTCAGCAACAATGATTATCCAGCCATTATCGGTAAACTGGACTAATTATTCGCTCATAGATGATTCTTTTGGCCCAGATGCGAATCAATTGATAAGCTCAAATAACAATTTTCCTTCGCTATCAATTTTTCTGACCTTATTAATGTTACATAAATAAATTAGATGGCTTGCTGCCTCGGTTGTGGCAAAATATTTTTGGGTCGCAGGAAACCGTTCCCAGGAAGTGTATTTTACATCCCAGGTCATTTTGCTGGCGACCTGATAGGCATTCATCTTACAGTTATCTAAAATGCTTAAGACCTCATTAAGCCTGCTTTCATGATGTAGTTTTAATTCGTATATTCTTTGGTAGATGTTTTTAATAATCCGCCTGTGGGCCGGCAAAGTAAGACTTATCTCCATTTGATAGATTTTATCCAGGCTATTTAAAAAATCCCCCAGGGGGTCCGAAGCCCATTTTGTAATTTTGATAATAGGAGTAATTTCATCCAGAATATGATCACCAGAAATCAAAATCTCTTTTTTTGTCTCATAAAGGCACATATGCCCTGGAGAGTGTCCTGGAGTTTCCACGCATTTAAAAATATAATCGCCCACTTCTATTGTGTCGTTTTCTTTAACAATGCTAAAATCTTGTTTTCTACCTATGTTTTGCTTTCTGGCAGGGTGTTCCTGAATGGCGTTATCGATTTCCTGTAACGGGAACCCGTGCAGAGCTAATATTTCATGCATTTCCGACAAGAAATGAGACAACCCACAGCAGTTAGATGACACACATCTGTTAATTAGGTTAGCATCTATCTCGCCACAATACACCTTAGAATTATCTGTAACTAAAGCTGAGACCAGGCCAGTATGATCAGCATGCAGGTGGGTGACAAAAAGATCGGTTTCTTCCAAATTGACTTCCAGTTTTCCGAGCCCCTCAAACATTGCTGTTTTGCATTCCTCCTGGTTAAACCCGGTATCTATGAGCAGATTCCGTTCCCGCCCTTTAATAAGATAGGAGTTTAAATACTTCAGAGGGTTCCTGGGTAGGGGGATTTCTATTCTGTAAAGATTAGGTAGGATTTCTTCAATCATCTTGACGCACTCCGATCATATGCCATTTTTAAATGCTTTTCTTCAGACTAAATTCATCTTACATCCGCAAATAAACAAAGTGAAATATGTGTTTGAGATTGCATTAATAACTTTAACTTATCAATCCCCTTCGGCATATTCCCAATCGCGAGCTGCAAAGTAGCGCCTTATTACTTCATTTATTTCGTCGCGAGGTAATGGGGATTTTGTACCTGACTGAACAGGTAGCGATTTCTCGTAAAAACGGTCCGGAAAAGCGTAATCCGTTATTTTTTCTCCCTCACTTACATTAAATTGATGCTGAAGGTCCCAGATATTCGAAGCAATTTTCATGACTTCTTGTTCAGTATAGGGATGACCGGTTACTGCTGCAAGCGCCCGGGCATAAAAATTGGCGCCCAGTGTTCTGTGGACAGGCGGTCTGATGCAAAGGCCGGTTGAATTAATGATTGTGATCAGGTCTTCGGCATATTTGGCCATCCTGGGGATATCAACCTTTAAAGGAGGCTTGCTAAATATTTCTTCCTTTAAAATCCTGGGCATATCCAGGTCATTAACCATATTCTCTGAAACAGCAATTTCTTCTTCAAAAGAACTACGCACCTCACCTAATAGATTATCAACCGGTGATCTGGTGCGTAGATGATCCCCTCCCCTTGTATTGGTCAGATACCCCAGCATCCACACATCCCACTTCCCCCTGGGATCGCGAACAGGAAGCTCCACTCCCTTAATATGCATGGCATACTGGTCGCTACCAGGTATACTCAATGAAGCTCTTTTGATACCTTCAGCGAGCAGGTCACCAATGCCTCTTCTTTGCCCGATGTTCTCTAAAAGCCTAATAATGCCCGGGAAATCACCCCATGCGTCAGGTACCTCTGTTCCATATTTACCGAGCAGACCATTCTGGTTTGCTTCAATGGCAAAAGCGATTACACCGGAGGCAGAAATCACATCCATACCATATAAATTGCATACTTCCGCGCATTTCAGAATTTCGGCATTCTCTTTAATCCCCAACTTGGCGCCAAATTCCATAACAAAGGTTACCTCTAGGCCCTTATATTCATAACCCTCGTAATTCCCGCTCTTCACATTTGTCCAGTGGGTACAAGCAATCGGGCAAGAAAAGCAAGCTAGATCCTTTTCTTTATATTTTTTTTCAAAAACCTTCCGGCCCCGGGTTTCCACCCAGTCACCAAAATATCCGGAGGTAAAATTGTGTCCTGGAAGGGCGCCAATTTTATTGTATGGGTCAGCAACCACCATACTACCGTAGCGATTAGTGTAACCGAAGGATTCATGATTAATGACCTTATTAAAAGCTTCAGTTATAATTCCGGCAAAATAGCGGCGGTCCGCTACCCGGACCTCGCCCGTTCCTCGGACGGCAATGGCTTTTAAATATTTACTGCCCATTACCGCACCCATTCCGGTTCTGCCCCACGCTCCGTGGTAATTATTTTGCACTGAGGCAAAACGAACAAGTTTTTCTCCAGCCGGGCCAATGCTGGCAACTTGATAGTCGCTTCCTTTTTCTTGCTTGATCCAATCTACAGTTTCGCAGCTACTTAAACCCCAAAGGTGAGTAGCATCTTCAATTTTTATTTGGTCATTGTCTATAGTTATATAAACAGGTACGTTACTTTTTCCTGTCAAGACAATGTGGCTGTAACCCGCGAATTTTAATGCTGCACCCCAAAGCCCACCGCTATTACTGGTGCCAAATCGGTTGCTCAGGGGAGATTTGGAGGTTAGTTCCGTGCGCGCAGCAGTAGGCAAAAGGGTCCCTACAAAAGTACCCGCTCCAAAAATCAGGTTATTGTCCGGTCCAAATGGGTCTACACCTGGTGGCGTAAGATCAACCAGCAGTTTCGTGTTTACCCCCAGTCCCCCTAAATAATCCCGGTGGAGATCAGCCACATCTTCAATATCTATTTTTTTGTCGGTCAAATCTATTTTAATCAGCATAAACATCCCGCTACCTCTTTTCCTTTACCAGAGCTTTGCTGGTGCAGTAGGTGGCGCATAGGCCGCAGTTAGTGCAGCCATAATCAAGCCGTACACTGAAATGGGCTTCCTTTTCAACGTTGTCTTCTATCGTTATATGAGAACGAGAGGGATTAAAACCACCTTTATCGGCCCAGGAACAAATCATCTGGCAAATTCGGCATCCTGTGCAGTGTTCCTCGTAAATATTTATCCTCCACTTCACTAATAACACCTGCCATTATTGATATAAATTCACAAGTCAAAAAAAATATTTTTTACCTTTTGATTTTTTTATTGCCTGTTCCAGACCTTCAGGAGTAAGTTCAATCATATAGTAAAATAATTCGGCTCGCTACCCCATTTAGCTTCGGGGACGGGGTTAAGCCAGACTGAGTATGGGAAGCGCCTGACCAGGCGCTTCAACCAAACCTGTCCCGGTTCTTTATTAAACTCATTCCAGGCTATAGCACCGCCGGCCACAAGGATTTCACTTGGCGCCATACTGGCGTCACCAACCATAATCAACGGCATCTTATCAACCCGTAAATGAATAAGGTGAAATATATTTTGACTATTACAAACAATAAGTTTATCTTATTAAGCTCGGGTATCCATAAAGATTATTGTGCGTTTATCTTTTCTCCTCATCTTTTGTTACTTTTACGCCAGATGCCAATTTTTTGGGCGCCCTTAATTAAATCTTCGTGAAAATCCGGATGGGCGATAGAAATAAGGGCTTCCGCTCTTTGCCATAAAGCTTTGCCTTTTAAGTTAGCGATCCCATACTCAGTCACTACGCTAGGCGCAATGCCGCGATGGATGGTCACGGCTGAGCCAGGTTCGAGAGTCGGCCGGATCCGGGAAAATGTTTTACCACCATTACTGTAGGTTGAAGTCATGCAGATAAAGCCTTTTCCGCCCTTTGACCGGAAAGCACCCTGGGCAAAGCAAATGGCGCCGCCTGTACCGCTGATCTGCCGTTTACCCGAGGACTCCGAGTTTATTTGACCGAAAAGGTCCACGTCAATACAGCTGTTAATTGATATGAATTTATCCAATTGGCCGATCACGCAGGGGTCGTTGGTATAATTTACGGGTAAGAAAGTGCACATTGGATTATCGTTAATAAAATCGTAAGTTTTTTTGGTGCCAAGGGCAATGGTAGCAACTATTTTATACTTATCAATATTTTTCTTTGCGCCAGTTATCCGTCCCTTTTCAACCATATCCACCATAGAGTCAACAAACATCTCAGTGTGGATACCAAGATCTTTTAAATCGGAATCTGCAATCATATCTCCCACAGCATTGGGCATACTGCCAATGCCCAATTGCAGACAGCAGCCATCTTCAAGTTGCCCTATAATTATCGAAGCAATCTTTTTGTCAATATCATTTGGCCTGACAGCAGGGATCTCAGCAACCGGATAATCGGCTTCCACGATATAGTCAACCTTAGAAATATGAATGGCTTCCTCCAGACCCAGACAGCGAGGTATATTTGGGTTAACTTCGAGGATGATCGTTTTAGCTGCTTCACACATGGCCGTGGTGTGAGAGACCTGGGGTCCAAAATTAAAAAAGCCATGTTTGTCCAGGGGTGTTACCGGAATCATAACAACGTCCACGTCAATATAATTACGATAATACTCGGGCAGCTCATGATAGACCATGGGTAGGTACGAGCAAAGTCCCTGATCGCTTAGTTTGCGATCAAAGCTGCTGAAATGCCAACTATTATACGTAAAATGTTCCCTGCTGGGATCGACCATTACCACTTCCGGGATTCCAGTAGCACGAGTAGTGCTGCGAATTTTTACATCCCAAAGTTCATCTTTTCGCGCAGCTAAAGCCTTATCCAGCACAACCACAGACCCGGAAAACGAACCGTATTCAACCCAATCTCCTGATTTGACAATCTTAACCGCCTCTTCCGGCGTAACAAGTTTTTTTTTGTATTCTTCCTTGTAATTCAAAAATCTTCACTCCTAAGTGGTATACATATCCGCAGCTAGAAGAATTGCTGCGATCATCTATATCAGCGCCACTCTTGTGCAGCTACCTAAAAATCCTTTCAGATGTCGCCCGATCAAGATAAGAGAGACGAGTGCTCGTCTCTCTTATCTTTACTCAATCAGATTTCAGTTGTTCAGATTACTTATTTTCAGACTCTCTTTTTTCCTTCAAGGCCCGCCATACTTTTTCATAGGTTAAGGGCACACTGTTAACACTCACACCCATGGCATCAAAAATAGCGTTTCTAAAAGCGCCGATGGTCGGGTTAGTTGCACCTTCGCCTACTTCTTTGGCTCCCCAAGGTCCGGCTATTTCATAACTATCTTCCAGAACCTCACTGGTTATCGGAGGCATATCCAATGCCGTCATGATCATATATCCACCCAGGTTGCCATTCACGATCTTGCCGTTAGAGTCAAAATGAACTTGCTCCCAAATTGTTTCGCCCAGACCCATATACAGGGCGCCGTGAACCTGACCATGCAAGTTTACCGGGTTGATCACCTGGCCGACGTCGTGGACGTCCCATACTCTTTCGACATCAATTTTACCGGTTTCTTCATCGATCTGCACTTCAGCCGCTTGAACACAGAAACTGTAAGCCGGCGACGTGCCCACGGGGGCGCCTTTGAACGTGCCGCCTAAGCGGGGCGGTGTGTAAACACCTTTCGCGATCAGTGGGCCGCGCAGTACAAAGAAACGTCTCGCCACTTCTTCAAAGGTGATCGGAGCTACTTTAGGCCGGGAAATTGAGGAGATAACCCCAAGCTCACATTTCAAGTCTTCGGGAGGCAGGTTCAACATAGTGGAAGCCATATCAATAATTTGCCTTTTAATTTCCTCTCCGGCTTGTTTGACTGCACTTCCAGACATCAAAGTCTGCCGACTGGCATATGCTCCAAAGTCAAGCGGGCAGGTTTCGGTATCCGACGCCACCATTTTCATGTTTTCGTAACGGTAGCCCATAGCTTCGGCTGCCATTTGACACAAGATAGTGTGGGAACCCTGGCCGATATCGACCGTTCCTGAATAGAGTGTCGCCGAAGTGCCGTCTTCATGCACTCTGATCATGCAGGAAGCATGGGGCAGGTCTGTGCGGTAGATGGGATAACCGGCGCCAGTGACGAAGGAACCGGTGCTGATGCCAATGCCTCTGCCCTTGGGCAGGCCTTCTTTCTTTTTCTTCCGCCAATCGGACAGCTCGCCGGCTCTCTCCAAACATTCCTTCATGCCGCAGGAGTTAACTTTAAAGTTGTTGACTGTTTCGGTATTTGGCCTCCGGGCGTTGCGCAGGCGTATATCCAGCGGGTCAATGCCCATTGCTTTGGCAATGTTGTCCATATGACTTTCAAAAGCGTACTTGGGCTGGGGAGCGCCGTGTCCCCGGTGGGCTCCGCAGGCCGGCAGGTTGGTGTACATCCTGCGATTATCAAATTTGTAGACTGGGATTTCATAGGTCAAGGGAAGCAGTGCCCCGGCATAGTATGCGGTGGCAATTCCCAAACTGGTGTAAGCCCCGCCGTCCGTCTGGAAGTCAACGTGACAGCCGAGAATTTTGCCGTCTTTGTCCACGCCGCTGGTGATTTTATAGGTACCCTGGTGGCGGCCGCGGTTATGCTGAAACATTTCCTGGCGGTCATAAAACATTTTTACCGGGCGTCCGGTGATTCTTGAAAGCGCCGCCCCGTTAAACTCCAAGCCTGTCGGCTCGAGCTTGCCGCCAAAACCGCCGCCCACAAAAGGCGCTATGACCCGTACGTCGCCCATCGGCAACTCAAATTCGCGGGCGATATAGTGCTGGAAGTAGTGAACAGATTGGGTGCTGGAATATACAGTGAGCTTGTTATCCTGCCAGATGCAAACGGCTGAGTGCGGCTCAATGGGGCACTGGTAACAGCGCTGGCCGACAAACGTGTCTGTCCGCACATAGTGAGCCTCGGCAAAAGCCTTCTTAATGTCGCCAAACTCCTGGTGTATTTCGGTGTTGATGTTCTTGGCGTACTTTTCGTGGATCTGAGGCATATCGTCTTCATCGGCATGCATGTAGTCAAGCACTGGCTTCAGTACTTCGTATTCAACTTTAATCGCTTTTAGTGCTTTGTAACAGGTCTCTTCATCGACACAGGCAACGGCTGCTACTTTGTCACCAACAAATAACGCTTTTTCGATGCATAAGCAGTTTTCGTCCCAACGGGCAGGGCTGATTCCGTATTTTAAGCTCGGAACGTCCTTTGCGGTAATTACGGCTTTTACGCCGGGTATTTTCATTGCCTCAGAAGTATCAATACTGAGTATCTTGGCATGCGCGTAAGGGCTGCCTAGCATTTTCCCATAGAGCATGTTGGGGAATTTGAGGTCCCCACAGTATTTAGCCGCGCCGGTAACTTTCACACGGCCGTCGTACCTGGGTTTTCCTTTACCGATTACGTTAAAATTCTTTTCACTCATTTTTTTATTCACCTCTTTACATTGGTATTTCTTGTCCGGAAGCATCCATGATCGCTTTGATGATGTTAATGTATCCTGTGCAACGGCAAAGGTTGCCGGCAATTGCTTCACGCACTTCATGTTCGGTCGGCTTGGGATTTCTTGTTAATAGCGCTTTAGCCGAGAGGATCATACCTGGAGTGCAGTAGCCACATTGAAGCGCTCCATGCTCGATGAATTTCTCTTGGATGTGATCAAGCTTTTCGTGGGAAGCAACGCCCTCAACAGTAATAAACTCTCTTCCATCAGCTTCAACAGCCAACATCAGGCAGGAGTTAATCGGTGTTTTCCCGTCCAGCAGTACAGTACAGGAGCCGCAGTCGCCAAGTTCGCAACCTTTTTTGGTGCCTGTAAGATCCAGAGCATCCCGTAAGAAGTTGACCAGAAGCGTGTTGGATTTAACCATTTTGGTATATTCGTCACCGTTAACAGTTATTGAAACCACATAACGTCTTACTCCATCTTTATCTATAATCATATTTGACATTTTCACCCCTCCTTTCTTATACGTGGCCTTTGTCGATAGCTGCGCGCAACGCCCGCTTGGTAAAGACCCGCACCATGTCAGTGCGGTACTCTGCTGATGCCCTTACGTCGGAAATAGGTTTGCATTCTCCGGAGGCTATTACGCCGGCTTCCGCTAATACTTCGTCACTAACCTTCTTCCCTTTCAGGAATTCTTCGGTTTTCTTTGCCCGCACAGGTGTGGCAGCGACTGCGCCCAAGGCTACACGGGCGTCCTTAATCACATTATTTTCAACTTGAACAGCTACGGCTACGCCGACCACGGCTAAGGCACCCGCGCCGCGCAGTCCGAATTTAATGTAGTTGCTGCCAGTCATTTTTTGGTCAGGAATAATCACTTCGGTAATGATCTCGTCCTGAGTTAAATTTGTCTTGCCAGGGCCGGCAAACACATCTTCCAGAGCTAAACTGCGCTCCCCTTTTACACCGGTCACTTTTACGGCTGCGTTAAGGGCGATAAAAATCGGCGGCAGGTCGGCGGAAGGAACGGCGTTACTGATATTACCGCCAACGGTGCCGGCATTGCGCACCTGGTTGGCCGCCATTTGGTGAGCTGCTTCCGATATGGATAAATATTTTTCATTTAATACTTTCGAATTAACCAAATCGTTGTGGGTCGATCTGGCCCCAATCACAACACCCTTGCCGGGCACGTATTCAATCTTTTTCATTTGGTCCAGTTTTTTAATGGAGATCAGAATTTCCGGCTTCAACACTTCGTTTTTCATTTTAGCTATCAAGTCGGTTCCACCGGCGAGCACTTTAGCCCGGGGACCAAACTGTGACAACAGTTTGCAGGCCTCCGCGATACTATCCGGTGCGTAATACTCAAAATCTGGTAGATACACGTTTTCTCCTCCTCTTTTTATAAGTCTACTGCATTCAAAAAACTTCAACCGCTATTATTTGTCTCTCAGCATCACCCTCCCCACTAAACTGCAACAACTTTTATTTGTCAGTAAAATTTTGCCTCCTCGCTGTTTTGAGTGGGTAAACATATGTTTGTTTCATTGTTCGCAACCGTTCATCGGAGCGAAGCGGAGACCCTTGATATAGAGAAACCCGTGTTAGCCTTGATTGGCAAGGGCCAAAGTGAATCTGCGTGCCCCTTGGACATTGGAAACACGGGCAGACTCCATGTCAAGAGCGGCTACTCCCGAGGTTTTGGAATGCCCCACACGATATAGCGAGGAACCACTATTTTGTTGATTTATGCAAAACCATTACAATCAATCGCAAACGCTAATGAGTTTAGGCTTTTCCCTCCAGAATCCCCTTGAGTTCCCCCCACTCCGGCTCAAATATTTCCTTGGGCATCTCTTTTAAATTGGGAGAAATCTCGGGTCTGAAGCCCATATGGGCAATAACGTCTTTTTCCACGTCCATACCCGGCGCAATTTCGACCAGGGTTACCTTGCCGTCTACCAGTTCGAACACGGCGCGCTCAGTTACATAGACCACCTCTTGTCCTTTTTTAGCGGCATACTGTCCGCTAAAGGTGACATGTTCATTGGCCTGGACAAATTTCTGAATTTTGCCCTCTTTCTGGATTTTGATGGTGCCGTCTTTTACCTCATATTCCGCTCCGCCTGCGGTTAAAGTGCCGCAGAAAACCGCCTTCTTGGCGAATGATGAAATGTTGACGAATCCGCCCGGTCCCACTACCTTGGGTCCGAACTTGCTGACGTTGATGTTGCCCTCGACATCACATTGGGCCATTCCCAGGAAGCAGATGTCAAGGCCGCCGCCGTCATAGAAGTCAAACATGTTTACATGGTCAATTAGACAATCAGGGTTGATGGCAGCCGGGAAATCCATACCTTTGGCCGGTACGCCGCCAAAGGCGCCTAACTCGATGGTCATTAACAAGTCATCGCTTACGCCTTCTTCTGCAGCCACAGCGGCAACCGCGTCAGCCATCCCGATGCCCATGTTGACGCAGGCGTTGTTCCTCAGCTCTAATGCAGCCCTGCGGCCTACAACCTTGCGCTCGTCAAGAGGCATGGGGTCAATCCGCGACAGGGGCTTTCTGAGTCGTCCATCCATGGAGGGATCATTCAGGGTGACTCTTGTCTGCAGGTGATTTTCCGGCTTGCCGACAACGATGTAATCCACCAGAACGCCCGGCACTTTTACAGCCTTGGGATTGAGTGTTTTTGCTTTGGCAATGTACTTAACCTGGGCAATGACAATGCCGCCGTTGCTTTTAGCCGCCATAGCCTGGTGCAGCGCTTCCAGGAACAACGGCTCTTCGTCCATGGTCATATTGCCGTCTTCGTCGCAAATGGTGCCGCGGATCATGGCTACATCAATGGTAAGGGGGTGATAGTACAAATACTCTTCCCCTTTAAAATTAACCAGTTCTACTCCATCCGGGGTGATATCGTTAATTTTGCCGCCCTGCCGGCGGGGGTCAGCATAGGTGCCCAGACCTACTTTAGTCAGCAAACCACCTTTTTTGCCGGCCATATTCCGGAATAAGTGCGCCATGACACCCTGGGGAAACAGGTGGCACTGGACTTTATTTTCGAGTATCAACTTGCCCAACTTGGGGGCCTCGCCAATATGTGCGGCGGTGTGCCTTATGGACATACCCTCATTTCCTACATGGCCCATTCCTCTGGTCTTCCAGTCGCCGCAGCCGCAGCTGTGCATGTTCCAAAGATCCCGGGGATGTCCGGTTTCCATAAAACGATTCTCAAGTGCTATCGCCAGCTCTTCGGGAAAACCGCATAAACCTGCTGTGGTCCATGATACGTGTGCACCGTCTTTAACCAACGCTGCAGATTCCTCCGGGGTAATAATTTTGGCCATATAATTTCTTCTCCTCTCAAAATTAAAAATCTAAAAATCAGCCCGCGAAAAGATTTAAACTGCTCAACAAATAAGATAACATAGAGTTATCTTATAGACCCCTTGATGCCTCACCTCACTCTTAATTATATTTTAGCTTTGGCCCATTGGCTCCAAAGATCACGTCAAAGCAAATGATCCGGCTTCAACGACTCCCTGCGCTGGCTCCAAAGGATTCTTGTAGTTAAGTTTTTCACTTAAACAAACAAGGCGATTATATGCAATATTCGCAATAATTATAATTAACCATGCAACATTTCATTAACATAATCACCTATTCAACAAACACATCTATTTAGAAGATAAGAGTCCTATCATAATATATTGGCTAAGAATTATTACCATATCTATAAGGACACTTGTCCAATTTTAACAATTATTAAGAATAAACCAATTACGCATCCCCACTTTTAAGCCATTTTCATTTTATCACCTGCCAGTGAAAAAAGTGAAATATGCGTTAACGATTGTATTAATAAGTTCCGCTAATCAATACTGCCGGGATAACCACTGGATATTTCTCCTGATCTTAATTTCTAATATAAAACTAGGATTTATTACCACTTTTATTTGCTCAAGCAATAAGAAGGGTTTTTGTGTTATTTTCAACTAGATACACAGGTTCTACCAGGGACAGAATAACTTATACTGCCGACACCAGCCCGTACCTTCCATCACATAGAAAACCTATTAAAAAGATATACGCTGTGGGGCAACCATCACCGGCACGGAAGTAAACAAAACACGAACAGCAAGAAGAATGATACTACATCATATAGCGATATGGTCTGCAGTATAATATCATGAACCATATAAACAAATATATAAGAAAACTGTTTACTTATTAAATTACATAATGTAAAATTAAATAAAGCTGTTTGCAAGAATCTTGACTTCCCAGGGGTAGAATATATTTTTATTTTTATTTAAGGATGTGAAATTAAGTTCAAAGAACTGGGATCCCTTTTGATGCACAACTAACTAGTATTTTTTTTCTGTGAATACTATTAACCATATTAATATGCAGTAAAATCAAGGAAGGAAAATTGGAAAAGAATGCAGTAGATTATACAGTTGAAATAGGGAGTGGTTTCGTGATAAATGAAAAATTGCCCTGATTTTTGACGGAATCATAAAATGGGTGCCCTTCAATATACAATTGCCAATACTATTCTGTGCTTCTGATGTTCCAAGACAAAGCACAGTCAAAAATACGGGGCTCTTTTAATTGCATCATAGACTTAAGGAGGGATATTATGGAGATGCATCAATTAGAATATGTATTAGCTGTAGCAAAATACAATAATTTCACACGTGCCGCCGAAGAGATCAAAACATCTCAGTCCTCACTATCCCAGCAAATCGGTAAACTTGAAAATGAATTGGGTATCAGTTTATTCGTGAGAACGACCCGGTCTGTACAGCTTACCCCTGCAGGGGCAGAGTTTGTTACACATGCCAAAAGAATAATGTCAGAAGTGGCTAAAGCCCGCCGATGCATCCATGAATATGTATCCATTGAAAAAGGAAACCTTGCCCTGGGGGTTATAGCGGTAGTTGGACATTCCAACATCCCAAACCTGCTGGTATCTTTTCAAAACAAATTTCCCGGAATCAAAATGACTCTTATGGAAGAACAATGTGAGGAACTCCTACGCATGTTGCATTCCTCAAAAATTGATGCGGCTATTTGTCAGCTTCCGGCTCCTGATCCCAACTTTCGGTATTACCCCCTAATACATGACAAAATGGTTCTTGTTACTCATTACCTTCATCCTTTAGCTAATAGGAAATCAGTAGATATAAAGGAATTAGAAAAAGAGAATTTCATTTTGACCCCTGCTACTTCCGGACACTATAAAGATTTCTGCAGAGCCTGCCAGGCAGTTGGCTTTACTCCTAAAACAATTATTAATTGTGCCATAGTAAAAACAATGCTGGGTTTTGTACGTGAAGAACTTGGCGTTACTGTGCTCTCGTCTCACGTTGTCGCATCAGAGCGTGATCCTAATCTAAGGATTATAACGATAAAACCTACAATAACTAGAAAAACTGTTCTGGCCATACGAAATAGTGACGATTTACCACCACCACTTAAAGTATTCCTAAAGTATACCTCGCAATGGCTCGAAACAAATAATACCCTGGGACAAGCTAAAGTCACAACAGTTAACTTTTCAAGGCATAAAGCACAGTTGTTAAAAGCAGCCTTTTAAGGATACCTAAACAGCGATCGTAAATTATACACAAACTATTTCAACATGCTTTCAATAATTGCTTTCATGGCCACAGCGCCCATTCCTCATTTACCATAATCTTGAAAACAAAAATAAATGCCTGTCTGGCAGGCATTTATTTTTGTTTTCAAGATTAGTCCTTGCTCAGCTCATTCTTCTCTTTCTATCCCGCCTTATATTTAAAATTTATTTTTTAACTTCTCATAATTCTCCAGGGTGTCTATGTCAAGAATTACCGCTTCATCTTGCACCGGTAAATAGTCTACCTTGTTCCCAAGTAGCTTCAGCACCTGACGCGCACCTTCATCTCCTTTAAGTGCTTCTACTTCTGCGCTCAATGAATAGTGCAAGATAACCGGATGGCCGGGCAGATCGTGATAAATCGGGCGAAGAGCCAGGCAGCATCGTTTCTTAAACTCACTGATAACCATGTTTATCAGTGAAGGGGAAATAAGCGGCTGGTCAGCCATAAAAACCAAAAAAGCAGAGGTATTTACATCGATTGCTTTAACTCCCAAGGCCAGGGAGGTGCTCTGGCCCTGAATGTAGTGTGGATTAAAGATGATTTTAACGGGCAGGTCGTTAATAACAGCGCTTATCTCTTGTTCCAGGTGACCGGTTACAACCAGCACCTCGTCTACCTGTGAAGCCAATACATTTTCCGTTATAACTCGTACCATTGCTTTACTTCCCAATTTGAGTAACTGTTTAGGAATACCCATTCTAGAAGACATCCCTGCGGCTAAAATAATTGCTGAGATCATTTTTATCAATACTCTAAGATATCCAGCACGGGGTTTTCCCCAATTGCTGAACCCAGTAGAACCTTTCTAATATTTTTACGCAGGAGCAACCTGCCCAACCGGTATACCTCACCCAAATTATTCAGTCGGTCTATCTTGTTAATGAACGGTACAACCCTTGCGCATGGAGGGCTGCCGCGAAGCAACTCTTCCGGATGAGTAATTAATTGGGCTATCAACTCAGAATCTATTATAGAACCCATCTCCCGGCCTGTCCGCTCAGAAACAACTTCAGGACGATGTACATGTTTACCATCCAGGGTTTTACCTATAATGTCAGCGCCTATCACTACCACCAGCACAGTTGTCAACTCGGAAACAACCGGCTCATAATCCAAATGTCCCTTGAGAGAAAACCCCTTGGAACCGTCGGCCTCAACCAGGATAAAATCCGCGTACTCTTTTAGCAAGCTCAGCTGCCTGGAGGTAATCCCATTTATCTTATTATTTTCTAACATTCCGGAAGCTATCACTGGCTTCAAGCCTGACTGGAGATACACGGCCAGGTCTTTTTCTATCTGTTCTTCTTCTCCCAACAATAATAGCGGAAATTTGTCAGGCGGAGGCAAAAATATTTTTGTTGTCGTCGTAATAACAACTTTTTTTTGAAGGGGTATCTCCTCAGCCAGACAAAACATAAGGGTGGTCTTCCCCCCCCCGCCTACAAAGGATACTATTTCTCGCTCCTTCAAGTCCAGTGCTTTGCTGATTTTCATAACATATTACTTTCCTTTAATCAAACTTTTCCATCTGCGGCCGCTAAAAAATGCAACACTGCCTCCAAAACCCCGCCGCCAACAGCCAGCGCCTTATCGGAGATAGTATCATACTCGGCGTCCTTTCGCGGATCGATGTCACCAATCTTTGTTCCCTTAGGAACCCAAACATCGTCTTTGAGCATACCCCTGATTACTCCCGCTATTGCGGCCTGCACTGGTGTTGTTTCCACATGGGCCACAACATCGCCTTTTTCCACCAGATCCCCTATGGACCGGCGTGACACCACCGTCCCGTCCACCGGCGCCCTCAACAGCCTTCCCCAGGTATGGCCGTCGATAGCTCCCGGACTACCTGTGTCGGGAATTGCACTGCCACTGTAGATAACCCGACCCAGGTTGTGCCCTCTGCAGGTTTCGATAACCGCGTGAACATCTACCCCGGCAGTAAATCCAGGCCCTAAACCAATTACTAGAGGGGCCTCATGGATGGTCGTACCCAAATTTCGCTTAGCAATTCTTGCATCCACCACCACTGTGGGGCGTAGCTGTTTCACCACAACAGCTTCGGGATCAACCAGCACAGGCAGGATCTTATTTTTAAGCAGGCTCAGGGCGTGTTCCACTGTTTCAGCCAGGCAGGCATTAACTCCTTCAATATTGACCGTTCCCGCAAATACTACCTCGGCGAAGGCTACTTTTCTTCTGACCACCAGCGGCTTACTTATTTCTGTCATGATCACATCCAGGCCGCATTTAATAAGGCGGTAAGCAGCGCCTGAGGCAAGATCGCCGGCGCCCCTTATGATAACCATTGATTTATTCGGATTCAATTATTCCACCACCACTAAGTGCTTCTAAAGTGTTTTAATTCTTGCATATTTCTATTTTACACAAGCTGGAGCATGGAACATAAATTAATCACCTAACTTTATTATTCCCACCGGTACAATGCGCATGCATGTTCGCTATATAATACTATTTTAAGTTCTATTATGAGCTACGTTAGTATGTATAAAATTTTACCAATACTATAGAATGCAGTATTAATAAAACAACTAAGACCCCACTTGCATTATTTTATTTATTATAACTGATATTGCATATAGTAGTATACTTAAGTCAAGGTTCCATTTTATAAAGACGGAGGCTGTTCTGCTGTCGCCGATATGTGGCCGGAGGACGGAAGAGCAACTTCCTGCATCTAACCTTACTGTTTTCATTTGAAAACTCTTTTGAAACTTATTCTTCTTTGTCACCTGCGGAAAGCACGCGGCTTATGAAAATGCCCTTACCGCTAACAATTTTTTTGAGGTTTGCGGATTTTATAATACACTCCGTCAGGACGATGGTGCCACCCCTGTGGACTATCCAACCTTCAGCAGTCAGTTCGTCACCAACGCTGGGCTTGCTCAGGTAGTTGACCGTTAGTTCTGCGGTAACCGGTTGAAGACCAACGGAACGCACGGCGCCTCCCATGCAAGTGTCCGCCATGGTAGCTAAAACACCCCCGTGGATACCACCATAATAATTTTTACATTTTTCCCCTAATACTAAAAAGAGACGGCAATAATTCTCTGCAAGTTTGGTAATTTTTATACCGACCCACTCGGCAAAAGGACTCATGCAGTATTGACGGAATATTTCCTCTACGTTGGCAGAAGATCTGAACTTTTCAATTATTTCTTCACTGTGTTTCATTTTTTTATTTATTATTTTCACTCGTTTAAAGTCCTGCATTGGTTTAAGTAGAACTAATTTTAAGCTTTTCAATAATTTCCAGTAATAATTTTTCTTCAGCTTCACGGAAAGCACTTAGAGTTTTAACCACTGCACTTTCTTTGAATTTTACCTCTCTTGGAGAAGAAGCGATTTCCCTTAATCTCCTTATGTTTGATTTACCCCTGGCGAGCCTTTGCATTAAACAATTAGCTATCTCTTCAGGGGACAGAAGATCGGAGGTTTCAAGACCAACACTCAGGTCCAGGTAATACCACTCGAAACTGGAGAGAAGCCTCTTCGAAGCTTCAATCAGGGCCATTTTACCTGGATCTGTAATATAGTACCTTTTCCTTTCGGGCATTCTGCCTTCTTTTTCTTTTTGCGAATAAACCAATTCTTTTTCCTCTAGCCTCTTTAATACCTGGTAGATGGAGGCCACTCCAATCTTGACCCATCTCCTTGTATCCCGGCTATCAATTGTTTTGTCAATCTCATAGGCATAAGAGGGTTTTTCATTTACAATACTGAGTAAAATAACCTCAATATTCGATAATAATATTTGAACCATTGTTTATTCACCTTATACATTATTATAATCAAAGAATAAATTATTCTTATTATATTATATAGTAGTATGCCGAAAAAATAAATAGTCTTTTAAGAATTAAATTATGCATCAAAATGCTATCTATGGATGATGTCATCAGTAAACATAGAAAACCGGCGTCGGCACTGTTGGCAATACCTGGTTTCTAGAATAAAACCAGGGGAATAACAACGTAAAGTTTGAGAACTGGTTTTAGTTTGTCAATAGAAAAGCAGGGTTAACTTACCCTGCTTTTCCCTTAATATTACTATTAAAGAACCAACCTTCACCTTATTCCTCGACAATAGTTACTTTATTCATCTTATCACCCACAACAATTTGATCGACCACTTCCATACCCTCAATGACTTTGCCGAAAACAGTATGTACCCCGTCGAGATGAGGCTGCGGCTCGTAGACAATAAAAAACTGGCTTCCGCCGGTATCGCGACCCCGGTGAGCCATGGAAAGCGAACCACGTTCGTGTTTGTGCGGGTTCCCTTTGGTTTCGCAGGGAATTGTGTACCCCGGGCCGCCGGTTCCATTGCCGGCAGGGCAACCCCCCTGGGCTACGAATCCCTTGATAATCCGATGAAATAAAAGCCCGTTGTAAAAACCCTGCTTAATCAGTTTTTCAAAATTGGCCACTGTGCCTGGCGCATCCTTTTCAAATAGCTCAATTTCAATTTTGCCTTGATCCATTTCGATAACTGCTTTTTTCATTCCCATACCTCACTCTTTTGTGTTTCCATCTATAATACCACAAAATGCTCTATTTCATAATTAAAAGGTTGCATCTTATTGACAATTAAATTTTTTTAAAAACTTTGATTCGACAGTTTTCCCGAAGGAATCATGATGGCTCATGACAAATATAAGTCTTCTACATAATGTATAATAATAGGATTTTCTTGTATTGGAGGTTAGATAACTTGGTCTGCGAACATAAAATTTGGGAAATAGAACAATCACTAGAATCACGGGATCTTTTGCTTGAGGAACTAATAAAAATCAATAAACAACTTCAACAGGAAATTATCGGGCGCAAACAGGCGGAAAAAACATTGGAAGCTGAATGTCAAAGACTCCATTCCCTTCTTGACGGAATGCCGGGATTTGTTTACCTGATGGCGCAGGATTATAATATTCGCTTTTCTAATTTACACTTCAGGAAGCGATTTGGGGGACAGAAAGGACTCTGTTATAAAGTTTTACACAAACTTGATGAACCTTGTAAGGGGTGTCCTACGTTCAATGTCTTTAGTACAAGAAGTCCCTTAACCTGGGAAAGGACTTATCCCGACGGCACAACATTTCAAGTCCACGCCTACCCAATCTTTGATCTTGACGGTTCCCCGCTGGTTATGGTACTGGGCATCGATATCACCAGGCAAAAGCAGGCTGAGGAAACGCTGCGCCTGTCCGAGGAAAGGTTTTCAAAGGCCTTTCAGGCCAATCCTAATATCATGGGGATAATAGATGCTATTACGGATCAGTTCATTGATGTAAACCAGGCCTTTCTTCGTTTTTTTGGTTACCAACTCCAAGAAGTTATAGGCCGCACCGTATTAGAATTAAAGCTCCTGGCAAATCCCGGGGATTATACTCAGGCAAAAAAGACGGTTCAACGTGAGGGTTTTATATACAACCAAGAAATCTGCTTGGTATTGAAATCGGGTGAAGAACGTGTTGGAATAATTTCTGTCGAGGTGACAGAGCTCGGCGGAAAGAAATGCGTCCTGGTTGCAATCAATGATATCACCAAGAAGCTACTCTACGAAAAGGAAATCGCCCGCCTCGACCAGCTCAATATCGTGGGAGAAATGGCTGCCGTTATCGGCCATGAAATCCGTAATCCGATGACAACTGTTCGCGGTTTCTTACAAATGCTTAGTGGCAAAGAGGATTGCGCCAAATATAAAGACTACTACGGGATCATGATTGAGGAACTTGACAGGGCTAATTCTATAGTTGCCGAATTCCTTTCACTCACCAAAGACAGGATCGTGGATTTAAAGGATCATAATCTAAATGCCATATTGGAAGCCTTGTTCCCTTTAATTGAGTCTGATGCTTTAATGCATGATAAATATATTGCTATGAATTAGGAGTTATTCCAAGTTTACTTATAGATCCAAAGGATATGCGCCAAATGATCCTGAATCTTGTTCGAAACGGATTAGAAGCAATGCCTCCCGGAGGAGTCCTGGCGATAAAAACGTATAAGGATGGCGAAGAATTGGTTTTGACTTTCCGAGATCAAGGCAAGGGAATTGAACCAAATATACTTGAAAAGCTGGGTACCCCTTTTGTAACCACCAAAAAAAACGGGACAGGTTTAGGCCTTGCTGTCTGTTACAGTATTGCTGCCAGACATAATGCCAAAATACAGGTGGAAACCTGCCCCGAAGGTGCAACCTTCTCTGTAAGATTCAAGATTCCTGAGGTGAGCAAACTACAATGAGCATTGCGGAAAGGCCCGATAGTTCGTTCATTTCCACTAGTCCAAGCTCACTCATTGAATATTTGGACCGTCAAATGATTGCAATGTTCATAATATTAATAAGACTCCTAGATCTTTTCAACATCCTTTATAAACTTCTGATTACTTTTCTCTTGCGAATTGTCACCGCCTCGAGGCAACAGGTCCTGAACCTGCAGGAGACGCGTGGCTTTATCCACAACTTCTGGAGCTTCGATGTTGCGCCCTGAAGAGGCGCCAAGTTCCTTAAACTTTCGGGCTGTCACCAAAACCCTCCGCTCAAGTGTTCCCACGGCCCTGTTATAAGCGTCCACAGAGTGGTCTAATCCTTTTTTTAAATCGAAAAAGTGGCCAACCAGGTTCTGGACGCGATCGTACAGCGTTTTCCCCAGACTGCTGATAACCTGGGCGTTTTCAGCCACGTTTTCCTGCCTCCAACCGTAAGCTACTGCCCTCAATAGAGCAATCAGGGTCGTGGGAGTGGCCATGATCACCTGTTGATCGACGCCAAATTCAATGAGTCCGGGATCCTGCTCCAGAGACGCGCTAAAAAATGTTTCGCCGGGCAAAAACATAACTGCAAATTCGGGCGCCGGGGTAAATTGCGACCAGTATGCCTTACTACCAAGCTGCGAGAGGTGCGTTCGAATCTGGCGCGCATGGTCTTTCAACTTTGCCGTCCTTGCGGCCTCGTCCCGGGCATCCAGCGCTTCCAGGTAGGCCTGCAGGGGGGCCTTGGAATCTACAACGATGTTTTTATGGTTGGGCAGCCGGATGATCATGTCCGGCCGCAAACTGCCACGCCCGGCGCCGGCAGACTCTTGCTGATGAAAATCACAGTACTCCACCATCCCGGCCAGCTCGACAACCCGTTTTAGCTGAATCTCACCCCAGCGGCCCCGGACAGTCGGCGACCTTAAAGCCTTGACCAGGTTTGCGGTCTCGGTCTGAAGCTGGGCCTGGGTTCTAGACATCGATTTTACTTGTTCCGTAAGGCCTGCATAGGCATCTATACGGGATTTTTCAATGTCCTGGATTTTGTTGTCCACCTTTTCCAGGGACTCCTGGAGCGGTTTAACCAGTTCGTCAACGGCTTTTTGCCGGGCTTCCAGGTCGCTCTTAGCATGATCTTGGTATTTTTCCAGAGTTGATTTCGCCAGTTCCAGAAAAGCCTGGTTGTTGCTCTTCAGGGCATCTGCCGAGAGGGCTTTAAAAGCATCGGAAAGCTGCTGCTGCGCCTCACCCAGGAGAGCAAGTTTCTCGGCTGCCCCCCTGCGTTCTTCTTGAAGCTTTGCGTTAAGTTCTGACACCTTTTTTGTTTCCCCTATGTATTGATTGTTGAGACGTTCAACTTCGTTGGCCAGGCTGGTAATGGTTGTTCTCATTTCGACGAGCTGCAAATCCTTGCCCTGGATTCGTTCTAAAAGAACCGCATGCTCTGATTCTGCTTCAATTTTCACTTTTATAATCTGCTGGATCTTGATCCGGAAGACTAAAAAGACAGCCAGCCCCCCGATACAAAGGCCAATTGTTATAAATAACAACGTATCCATGGACTGCTTCACCTCACATTCATTAAATCCCACATATTTTTAAACGCTCGTATTTTAAAATAAATTTCAGTCAAAAATACCTTACATGACTATTTTTTAGTTTTCAGAACAAAAAAAGAAACTATAAAAAATTCTTTCTACTTTACCTCATATATTCTCTAGCTGCTGTTACGCTTGCAGGAACTATTGGAAGGCATGTCAAATACAGAATGGTCACCGTAATAATCAACGCCAGTACATAGCAAGGTTGGAGGGACCCAGATGCTAGTTAATCAACTTATCTTCCGGGGCAAAGGCGATAAAATCGCTTTGCGGGAAAAAGGGGCTACTTATAGTTATTCGCAGCTGCAGGCTCGGACAAACCATTTTCGTAACTACTTATATGCCCGGGGAGTTCGAGAAAAAGACAACATCGCTCTTTTTGCCAAAAACTCAGCAGATTTCATCTTTAGCTATATGGCTGTCGTCAGCCTGGGCGGCGTGGTCGTTCCGCTCAACACAATGCTGACTTCCCGGGAAATATCCTTCATCTTAAAAGACTCCCGGGTAAAGCACATGATCACAGATAAAACACTGGATTTATCCGGGCAATACCAGGACAGCCAGGTACCGCCCGCCCAGTTCTTAACCACCCAAATCAGCCGGGAATTGAACCATTCAACTTATCCGGCTGCTCCCGGGGTCGCCATCCAGGATTCCGATCCCTGTGCAATCCTGTACACTTCCGGCACGACAGGCCGCCCCAAGGGCGCCCTTCTTTCCCACGGCAACCTGCTCATGAATTCCCGCTCATTTTCAGAAGCCACAGGGTCCGGGGCCGACGACAACTTTCTGTGCGTGCTGCCGATGTTTCACAGCCTAGCCTGGACCTGCATTGTGCTGACAGCACTCTATAAAGGAGCTTCCCTGACCATCCTCGAATCCTTCCTGCCCAAAGAGGTTATCGCCACAATCCGGGACCAGGGTGTCACCACAGTCATTGGCGTACCCGCCATGTACGGCTTCTACGCCTCGCTGGCCAGGCCCGAGGATTTGGCTGGGGTACGTATATTTATTTCGGGCGGAGCTTCCCTGCCGTTGGAAATTATAAACAGCTTCTACGAAAAAACCGGGAAGCCCGTCATTGAAGGATACGGCCTCTCCGAGGCATCTCCTGCCGTTTGCTTCAATCCCATGCACGCCACAAAACCCGGTTCAGTTGGATTGCCCCTTCCAGGTGTGGAAGTGAAGATCGCGAAGCCTGACGGGAGCGAGGCCGACTGCCGAGAAGTAGGTGAACTGATCACCCGGGGGCCAAACGTCATGCTGGGGTACTACGGCCTGCCCGTTGAAAGTGCTAAAGCCCTCCGAAACGGCTGGCTCTACACCGGCGACCTGGCCTATATCGATGAAGAAGGCTATATTTTTATCGTGGATCGCAAAAAGGATCTGGTCATTGTCAGCGGCCTCAATGTCTATCCCAGGGAGGTGGAAGAAGTTCTTTACCAGTACCCTGCCGTGAAAGAGGCGGCCGTAATCGGGATGCCGGATAAAAAACGCGGTGAAATTGTCCGCGCTTTTGTGGTGGTTAAGGAAGGCATGAAATTAAACAAAAAGGATTTGATCATCTTTCTTAAAACCAACCTGGCCTCTTACAAACTACCGAGGGAAATCATGGAAATCGATTCGCTTCCTAAAAATGCCACCGGGAAAATTCTCAAAAAAGAGCTGCGGGAAATCCAACCGCGCTAGGATACCAGAAAAAGCAACATTCTTGCAACATCCGGTTTTGCCGGGCAGGCGAGATTATTGCTTTTTAGGCGACCTTTCATGCTGCTTTTCGTGCTCTTCCGCCCCTCTTTTAGAAACCCAGGCATGCCTGCAATCCAGGCACCGCCACGAGCTTTTTCCAATCAGCACAAAGAACGAAAAGAGGAGCGCTATACCCGCCAAAAACCAAAGCGGCGGAAACCGGGTTGCCAGCCAGACCAGGCATCCTCCGCTGGCAAACAGGGTCAAGAACATGGCCCAGGGGCTAATCTTTTGCACATTAAAGGAACCACAGCTTGGGCATTGAGCCAAGGCAGCATCCTCCTGTCTACAGGCTTTTTTATAAAACCGTACCTTCAAAGAAAAGGGTATGGTCGGGGAGGCTGAATTGCTCAAGTATGTATCTATAAACAATTTTAACATATTTAGCAGAAATAATCTAATTTAGGCCTTTTAAAAATATTCCTTAAAATAAAGGGCGTATACAACCAGGGCCAGGGTAAACGCGGCCAGCATGAAAATCCCAATAGCGCCCCGCCGGAGCCCTTTCCGCAGGGCCCACCGCCCGAAGGTAAAGGTGTAGTAGGTTACAGCCAGGGGGACCAGCGACAGGAGCAACTTCATGTTTATTCTCCCCCTCTAATGGGCGTCGTTTTCAACAGAAACCCGGTTCTTCTGATCTGGGTGTGGACCGTAACATTTACCTGAGCCTCCGGATACCGCGCCAGCCACTGGAATTCTTCCCAGGGCTGCGATGTCCAGAAATGGTGCTTTAAGTGTTTGCCGAAGCCAACAATATCGGACCTGAATTCCTTCTGGGTGCGCTGAATCAGGTTACGGCACCCCTGCTCGATTTCACGGGAAATAGCTTCCTCCAAAATGGGTTTGTTTTCCTCTGTCTCATAGTTAACACCGCTCATGATCCCGATGATTTCCGGCTCCAGGTAAATATCTACGTCAACCGCAACGCTTCCGTCCGGCTCGATAGTCGTCCTGATTTTAGAGCTGCGTGCCTGGATCACCATCAGGGCTACGCTCATCGGTTCGGCTGCCAGGGGGTCCGCAACCGAAAACTTCCCTCTTTTAAACCCGCCCTGCAGTATCAGGAGATATCTAGCCTCTTCCCCGCTGATCTCACCCACCATCCGGTCCCTCCGGAACACCGCGTTTCCCATGATTTGCGCCCGGTTTCCTCCTTTAATCGGCACCTCTCCTGCAGTGTACTTGCCCAGGATTTGCTCCCCGCCGCCCCTCGCTCCCATCCCGGCAGTCCCCGAGCCCTCTTCCCGGATGGCCACCAGGGGGATGGTTCCTTCCATCGACAGGGACTTTATATCATTGTAAAATTGCTGAAACAGGGTAATGGAATAAAGCCCGTGAGTCCCAGGCAATTCCCTGATCAGCTCGAACTGCTTGGTCGGGCTTAATTCCAGCAAAGGCTTGTTGTTCTCGATGAAGTCCCTGGCCTTCCCCCGGGTAACCAGGATCAGGGAATTGCCGCGCAGTTCGCGGTAGCGGTTCAGGGGAAGCAACAGCCTGCCCAGCCCTTCTTTGGCCAGTTCTTCCGAAAAAACATAGGCCTTGGTATGCAGCAGCGAAAGCTGCCTGTCCACGCTGATATCAAATAGATTCAGGGTCGGAATGGGTGTGTTACTTTCCACGCTCAAGACCAGCGTGCTTTGAGCACCCCCGCCACCCCCTTCACCACCGGCGCCGGCGCCTGCCCCTGCTATGGCTCGAGGGTTGGCGACTCTCACGGTTACCAGAAGCTCGTCCTGTTCACCCTTATCAAAACCTATGGCCAGGACGTAGGCAACCTCGTCGGTCTCCCTGCCGCCCCAGCATCCCGTCGTTGTTATTATTATCATCAATGTCAGGATCAAGACGCACACCCTAACGGCCCGCACTGCTACCCCTCCTCCTCAGCCAGTAGGCGATCATAATCAGGACAGGGAACAAGTAGTTGGGAACGAAGGTAAAGGGTCTCAGGAATTGCAGGTCTAGACTAATCGTAGCCGTCATGTCGGTCGGCAGTAAGCTAAAAGTGAAGATGAGCAGGCCCAGGGGCCAGATCAACGGGCGATAGTCGGGCAGCTTTAACAGCCTGGCCAGGGAGACTGCAGCCCCATAAAGGGTAAGGGCGATCTTCAGGGCCCCGACTATGCTCCAGATGATTACAAAGACCGCCTCCACCCGCTGGAAAAAGCGACCGAGATAGATCATACTGGATAGCTTGTAAAAGGGCAGGGTCAGCTCGCTCAAGGAATAGTGGTGGATGCTCAGGGTAAGGGTTGCCAGGAGTGCTACCGAGAATCCGAAGGCAATCAGCATGGCGCGAAAGCCGATGCTCCGGAATTGTTTCGCTCCGCCCATTGCCTGAACCAGCACCGCCGCCAGAATAATCTCCGTAATGCCGGCGGTGCTGATAGCGCCTTGCCCGAAAACTACGAGAGGCCCATTACCGAAAAGAGGAAACAGGTTATGTATATCCAACTGCGGAATCATGACCAGCAGGAGAACGGAAATGCCGCCCAGCACGTACGGGTAGGAAAGGCGGGATACCCGCGCCAGGGCCTCAATGCCCAGGTACGCCCCCGTTAAGCCCATTGCCAGAAAAGCCACACTGATGACGCTGATAGGCGTCTCGGGCAGGGCCGCGATGATCATGGCCTCGCTGAACTCTCTGGTAAACAGGGAGCCAACGGCCATAAAAAAGGATACCGTAACCAGGTTCAGAAGTGTGCCCACAACCGGCCCGAAAGCTTCTTCGGTTATTTCAATAATGGTTTTACCGGGGTATTTGTTTAAAATTACCGACATCACGTACACCCCGGCCAGGGCAATGACCAATCCCCCCAGTGGGGTCATCCAGGCGGCCGAGCCCCCGATTTCAACGAGGCTTCTGGGGTATGGCAAAAATAACCTGGCGATATTTGAGATAGCCAGCAGGATAATCGCCTCTGCCGGCCCGAAGGCGCCTTCCTTGATCATTTTCAATCACCCTTGTCCTTCTTGATCCATTGCCTGGAAACCCTTGGCTGCCGGGTTGCATCCTGGGGATTTACGTAGTCGGGCCGCTTCTCGTGAAAGAAGACCGGCAGCCTAGTGATTACATCGGCCCCGGCTTCCGTCCGGGGACCTGTCGGCGCCAGGTAGGGCGCCCCGAAGGACTTCAGGTTTGCCGCCAGGATGCCATGGACAAAGAGACCGATGGCGATCCCAAAAAAACCCAGAGTAACGCCCAAGGCAATGTAAAAAAAGCGATAGATGCGCGTGCTGAAGGCCAGGGAATAATATGGAATAGCAAAGGAGGCCAGTCCGGTTATGGCCACGAGGATGACCAGGATGGGGCTGACAATGTTGGCCTGTACCGCAGCCTGGCCCAGGATCAGTGCGCCCACGATCCCGATGGTGGAGCCCATCACACCGGGGATGCGCAACCCCGCCTCACGGATCAGCTCCAGGGAAAATTCCATCAGCAGCACCTCAATAATAGAAGGGAAGGGAACCTTCTCGCGGTTTCCGGCAATAGCCAGGAGCAGCTCTGTCGGAAACATCTCGTGGTGGAACAAAACGAGGGAAAGGTACATCCCGGGAAGCAGAAAAGAAACTAAAAAGGCCATGGCGCGCAGATACCGGATGTAGGTTCCTGCCTGCCAGCTTCTGTAGGTTTCTTCCCCGGTGTGCAGCTGCTCGTACATAGTGGTGGGAACAACGAGGGTAAGAGGGCTTCCGTCTACAAGGATGGCCACTTTCCCCTCAACAATCTTCGAAGCGACCCGGTCCGGGCGCTCTGTAGACAGAATGGTCGGGTTTAAATTATACGGGTGGTCCTCGATAAACTGCTCCAGGACACCGCTGTCGGCGACAAAGTCCACCTTGATGCCCTCAATGCGCCTTCTGACCTCAGCAACCAGATCCGGGTTGGCCAGGTCGCGCAGGTACATGACGGCGACGTACGTCTTGATGCGACTGCCTACCGTTAATATTTCCGTGGAAAGCTGCTCGCTTTTGAGTAATTTCCTCAGCAGGGCCGTATTCGTGCGCAGCGTCTCCGTAAAGGCCTCCTGCGGCCCGCTAATGGTCTGCTCGATCTGGGGCCTTTCCACGCCGCGGCGCTCCCAGCCCTTGGTTTCCACCAGCAAGGCCTTGCTGCAACCCTCCAGGAAAAAAGCCGTATCCCCATAATTCACACCGTCGAGAATATCACGCAAGCTGGATTTCACCACAACCTGGTTTCCAGGCAGCAGGCTTTCCTTAACCAGCTCGACAAGCTTTCCCCGACCGAGCGGGGAAGTCTGCTCTGCAAAGGCCATCATGGCCTGAAACAGGAGGTCCTGGAGGGTCGTATTTGTCAAGCCGTCTATGAACAATCCGAAACACCGAACCGGGGGAGCTGTGCCGATTGTAAAATTCCTGATTACAACATCTTTGTTTTTGGGTAAATCGTATAACTGGGTGATGGTCTTCCTATTTTCCTCGAGAAAAACGCTAATTAAATCAAACTCGCCGGATTTCTGTTCATTAGCGCCGGAGGAGGGAACGGGTTTCCGGAAAGAACGCCGGCCATGCTTTTTTTTATCTTCTCCGGTAGACCCCTCCTTCTTGCCGGGGGGGATTTTTTGATCATCTTTTCCAGCTTTCATTTGCTCATCTTTTGTCTCTTTGAGGATAAAGCCCTCGCGCTCCAGGTTTTCCTGGTAGGAGATCATTTTCAGGAGATTCTTCAGATTAATCATGCCATACCTTCCAGCAATCATCATTGAAGCTTATTGTACCCGCGTTAAAATTCACCTATGCGCAAAATTGCAATTGGACTACCGTTACAAAAAGTGATTTCACAAAGCCGCCGAATGTTGAGACCAGTCGACTAAAATAGCATACTCTAAAAAATAATATAATTAGCAAGGGATATAGGTAAAAACAAGCTCGAACAGTCAATACAGGTCAAATATCACAGCTAATCTCAATAGACAGAAAAAAATGAAACTGTTATAATTATACAGACAACTTTGATAATATTATAAGTTGTCTGAGCGGGCAGCTCTTAATGCCCGTAATAGCGCAGTATGAACTGTCGCCGGGTGGTCCAAACATAAAAAGTAATATGAAGGAGGTCGAAATTATACAAGCAAAAATTTTACCCCTACAACCCAATGAAGAAAGCTGGGCTGATTGGCGGTGGCAGATGAAGAACCGGATTTTGACAGTGGAAGAACTCTTCGCACATACCTCTCTCCAGAGCGGAGGAAAGCAGGATATCCAAGAAGCCGCAGAGGTTTTTCCCATGGCCGTCACCCCTTATTACGCCTCCCTGGTCCGCAAGGATGACCCCACTTGTCCAATCCGGATCCAGTGCATACCCGACCCCCGCGAATTAATTAGCGGCTGTGGCGATATGGAAGACCCGCTACACGAGGAAGGCGATTCTCCTGTACCGGGCTTGACCCACCGTTATCCCGACCGGGTGCTGCTCCTTGTTACCAATGAGTGTGCAGTATACTGCCGCCACTGCACCCGCAAGCGCAAGGTAGGGGATCGTGGCAGAAGTATCAGCGACCACGATCTTGAACGTGGGATTCAATATATAAAATCACACCCCGAAATACGGGATGTCCTCCTGTCCGGAGGAGATCCGTTCATCCTATCAAACTCCCGTTTGGAGCGAATCATTCGCAAATTGAAAGACATAGCTCATGTACAGGTCATTCGCATTGGAACCCGAACCCCGGTTGTCATGCCGCAGCGCATCACCGAAGAACTGGTCCAGATGCTCAAGAATTATCATCCCATCTGGATTAACACACACTTTAACCACCCCCGGGAGTTTACATCTGAATCTATCCAGGCTCTGGCCAGGTTGGCGGATGCCGGCATTCCCATGGGAAATCAGACCGTTCTACTAAGAGGTGTAAATGACTGTCCTCTCAT
>ENA-UOOH01000793-UOOH01000793.1-fermentation-metagenome-genome-assembly--contig:-NODE-793-length-33775-cov-4.090955_pt1 | contig 33775 bp, 27 predicted proteins | sample MGYA00245778_ERZ724025 | MGnify/ENA primary metagenome ERZ724025 (study PRJEB28704, sample SAMN03018313) | fermentation metagenome | biome: anthropogenic terrestrial biome; feature: soil; material...
TTCCGGCCGGAGCGCGGCCGCTCTCTTGGGCGTCGTGTCCGGCGCGTTCCGGCGGGAGACTCCGGCGGCAGGCCGGAAAAACCGGTAGGAACAGTCTGTTTGGGCGTTTGGTATCGAGGAAAACTGTATACGGAGCGGGTGCAATTCGGAGAAAAAGCATCCCGGGAATATATCCGTACATTATCTGCTTCCAAGGCTTTGTTCCTGGGGATGGCAGCCGTGGATGAGAAACTAAAAAACAAAGAGTAATGAGAAACTAAAAAACAAAGAGTAGCTACTTGACAGAAGGTATAAGATATAGTATAATCAGCTATCATGCATTTTTCGGGGAAAGCCGCATCGATTGGCACTCGAGCGGCCTTTGCCCTGTTGTTTTTTCCAAAGTATGAATTGAATACATCATGAAAGAAAAAAATGAGGAAAAGGAGGGGATTGACAGAATATGAGTTGGTTGAGTTATTTAGTCATCGGCTTGGTGGCAGCAGTTGCTTTGTATTTGGCGTTTTACCTGGGCATTCTTTACAGAAGGAAAATCGGGGAAGCCAAAATTACATCCGCAGAAACGCAAGCCGCTAAAATAATCAGCGAAGCAAAAGTTCATGCTGAACAGAAGCGCAAGGAAGCGCTGATTGAAGCAAAAGAAGAAATACTCCGCAATAAAAATGAAGCTGAACGCGAACTGAAAGAACGTCGGAACGAAATATCCCGCCTTGAAAAACGCGCCATTCAAAAAGAAGAAAATTTCGACAGAAAACTTGAAAACCTTGAGAAAAAAGAAGAAGTGTTGAATAGGCGTCTTCGGGAATGTGATGCGCACGAGGCGGAAATAGCAGACATAAAGGAAAAACAAATTAAAATTCTGGAGGAATATGCCGGGTTGACATCCGAGCAAGCGAAGGCCTTTCTGCTGAAAAAAATTGAGGGCGAGGTCAGACACGAAGCGGCCCTTAAAATCGCGGAAGTCGAACAGGAACTCAAAGAAACCGCAGATGAAAAAGCAAAGAATATCATTTCTCTTGCCATTCAGCGCTGTGCTTCCAGTCACGTAGCCGAAGCCACCGTTTCTGTGGTGGTACTTCCCAACGACGACATGAAAGGCCGCATCATCGGCCGCGAAGGAAGAAACATTCGAACCATTGAAACTTTAACGGGTGTAGATTTGATTATTGATGATACGCCAGAAGCCATCACTTTATCCAGTTTTGATCCCGTGCGCCGAGAAGTGGCGCGATTATCCCTTGAAAAATTGATCAGCGATGGTCGCATCCATCCCACCAGAATTGAAGAGACGGTGGAAAAAGCACGCAAAGAAGTGGATGCCGTTATCAAGGCCGAAGGGGAAGCGGCAGTATTGGCAGCCGGTGTTCACAGCTTGAATACCGAATTATGCAAACTGCTGGGCAGATTAAAGTTCCGTACCAGTTATGGTCAAAATGTTTTGCAGCATTCCGTGGAAGTCGCTTATATCGCAGGCATGATTGCGGATGAGCTGGGCGTTGATGCTACCCTTGCCCGCCGGGCAGGTTTACTCCATGATATTGGCAAAGCGCTAAATCATGAGGTGGAAGGCAGCCATACCCAAATTGGTGTGGACATTGCCAAAAAATACCGTGAAAACAAAGAAGTTCTTCATGCCATTGAAGCTCACCACAATGATGTGGAACCTCAAACATTGGTGGCAGTGATTGTTCAGGCTGCAGATGCCATTTCGGCGGCGCGTCCCGGTGCCAGACGCGAAAACCTGGAAAATTACATCAAGCGCTTACAGAAACTGGAAGAGATTGCCAACGCATACGATGGTGTGGATAAGGCATTTGCCATTCAAGCGGGACGCGAATTGCGCCTTGTGGTGAAACCTGAACTTGTCAATGATGATAACATGGCGTTCATTGCCAGAGAGATTGCACAAAAAATTGAAAATGAGCTGGAATATCCAGGACAGATAAAAGTGCATGTCATTCGTGAAAGCCGTGCCATTGAATACGCAAAATAAGCAATGATAAAAGGGTGCCGATGGCACCCTTTTATGAAGTAGAAAGGAACTGTATGTCCATTTATACCATTCTTGCTGTTGGCGATGTGACCGGAGAAGCAGGTCTTAATTGTGCCAGAGAAAAGCTCTGGGAACTTCGCAAAGAATACAGCGTGGATTTTTGCGTGGTAAACGGCGAAAACGCGTCCAGCCGCAACGGGATCGATCCCTTGTCGGCAGATGCGCTGTTGGTATACGGTGCGGATATCATCACCACCGGCAACCATGTCTATCAGAAGAAAGGGATGTTTTCCTATTTAGATGATAAAACGTCCATCCTCCGGCCGGCTAATTTCCCCGGGGAATGCCCAGGGAGAGGATATGTCATCACAAATTTTTACGGGCTGCGCGTTCTTGTAATCAATCTGATGGGTACTTTGTTTATGGAAACATTGGACAATCCCTTTGATAAGGTGGACAAAATCCTCAAAGAAACCCAAGGGCAATATGATTTGTCGGTATTGGATTTTCATGCGGAAGCCACCTCGGAGAAACTTGCCATGGGGTTTTATACCGATGGGCGTGTGGATTTCATTTTCGGCACCCATACCCATGTACAGACGGCTGATGGACGAGTGCTGCCAAAAGGAAGTGGCTATATCACCGATATCGGGCAGACGGGGGTCATCAATTCGGTGCTGGGAGCCAAACCGCAAATATGTGTCAAACGATTCAAAACCAAGATGCCATGGCCGTATGAACCGGCAACCGGGGATGCTTTGCTCTGCGGTGCCTTGATGCGATATAATGTGGAAAAAAAAAGCGTAATCTCTGTGCAGGCAATACAGCGATAGAATTGCTTGACAACCCGATATGGATATGTTATATTTATACAAAATTTTATAGTTTAGGAGACAGTGGTATGAAGCTGTTAAAATTGGAAGACTTGACTGTGGAACAAAAGATTGGGCAATTGCTGATTGCCAGAAGCATCGCCAAAGAAGATGATCGCAATTTTGCCATGGAACTGATCAAGAACCATGCGTTGGGCGGTGTTCAAGCTTTTGTAGGTCCCGGCATAAAGGAAAAAGTCATCGATCCTGTCCTGGCGGCAGCGGAGTATCCCATTTTTATTGCTGCCGATATGGAACGGGGATTTCAGTTGGGTGAACAGAAAATTCCCGGCAACCTTGCTATCGGTGCCATGGATGATCCCGAACTTGCCTACATTTTTGCCAAAGTAACGGCCATCCAGGCGAAAAAAATAGGATATAACATGATCTGGAGTCCCGTGGTGGATTTGGCACCCATGGATGCCATTTGCCGTATTCCCCGCTGTTTGGGTTCGGACAAAAGGAGAGTTACCGAACTGGCATGCGCGTATATAAAAGCCTTTGCGGATTGCGGAATCATCGGTTCCGCCAAGCACTATCCGTCTACCTTTGACAGAATAGAAGATACCCATATGTGTGAAGCGGTGTCTTACCATACAAAAGAAGAATTGCTGGATATTTGTTTGTACCCCTATTTTGAAATGATGGATCGTTTGGGGGAAGACATGATGGGTATTATGACAGGACATACCCGCTGTATGAACATTGATCCCGATTATCCCGCTAGCTTGTCAAAAAAATGCATAGATATCATCAAAGAACGGGGATTTAAAGGGGTTACCATTACGGACTCTTTTTCCATGATGGGTGTTATCCAAAAATTCGGCAATGAAAACGTGTTGGGTCTTGCCGTTGCCGCCGGAAATGACATCATTTTGCCCAACGGTCGAATTCCTCTCCGCCAAACCTATGAATATTTATTGAAATGCTATCGGGATGGTATGTTTAGCGAAGAGCGTTTGAACGATGCGGTATCCAAAGTATTGTGGGCACAGGAAAGAACGCTGCGCAAACCTGCAAACACCGAATTGACACAGGCAGATATCGACGCCATTGAACGAATGAACCGAGATTGCATCTGCGCCGTTACTGACGAAGGGTTGACTCCTGCCATCGATACTGGAAAGCGTCATTTGTTTGTCATTCTGATGGAAAACAACTATAGCGGCGGCAACCCCCAGAATGGGTATGAAATTGCTTTCACCAAGTGGTGGGATCCCGGCAAAATGGCGGCTTTGCTGAAAGAAAAATTCCCCCATTCGGATGCTATCTTCATTTGTGAATTTCCCAGCAGAACCCAGAATGAAAAAGTCTGCTACGAAGCCACCAAATATGACGATGTAGTTTATGTTACCTTCAGTGACAGTGAATGTTATCTGGGAACCGATGGCTTGACTGAACGGGTCTGTATGCTGATGCACACCATGGCTTATCATATCGCTGCCGTGGTTCACGTAGGTAATCCCTATGCCATGGAGAAAATTCCCCATGTGCCGCGCATTCTCTTTGGTTTTCCCAGCGAAAAATGTATGGAATATCTGCCCCGTGTGTTGGCAGGCGAGATGGAAGCCAAAGGTCATATGCCTTTAAGCCTGAAACTAAAATAACGGATATACTTCTAAAAATTAAGGACCGGCTGGTACAGCCGGTCTTTAGAGGATAGTATCAATAAAAACAAATCATCTGCCTCATATGAGATGCAAAAGCAACACTCCCAATCAACAAACCGATTGCCATGCCGATACAGAAGCCAATCAAAGCCATTTTTCCATATGCTTTGGCACTCATCGGTGTTGTGTCTTTGTTGATGATGTATAAAATCAAACCAATCATCGGAAACAGAAAAGACAAAACTTTTAAACCGGTGAAAGGACAATCTGCCACCAAAACTTGTGGACGATATGGATTGACCAACACGCCGCATTGGGTGCAAATAACCGCTTGGTCATCAATGAGACGACCACATTTTCTACAATATGCCATCATCAATTCCTTTCGTATCGGGGTATTGTATTTTAGCCGGGGACAGAGAGCCGTGTGTGTAGAAATGAACATAATATGACTCTATACAATCATACGATAAAAAGTATACAGTGTCAATAAAATATGGTAAAAAAGTATAAAAAGATACTTTATGCGGAACACGCCATGAAAAAACACCAATTTGTCTACCGGACAAATTGGTGTTTTTTCATGGCCCGCCCTAAGAGGTTCGAACTCCCAACCTTCAGAATCGGAATCTGATGCTCTATCCAATTGCGCTAAGGGCGGATGACCCACAACAGGACTATGATACCACATTGTGGGGAAAAAGGCAAGACTTTTTTACTTAATCCATAAAAGAGGGAATGGTAACCGGCAGAATCCAAACCAGCTGATAAATGAAAATAAACAAAGGAGAGATAGCTGTCAGGCTACCGTTCAATGCCATGACAATTCCCAAAATCACACCCAGCAAAATGGTTATGGTTTTGATGAGATTATTCCAGCGGATGTGCTGCTTTAATTGCGTGCAAAGGAGGAAGGAACGAAGAAGTCCGCTGACAGAAGAGGTGGAAATCAAATCGCATTCCGCCACGGGCAGTAGGGTATCGGCGCATGTCAATTGTTCGATGTGAATCGTGTCAAAGGGATACTTCAACATTTTGCGAAGCAAATCATCATTCAGGTTGGGGTCGTTGGTACGAATGACGGTGTGGATACCCTCTTTGCCGAAGAACCGTAAAATACGCTCAAAGGAATTGCTCAAGGTATACCGGATATAGAACTTGGCGGCAATTTCATCTCCGATGGTCATGTACATGATTCTTCCCATGGAGTTTTCGAAGGTATCGTCAATGTCGTCTTTGATATATCCGAAATCGTATGACACCATGAATTCTTTTGAACCCACAAGAATTTCTTTGCCGTCAATTTCTGTACAGATTCCACCGGGCTGCATATTCAGCGTGGGGAGATCACTGTCAATTTCCGGGTAAGCACCAGACAGGGATTCTTCAAATACCCGGGAAAGAGGTCCGCCGCATTGTTTGAAAATTTTGGCGGCATACAATAGGGTGCGGTCGATCTGGTGATTGCCGTAGGTGCGGATGCTGGCAAGCTTCACGCCGTTTGTGGGGAAGGCATCCGCATCAGAAAAATAAATGCGTTTGGATGCTGTTAGGCCATCCAAGGCATTGGGGGAAAGAAGAGCCGATTCGGTACGGTTCATTTTCTTGGACAGGCGATAATAGGGAATCATCATGGTGAACAGGGAGGACAAAGGTGTGGTTAACAGCAGCATGATCACAAATACATTGGCGCCGCTGGTAATTCTGGCAAGCCCGCCCTGGGTGGATTCGGCACCGCCTAGAATGGCAAATGCCGCGGCAAATAAGAAGGATACCATCATGGAAATGCCTATGTTTTGATGGAATCTAACCGGTTGATTGGCTTTTTCTATAAAACGGTTGATGAAGCTGACCCTTTTGACGGTGTATATATGTTTTTCGCCGTTTTCTTCTTCTTCCGGGGAAATGGCGGCGAGTTTTGTTTTGCCATTGCTGAGGATACGGAAAGTCAGGTAATGCTGTTTGGCTTGGAACAAATTATACAAGCACGCAACGGCGGCAGTCAGGGCACCCAATGAAGAGAAGAGCATCATGTTTTCGTTGTAGGGGGACAGCCAGTTGATAATCAATTGAATAATGCAGGCGATAAAGATCACGGCTGTGATGGAATTGGGTGAAGCCGCACGATTTTTCATCGCATTGATGCCGTCTTGCAGAAGGGGGAAAATCTGAATAGTGGTGAGAATCAGGAACAATGAATCCACCAGAAGCATAAAAATGCCAAAGGTACCGGGCTGCAGGAATTTGGGGCGATACAAAATACCGCTTTCCACATAGAAAAGAAGCAGGGTGTAGATGGCGCAGAAAACGAAATCCGCCAGATGTTTGGCACCTCTGGAACGAATGCGTTCGGACACATCGTCGGTCTGATCCGGAGAAACGTACTCTTCGTCTCCGTAACGAATGAACTCGGCCTCCTGGTCTTCTTGGACGACTTTGCGTTTGGGCTTCAAATCCTCTTCCTCTGTTCCGTCTGCGGGCTCGGCATAAATGTCGGAGCTAAATATTTCCGCCACGGAATTTGTGACCATGGCAGGAGTAGGGTTGCTTTCTTTTTTTGGCAGAGTCGGACGAAGCTTTTTATCGGGAAGTGTAAAGGCTTCTTCCCCCGGCGCAAAAACAGGGGTTGCTTTTGCCAAGGTTTCGGCTTCTTTATGGAAGCGGGAAGGTGTCCCGTAAATCTTTAAGAAGGTATCCACCACAGAATTTTTTTCATCTTTCGACATGGCAAGGTCAGCAAAATCTCCAGTTGCCTTTTTTTGCCGGGCTTCTTCCGGTATTATTTCTTCCGTGGTGATGGTTTCCTGAGAACAAACCGTTTCCGGTGTAACGGTTTCTAAGGATTGTTGCATGGGTTTTTCCATAGACATTTCCGGCTTTGAGGTTTCATCAGGGGGAGAAGAGGGTTCTTCTGCCGGAACGGAAATGCTGGCAGGAATCACTTCTTCCTCTTGACGCAAAAAGAAATTTTTCAATGTGGAAAAGGGCAAGTCTTGATTCTCGGCATGTTTCGCGTTATCCGGAGTGAAAATCACCGTTTCGTCCCGGGGTGCCGTGTTTGTATTTTCCGACGGGGCAGAGGTAAACATTTCGCCAGCCTTTTCCTTTGATAAGGAGGAGAGATCAAAGTTGGGTGATTCTTTCAAAGAAGCTTTTGTCAGGGTTTCCACAAACAAGGGTGTGGTTTGAGCCGATTTGGAAGGGGGAAAATCGGAGAGGAAAAAAGAATCCTGTACAGAAGCAATCTTGACCGTTTTTAATTCTTCCGGCTGGATAGACTGTACGGGAGTTTTCTGTTTTCCCGAAAAAAACACTTCTTCCTGGGATGTCAAAATTTCTTCCGCAGCTTTTTCTATTTCAGGTTCCTCTGAAATGAAATCTACAGATTCTGCCGTTTTTTCCACGAAGGGTTCTTCGGAAACGGATTCAACTTCTTTCCACGGCTCTTGTACTGCCGCAGGCGTTACCATTTCATCCGCTTTCTCCCCTCGGACGCCCACGGGAGAAGTGACGGGTTCAATCACCGGGGCCTGTTCCATGGCACCCTGGGGAAACTCGGTAAAAATTGACAAAATATCGGCTGTAACGGTATTTTCCGACAGAATCGGCGTACAGGTATCTTTTTTGGTTTTGACAGATTTACGGACGAATTTATAGGTTGCCATGATATGCCATCCTTTCGAAATTTACAAAGAACATGAGTGACGGTCCCGACTACGGAGTATCTCATAGAGCAGTACGGCGGTGGCAGAGGATACATTTAAAGAATTGACCTTTCCTCGCATGGGAATGGTCGCCACGAAATCACACATTGTCAGCAACTGATGGGAAACGCCGTTTTCCTCACTGCCTACGATGAGGGCGAGGGGCATATCATAGGAAATTTCGGTGTATTTTTTCCCGCCGATTTCACATCCTACCATCCAAAGCCCTTTCTTTTTCAAGGTGTTGACAGTATGCGCCAAGTTGGATACTCTGGCAACCGCCATGTGCTCCAAAGCGCCGGCGGAGGTTTTCGCTACGGTTCCCGTCAATCCGGCACAACGGCGTTTGGAAATGATGATGCCGTGGACACCGGCAGACTCGCAGTTGCGGATCAGCGCACCTAAATTGTGAGGATCGGCAATGCAGTCGGCGATGAGAATGAAGGGCATTTCCCCTCGTTTCTTGGCAATAGCAAGGATGTCTTCGGGGGTACAATATTCCTTTTCGGCGGCGATGGCAATCACGCCTTGATGAACCGATTCGCCGGAGAGAGAAGAAAGTTTTTGTTTATGACAGGGGAGAAGGGGTATTTTTCTGGCGGCGGCTTTGGCTGCAATCACCTTCAGGGAGCCATCCAATGCGCCTTCCTGGATATATATTTTGTCAACGGGGGAATCGGTCTTTAGAAGCTCGCTGACCGCATTGCGCCCGATGACCAATCTGGTTTCGTTTGTCTGATTCATGTACATGCCTTTCCGACGTCATATTGTGTTCCACGATACAATTTTCACATCCAGTCGTAATTATAACATAAAAATAAATATTTGTATAGATGGGCTGTTTGTTTTTTTCGATTTTTTTAATTAACGGAAAAACTTTCAATTATCTATTGCATAAGAGTGGGGTTTTGTTATATTATATATGTATACATTTTTTAGCAAAGATCGATTTTCCGTTATATATTTAGGAAGGATTTCGTATGCGAACTCAAATCGTAACCGCTCGGCAGAATCCGCTTGTAAAGAAAATTTACGCTTTGAAAGATAAAAAAAAACGAGATGAAGCCGCTTTGTTCGTAACGGAAGGCAGAAAACCGTTGGAAGAAGGACTGCAAAACGGGTGCGTTCCGGTATATCTGTTGGTAAGAGAAGACATTGATATATCGGATGCGCTGATTCGCCGTTTGGATTGTGTGGCTAGAAACAGCTGTGAGTGCGTGATTTTGGGGGACAGTGCATTTAAAAAAATCTCATCGGACAAAGCTTCCGAGGGCATCATGTGTGTTTGGAATTTTCTTTCCGGGCGGGAAGAGATGCTTTTGCAGTCGATACGGAAAAATCCCACCGGATCGTATTTGATTCTGGAACGGGTACAGGATCCCGGTAATATCGGGACCATACTCCGCAGCGCATTGGCTTTCGGATGCGATGGGGTGTTGCTTTGCGATTGTGCGGACATTTACAATCCCAAAACCGTTCGCGCCACCATGGGGAATTTGTTTCGGGTCCCCTTTGCCAAGGTAGATCGAATCGAATCTTGCCGCGAACTGCTACCAGACGGCAAACTGTATGCCGCCATGGTTTCTTCCGGCGGCATCACCCCGGAAGAACTGCAAAAGGAAGATAAAGCGGCGGTGCTCATAGGCAACGAAGGACAAGGACTCAGCAAACAAGCGGTTGAAATTTGTGATGGGACTGTGCATATTCCCATACGGAATGCCGAATCCTTAAATGCGGCGGTGGCGGCTTCGGTGCTGCTGTGGGAAATGTCAAAAGGGAGAGCGTTATGACGGATGAAAAACTGCTTCGGTGGATTTGGTTGACCACGGTTACCACCATCGGTTCTTATACGCCTCATCGGCTGCTGCATCATTTTTCCTCTGTGGAGGCTGTGTATGAAGCCGACGAAGAGGCATATAGACAAGTGTCCGATTTAAGGAAGGAATACATTTCCCCTTTGCTGAATAAAAGTTTGGATAAAGCCAAGGAAATAGGGGACTATTGCCGCGCATATCAAGTGGGGGTTGTGACCCCCGACGACTATTGTTATCCCCAACGGCTGAAAACCATGCTGAATTATCCATTGGTTTTGTATTATTTCGGTACTTGGTATGATTTTGACGCCCTTCCCTGTGTTGCCATGGTGGGGCCGCGAAAAATGAGTCCTTACGGGGAAGCGGCTACTAAACGCATCGGGGTGGATTTGGCGACAAGCGGGGTTTTGATCGTCAGTGGTCTGGCGGAAGGCGTTGACGGCCTGGCACACAAAGCGGCTTTGTATGCCGGCGGGAAAACGGTGGGTATTCTTGGATGTGGCATAGATCGGATCTATCCTGCCTCGAACAAGGAGTTGTATTTACAAATGTACCAGCGGGGTCTGGTGGTGAGTGAATTTCCTCCAGGAACAGCCCCTATGGCGCGGAACTTTCCCATTCGAAATCGGATTATCAGCGGGCTGAGTTGTGCCGTTTTGGTGGTGGAAGCGGGGGAAAGCAGCGGCAGCCTCATTACTGCCGATTATGCCTTGAAGCAGAAACGGCTGTTGTTTACCGTGCCCGGATCCATTTTTTCCGCCAATGCTTTGGGATCCAATCATCTTTTTCGAGTGGGTGCTATGGCTTGTATGAGTTATGTGGATATTGCCGAGGCACTTCGGCAAGACTTTCCCCATGAGATCTTACTCCGACCCAAGGCGGTGGAGAACAAAAAAAGAAAAGCGGCGTCCTCGGATAAAGAATATCTGCCGTCTTTTGATCGTAAGAAACGTCCTTTGGTGGAAAAGCGGCTGGTAAAAGAACCCGCTAAAAAGAATGCAGAGACTGTGAATCTCTCTTCTGAAGAGAAATCGATTTTCGACCTATTGTCGTATGAACCGGTTTTAGCCGACAATTTGGTTGGCGAAGATCGGTCTGTGGCTCAGGTGATGCGCATACTCTCCATGCTGGAATTGAAAGGAGTCGTCTGCGCCTGTCCGGGCAACCGATTTATGAAAGAAGATTAATGTTTGAAAGGAATACATCTATGGCAAATCATTTGGTTATTGTGGAATCCCCCGGCAAAGCGGGTACTATAAAAGGGTATTTGGGGAGCAATTATAAAGTGGTCGCCTCCAAAGGGCATATTTGCGACCTGCCCGTCAGTTCGCTGGGAGTAGACATCGAAAACGGCTTTAAGCCCAAATACATCAACATCCGGGGAAAGGGAGAACTGATCCAGTCGCTGAAAAAAGAAGCGGCAAAAGCCGACAGTGTGTTTTTGGCAACCGACCCTGACCGGGAAGGAGAAGCTATTTCCTGGCATTTGGCGCGGGTGTTGGGTATTGACAGCACCAAGGCAAAGCGGGTAACTTTCCACGAAATTACCAGGGATGCCGTAAAACAAGCCATTGCACGTCCTACCGCCATCGATGAAAATCGAGTAGATTCCCAGCAAACCCGCCGCATTTTGGACAGAATCGTGGGATATAAACTCAGTCCTTTGTTGTGGAAAAAGATTCGCAGCGGATTGTCTGCCGGGCGTGTGCAGTCGGTGGCGACCCGTATCGTGGTGGAACGGGAACAGGAAATTCGCAACTTCAAAGGGGAAGAATACTGGACTCTGGACGCCATATTATCCGGCAAAGCCAAAAAAAGTTTCACCGCGGCTTTCTATGGGATGAACGGAAAAAAAATAACCCTGTCTACCGGGGAGGAATGTACCAAAGTCCTGTCGGATCTTGCCAATGCACAATACGCCGTAAAAAGCGTGAAACGGGGAACCAGAACCCGCAACCCGGCACCTCCATTTACCACCTCCGCTTTGCAGCAGGAGGCCTATAAAAAACTGAATTTCCAAACCCAGCGCACCATGCGCATTGCCCAGGAATTGTACGAAGGCGTTACCTTATCCAAAAAGGGCGGTCAGGGTTTGATTACCTACATGCGCACCGACTCGCTGCGCATTTCTGACGAAGCCAGAAATGCAGCAAAAGCCTTTATCATCGATAAATTCGGCAACGAATATTACCCCGAAAAACCACGGGTTTACAAAGCAAAAAGCGGCGCACAGGATGCCCATGAAGCCATCCGGCCGACCAATTTGGTCTTTTCACCGGAAAGCATCAAGGCCAACCTGTCTGCCGAGCAATATAAAGTATACAAGCTGATTTGGGATCGGTTCATTGCCAGCCAAATGGAATCCGCCCTGTTTGACAGCGTTACCGCTGAAATCGGCGCCGGGGAATATGTGTTCCGAGCCACCGGTGAAACCGTCAAATTCCCCGGTTTTTTAGGGGTATATGAAGAAACTTCCGATGACAATGAAGACAAGCAGGGGAAAAACACTCGTTTGCCCGAATTGGATGAAGGGGAAATTTTGGATCTGAAAGAACTGCGGCACAAACAGAACTTTACCCAGCCTCCACCCCGCTATTCGGAAGCCACATTGATTCGAGCTTTGGAGGAAAAAGGTATTGGTCGCCCCAGCACCTATACCCCCACTCTGACCACCATTTTGTCCAGAGGGTACATCGAACGTGCGGGCAAACAATTGGTGCCCACGCCCTTGGGTGAGATCACAACCCAGTTGATGAGCGAGTATTTTTCCCCCGTGGTGGACTATAAATTCACGGCGGATATGGAAGAAAAATTGGATAACATTGCATCCGGCAATGCTTCCGGGGAAGAAATTCTACAGCAATTTTACAATGAATTTTCTAAATTGCTAGAAAATGCCGAAGCCTCTGTGGGGCAAGGAAAAATCGTGGTGCCGGATGTGGAACTGGATGTGAGCTGCGAAAAATGCGGGCGGAAAATGGTAATCAAATCCGGACGGTTCGGAAAATTTGCCGCCTGTCCCGGATACCCCGCATGCAAAAACACCAAACCATTGGATAAAAACGGTCAAATTGCCGAGGTTTCCCCTGCCCAAATTGTGGAAGGCATGCAATGTGAACTGTGCGGCAAAGGGGTGATGCTGAAAAAGGGTCGTTACGGGGATTTTTATGCCTGTGAAGATTACCCCAACTGCAAATTCACCAAGCAGGTGGTAAAAGAAGCCGGGGTGGCATGTCCCGAATGCGGCGGGAAAGTCATCATAAAAAAAGGGAAAAAGAAAGATTTTTACGGCTGTGAAAACTATCCGACATGCACCTTTTCATCCTGGTATTTGCCTACCGGGGAAAAATGTCCGGAATGCGGGGATATATTGGTATCCAAGCGAAACGGAACGGTTCATGCATGCCGCAACACCGCATGCAAGTACAGTGTTAAAATAAAGGCGGACATAACAAAATGACACCGATTCATGTTGTGGGGGGAGGACTGGCGGGTTGCGAAGCAGCTTGGCAGGCAGTCAGACAGGGTGTACCTGTGATTCTTCACGAAATGAAGCCTTCCAAGATGACGCCTGCTCATCACTCCGGGCTGTTCGGTGAATTGGTTTGTTCCAATTCATTTCGTTCCAACCAGTTGGAAAATGCGGTGGGGCTGTTAAAAGAAGAAATGAGACGCCTTGGCAGTTTGATTCTGGAGGCAGCGGATGCCTGCCGGGTACCTGCCGGCGGTGCGTTGGCTGTGGATAGAACGGGATTTGCCCGGTATATCACCGATCAAATTCAAAACCATCCCGGTATCACCGTGATGGAGGAAGAAGTTACCCGCATTCCCGACGAGGGAATTTGGTTGATTGCCTCCGGTCCCCTGACATCAGAGGGATTGGCACAAGAAATCATCAGAATTACGGGAAGCGAGGAGCTCTTTTTCTTTGATGCGGCTGCTCCTTTGGTGGAGCGGGACAGCATAGATTTTTCCAAAGCCTTTTTAGCTTCCCGTTACAATAAGGGCGAGGCGGATTACATCAACTGCCCCATGAACGAAGAGGAATATACCGCTTTTTGGGAAGCGCTGGTTTCTGCCAGAAGCGCTGATCTTCATGCAATCGACACCCAAAAACCACAGGTATTTGAAGGATGTATGCCGGTGGAAGTCATGGCAAAACGGGGGAAAGAAACCCTGTTATATGGCCCCTTGAAACCGGTGGGGCTGACAGACCCCAAAACCGGCAAACACCCCTATGCTGTTGTACAACTGCGGCAGGACAACGCCGCCGCCAGCGTGTATAATCTGGTGGGATTCCAAACCCATTTGACATTTTCGGAACAGAAAAGGGTCTTTTCCATGATTCCAGGCCTGGAAAACGCCGCGTTTTTGCGCTACGGCGTTATGCATAGAAACACATTTTTAAATTCACCCGTTCTGCTGCACCCCGACTATTCCCTCCGCAAGGATCCCCGTCTCTTTTTCGCCGGGCAAATGACGGGAGTGGAAGGGTATGTTGAATCGGCTTCCTCGGGACTTGTAGCGGGATTTTCCGCCGCCAAAAAGGCCTTGGGAGAAGAGTATGGGTATTTTACCGATGAAACCGCCATCGGTGCTTTGGCAAGATATGTTTCCCATGAGGATATTACCTCGTTCCAGCCTATGAACGTGAATTTCGGCATCATTGCACCGCTGGAGAGACAAATCAAAGCCAAAAAGAGAAAACGCAATTTGATAGTTTCCAATCGTGCGTTGGAACAAATCGAAGTTTTGAGACGAACCATTGAAAGGATATATCCATGAAACTGATTATTGATGCCATGAGCGGCGATAAAGCACCGGGCGAAATCATTCTGGGCGGATTACTGGGCGGTGCGGAATACAGGGTCAATCTTATATTTTGCGGCGATGAAGAGCGCATTAAGAAAGAATTACAGTTGCGTCCCCATGGGATCAAACTGTCCAACATCGAAATACTTCCCGCCAACGGTGTCATATCTATGGAAGACGATCCTCTTTCCGTATTGAAAAGCAAAAAAAACTCCTCCATGGGAGCGGGACTGACCGCCTTAAAAGAAGGTAGGGGAGATGCTTTATTATCGGCAGGCAACACGGGGGCACTGCTGATGGGATCCACCTTGTTGTTAAAACGGATTCGGGGTATCAAGCGGGCTGCCATTGGCAGTGTTTTGCCTGCCAAGGTGCCTACCTTGCTGATGGATGCGGGGGCGAATGTGGAGGTAACGCCGGAATTTCTGCTGGAGTTTGCGATCATGGGTTCTGTGTACATGCAAAGACTGTATGGGTTAAAATCCCCCCGGGTGGGACTGTTGAACAACGGTACTGAAGCCTGCAAAGGGACCCCCGCTCATGTAGAAGCCTATCAGTTATTACAGGCATGCAAAAACATTCATTTTGTAGGTAACATAGAAGGTAGTATGATGCCTTTTGGTCATTGTGACGTGTTGGTGGCGGATGGTTTTTCGGGCAACGTGTGTCTGAAGGTCCTGGAAGGGGTGGGGAAATACTTGTTTGATTCCATGAAGGAATCCTTGCTGTCCACGCCTGCCAGCCGCATAGGAGCAATGATGGCAAAGCGGCAGTTTAAACAGTTGAAACGGAAATTTTCTGCCGATGAATACGGCGGAGCTCCTCTTTTGGGCGTATCCAAACCGGTGATCAAAGCCCATGGTTCTTCAGAAGCCCTGGCAATCAAACACGCGGTTAGACAGGCGAAAATCTTTTACGAAACCGGCGTGATTGAGGAGATATTGAATTTGGCAAAAGGAGTATAATGCGAAAGGACAAGTTATGAAAAGCGAGCATATTTACCCGGCGGCATTTTGTGAAAAAGCCAAGGAGTTGGAAGATAAAATCGGCTATACCTTTGAGGAGAAAGAATATTTATATGAAGCCTTGACCCATTCTTCCTATTCCAATGAGCAACCCAACAGAAAGCTTTATCCCTGCAACGAGCGGTTGGAGTTTTTGGGGGATTCGGTGTTATCCTTGGCGGTTTCCCGCTATTTGTTCGGGGCACATAATGCCTTTCCCGAAGGGGAACTGACCCGCGTCCGTGCGGTGACGGTATGTGAAAATGCCTTGTATGAATATGCCTGCGATATATCTTTGGGGGATTATTTACTGTTGGGCAAAGGGGAAGAAATGACCGATGGGCGGCATCGCCGATCCATTTTGGCGGATGCCTTTGAAGCCCTGATTGCCGCCGTTTTTCTGGATGGTTCTTTGGATGCGGCGGAAGAATTTATCATGGATCATGCCAAAGCCAAGGCGGAAGTTACGGTATTGAACCAAGTAATCAAAGATTATAAAAGTTATCTCCAACAGCTGGTACAATACAGCAAAGGGGATAAACTGGACTACCGGTTGGCAGGGGAAAGCGGTCCCGATCATAAAAAAACTTTTACAGTGCAGGTGTTTTTGAACAGCAATTGCATCGGAACGGGAAGCGGTTTCAGCAAGCGGGATGCGGAACAAATGGCAGCCAAAGAAGCGCTTGTCTTGTTTGGGGAACCCGTTTGATATGGCAAAAGAAAAAATTCTGCCCCTGTTCATTCCCCATTTGGGATGTCCCCATGTGTGCGTGTTTTGTGATCAGCACGCCATAGCGGGAAAAGAATTTGACTTTGAACAGATTCGCCGGGATCTGGAAATCTTTTTTGCAGATCAACAGAATATCGGCGCACAAATCGCTTTTTTCGGCGGTAGCTTTACCGCCATTGACAAAGATTTGATGAGACGTTTTCTTTCTCTGGGGTATGGCTATGTACAAGCGGGAAAAGCATCGGGTATTCGGATTTCCACGCGCCCCGATGTGGTAAACAACGAGACGTTGGATTGTCTGAAAGCCTATGGGGTGAAAACCATTGAATTGGGTATCCAAAGTATGTCGGAGGAAGTTTTAATGAAATCCGGCCGTGGTCACAATCCTTGGCAAAGCCTGGATGCCATGCAGAGGATTAGGGAAAAAGGCTTTGTGCTGGGGGGACAAATGATGGTGGGTTTACCTGCCTCCACCCCGGAACGGGAAAAAGAAACCGCTCTTGCCATTTGCCAAGGGGGTGCCAAAGAATGCCGTATTTATCCCACCGTGGTGTTACGAAACACCGCCCTTGCCGCCATGAACAGGCGGGGGGAATATACGCCCTTGACGGTGGAGGAAGCCGTTTGGCGGTGCGTACCCTTGCGGGAACTGTTTGCACAACATCATGTGACGGTGTTGCGGATGGGTCTGTGTGAAAATGAAGAACTGCGGCGTAACGATGCCATGGTTGCAGGTCCCTACCATCCCGCCTTTGGGGAATTGGTGGAGCAAGCCTGTATGAAGCAGAAAATAGAGGCTTTTCTTTTGGGGAAAGAAACCCGGGGGAAAAGATTGGAAATCATTGTGTCCCCCCGGTCTGTGTCTAGGATAACGGGACACGGCGGACTGAAAAAGAACCTGTTAACCCGGTACGAACTGACAGATATGACCCTGCAGACCGACGGGAACATGACAGATGGTAGAGGTGTCAAGATTGTACTTAAAGACCATTGAAATGCAGGGCTTTAAATCCTTTGCAGAAAAATCGGTAATATCCTTTGAACCGGGCGTGACCGCCATTGTAGGTCCCAACGGCAGTGGAAAATCCAATATTTCAGATGCAGTGCGATGGGTGTTGGGAGAAATGTCAGCCAAAAGCCTTCGCGGCGGAAAAATGGAAGACGTCATTTTCAACGGCACTGCCCGCCGCCGCCCCGCTGCCTATGCGGAAGTGGTTTTGACCATCGATAACAGCAATCAAGTATTAGAAGGTGCCGGCCAGGAAGTGGCGGTGGGGAGAAGGCTGTATCGTTCGGGAGAAAGTGAATATTCCATCAATGGACAAGTGGTTCGGTTGAAAGATGTTGTCAACTTATTTTTGAATACCGGTATCGGCAGAGAGGGTTATTCTGTCATCGGACAAGGAAAAATTGCGGAAATCATCTCTCAAAAAGGGGAAGAACGCCGCGGCGTGTTTGAAGAAGCGGCGGGTATATCCCGGTACCGTTACCGCAAGAATGAAGCGCAGAACAAGCTGGCGCAATTCCGAGAAAATGCCATAAGAATTTCCGATATCATCAACGAGGTTCAATCCAGAATTCCCCTGTTAGAACGGCAGAGTGAAAAAGCCGTCCAGTACGAAGAATTGGTATCGGAACGCAGATTGATTGAAGTGTCTTTGCTGGTGAAGAAACTGGCAAAGTTGGATACGGAACGGGCACAATGCCTGGAGAAATACGAGTTCCGGGCGGAAGAACTTCGTCAGCTACAGGAAAAACTGGAATCCATTGACGGAGAGATGGAAGCCCGATATAGAGAAAATCAGCAGGAAAACTTACTCCTTGCTCAAAAGCGGGCCCTACTGGAAGATACCATTCGGGAAGAAAGCACCTTATCCGGCCGCATTTCGGTGCTGGAAAACGACATTGCCCATTTCAAAAACGCCATGACTTTAAATCAGGGTGAAAGCGGCGAGCAAGAAAAACAAAAGAAGGAGTTGAACCTTTCCTTACAAAAGCTGGAGGAAACCATCGGCAATCGTCGTCTGGAATTGGCTTCTTCTGAACAGTCTTTGCTGCGAATGCAGGAAGGACTGCAGGCCAGAGAAAGGGAACTGAATCAACTTCGCGGTGTGATTGCCTCGGCGGAAGCTGAAATTTCCCTGCTGGAAGAGAACCTCAAACAGGCAGAGTTGGAACAGCGGGAAAGTGAAAGTACCAACCGCCTGCGGGGGGATCGGGTACAAGCCATTCGGCGAGATTTGTCCTTCATAGCAAATAATGTCCTAAAAGAAGAGCAGGAATTGTCTGATTTGCAAGCGTTTTTGCAGAAAACTGAGAACAATCGAGCTGAAATATTACAAAAATGCCAACAAAATAAAGAAAAAATGGCTGAATGTGAAGCCCAACTCCATGAAGCGTTGGAAATCAAACAAAAAAAACGTCTGCAGGTCATGTCGTTGCAGCAGCGCAGAGAAACCTTACAGCGCATGGATCGCTTAATGGAAGGATTTTCGGGCAGTGTCAAAGCCGTGCTCAATGCCGGGGAAGACCATCAGCTTTCCGGGATTTTCGGGCCTGTGTCCAAACTCATTTCCACCGATGAAGAGTATGTGACCGCCATAGAAACCACGTTGGGTGCAGGGATGCAAAATATCGTGGTGTCGGATGAAAGCGCCGCCAAAGATGCCATTGCGTATTTAAGGCGAACCAACAACGGCCGAGCCACCTTTTTGCCCTTGACCACCGTGAAGGGACGTCCTTGGGACGACAGAACCCTCAAAGAAAAAAAAGGATTCGTGGCGATGGCCAATCATTTGGTCCATTGTGAAGACCGCTTCCGTGACGTGGTGGATTATATGCTGGGCAGAACCATTGTGGCGAACAGCATTGACAATGGGGCATCCCTTGCCAAAAGCCAGCAGTTTCAATGCCGCGTGGTCACCTTAGACGGGCAGCTGATTAATGTGGGCGGTTCTTATACCGGCGGTCAAGTGTTCAATAAAACGGGCATTTTATCGAGAACCGGGGACATCGCCCGGTTGAAAAAAGAAGAACAAGAACTACAAAAGCAAATCGGGAAATGCAATCTTCGTATTGACCAATTGCAGTCTGTGAAAAATGAATTTGCTGCCACCGTGAAAACCTGTGAGCAGGAATTGGCGGGGGTGGAAAATAACATCGGCGAAATCCGTACATCTTGCGGCATCTCTTCCCAACGTTTGGCTGACCATCGCAATCGCCAAACCGATTTGGAGCAGGAATTGTCTGTCACCGAACAATCCACCGCGTTTACCAGCGAAACCTTGAGCAAACTGCAGGGACGGGGTGCGGAAATATCCGAAAAGCTCCTTGCCCGTAAAGGGAGTTTCAGCGATGCCAAAGAGAAAGAAAACAAACTGCTTTCCCTGCGGGAAGCGGAAATCACCCAATGCACCGAAGCCTCCCTGGGTCTGGGCATGGACAAAAGAGAAGTAGAACGACTGGGAAACGACCGGAAGGTCACGGCGGAAAAGCTGTCATTACTGAACGTCTCCATGGAAGAAAAAGAAAAAAGAGTGGTCGATTTGCAGTTGCAAATCCAGCGAGCGGAAGCAGAACTGGAGGCCTGCAGAAAGAAACTGGCGGAAAATGTGGTGGTCGCCGCCACCATCCGGCAAGCATTATCCGATGCCACGGTCCGGCAGGAAGAAGCGGATAAGCAAGGCTACGAACTGCGGGGAGAACACAAGGTTTTAGTATCCGAGAAAGAGAAAGTGTTTGAAGTTTTCACCCGTTTGCAGAGCAAACTGGAAGAACTGAAAAAAGAGTTTGAGACTTCATGGACAAAACTGCGGGAAGAACACGAAATGGAACGGGACGAAGCGGAAGAATACGCCACGGCAAAAGCCGAAGAATATGCTCTGGTATCCGAGCCGGAAAATCGCCTTGCGGAAGTGAAACAAAAACTGAAAAGCATGGGTAGCATAAATCCCGATGCCGTTACGGAACTGACAGAAACCAAAGAACGATATGAATTTTTGAAGAATCAGTATGACGATGTGGAAGGTGCGGCAAAAGAACTGGAAAAGCTCATTTCGTCCTTGGAAGATACCATGAAGAATATGTTCATGGATACCTTTATCAAAGTCAGAGAGCAGTTTAAAGTGTGTTTTATCGACTTATTCGGAGGCGGTACCGCAGATATCATCCTGTCGGATGAGAACGATCCTCTCAATGGCAGCATCGATATTAAAATCCAGCCTCCCGGAAAACTGGTTAAAACCTTGGCGCTGCTTTCGGGCGGTGAGCAGGCATTCGTGGCAATAGCCTTGTATTTTTCTTTGCTGGCAGTGAATCCGGCACCGTTTTGTATTTTCGATGAAATCGAATCGGCTTTGGACGAAGCCAACGTCTATCGGTTCGGCGATTATCTGAAAAAAGGATGCCGCGATATTCAGTTCATTGTCATTACCCATAGACGGGGCACCATGGAATGTGCCGATACCCTGTACGGTATTACCATGCAGGAAAAAGGCGTTTCGGATTTTATCAAACTATCCATTGACGATGTGCAGGCAAGACCCGACATCGCACAATAGAAAGGAACTTTATGGGATTTTTTGAAAGACTCAAAGCGGGGCTTGAAAAAACAAAAACCGCTATTTTATATCGCTTTGATGCCCTGTTCCGTGCATTTTCCGGAGAGATGGACGACGACTTCTTTGATGAATTGGAAGAGATTCTCATCCTGGCGGACGTGGGTACCGGAGCCGCCGGTGACATGATTGGTCGCTTAAAGGAAATCATCAAGCAGGAACGTATCATGAACGGGAATGATGCCAGAGAAGCACTCAAGCGCATCATGCGGGACATGCTGGACGACGAGCACAATGCCCTGGATTTATCCACGATCCCTTCCATCGTACTGGTGATCGGAGTCAACGGCGTGGGGAAAACCACGTCCATTGCCAAAATCGCCGCTTATTTGAAAGAGCAGAACAAGCGGGTGATCCTTTGTGCCGCAGACACCTTCCGCGCTGCCGCCATAGATCAGCTGAAAGTATGGGCAAATCGGGTGAAGGTGGAAGTCATTTCCCAGAACGAAGGGGCGGATCCGGCGGCTGTGGTATTTGATGCCGTCAATGCGGCAAAAAACAAAACCGATGTTTTGATCATCGATACGGCGGGACGGCTGCACAATAAAAAGAATTTGATGGATGAATTGGCGAAAATCAACCGTGTAATTGACCGCGCTTTACCGGGGGTTGCCCGGGAAGTGTTGTTGGTGCTGGACGCTACCACGGGACAAAATGCGGTCAATCAAGCCAAAGAATTTAAAAATACTGCCAACATCACAGGCCTTGTGCTGACTAAATTAGACGGAACCGCCAAAGGCGGCATCATCTTCTCGGTGAAAGAAGAACTGGGGATTCCGGTGAAATTCATTGGGGTGGGTGAAAAAGCGGAGGATCTGCGTCCCTTTGATGCAGGCGAATTTGTGGAGGCATTGTTTTCATGAAGACCCTTGTATTCGCATCCCGCAACCGGGGTAAAATGGTAGAAGTGGAACACATACTCAACTCCCTGTTGGGACAAGACGGTGTCAAGTTGTTGAACTTAGATGACATCGGATATATCGGTGAAATAGAGGAAACGGGGCAAACCTTTGAAGAAAATGCCCTCGCCAAAGCCAAAATGGCGTATCTCAAAAGCGGCATACCCTCCTTTGCCGATGATTCAGGTCTGGAAGTGGATGCTTTACGGGGAGAACCCGGCATTTATTCCGCTCGCTATGCCTTTCTCAACGGAAAAGGGAAAGAAGGGGACAGTCAAGCCAACATGGATTGTTTGTTGAAAAAGATGGAAACTATAGAAAACCGGAGTGCCGTCTTTATCTGCTGCATCGGGTATGTAGGGGAAGAACAATACATTGTAAGAGGGGAATGCCGGGGCGAAATTCTTCGCTATCCCCGCGGGGATAGCGGTTTCGGATACGATCCTTTGTTTTATGTTCCCTCCTGCGGCAAGACATTTTCCCAACTTCCCCGGGATGTAAAAAACGCCATCAGCCACCGGGGAAATGCTTTGCAGCTATTTGCACGGAGGCTGAAACAATGAAAAACATCGGATTGTTCGGCGGTAGTTTCAATCCGCCGCATTTTGGGCACATACAGGCTGTGAATAGTTTTGTACACGCGGCATGTTTGGATTTTGTATATATCATGCCTGCAGGACAGCCTCCCCATAAAGAAATTGTGGGTGCCACCCCCATCCAGCGGCTGGAAATGGCCAAGATTGCTTTTTTCGATATGCCTTTTCCCTGTGTGGTTTCAGAGATGGAAATAAAACGAGGAGGGAACAGCTACACGGCGGATACCCTGGAAGAACTGCATATACGCCACCCCCATGACCGTTTGTTTTTATATGTGGGAACGGATATGTTTCGCGCTTTGGATACCTGGCATCTCCCCCAAAAAGTCTTTTCCCTCGCCATTGTGTGCTGCATGTCCAGAGATCGGGACGAAGCAATGGAGAATCAACGCATGGCAAATGAGTATAAAAAAAGATACCATGCCAACATTTTGATGATTCCCGATGCTCCCGTGATTGTCTCATCGACGCTTTTGCGTCGGGGAGAAAAACCGGAATGCATGCCGGAAAAAGTCCGTATGTATGCCCAGGAAGCGGGGCTATATAAAAGGAAGATTCCCGAACGAATCCAAGCGGTTTTGGACGGAATGTCGGAAGAAAGACGCAATCACTCCATGGCCGTTGCCGAAGAAACCATTACCTTATGCATTTTGTATGGGCTCAATCCCGACACGCTCTTTGAAGCGGCGTTGCTCCATGATATGACCCGGGGAAAAACCCCCCGGGAACAAAGAGAGCTTGCCGACATCTATGGAGGCTGTGTAGAAGAAGATTTTCTGTCTTTTTCCGTTACCCACGGGAAAACCGCGGCGGCCATGGCAAAGGCAATGTTCGATTTGGAGGAAGAAGCCTGTTTGGCGATCGCCTACCACACCACGGGACGGGCACATATGACGTTGTCGGAAAAAATACTGTATGTTGCCGATTATATCGAACCTACCCGCCGCCACATCGTTTGCCAAGAGGCAAGAAGAAATTTTTATGCCGGATTGCCGCCAAAGAGAGAAAAAAGAGAAGAATGGCTTGATCAATGTATTCTTTCCGGTATCAATGATACCATTACCCATTTACACATGCAAAACAGGCATGTCCATGTTGATACGATACAAGCAAAAAAAGCGTTTGAAACGCCTAAACGATGAAAGGAATTCATATGGTAGACAAAAAGATATTAGACCTTGCAACTCAAATAGCCGGGATATTGGAGGAAAAGAAGGCGCAGGACGTACGCATATTTCGCGTGGCAGACCGGACGGTGATTGCCGATTATTTTGTCATCGCAACGGGTACTTCTTCCACCCATGTGAAAGCATTGACAGACGAAGTGGAATTCAAATTGGGGGAAGAAGGCAAATACCCCACCCATTCCGAGGGGTATGATCATGCTGGCTGGATTGTGCTGGATTATGATTCCATTCTGGTGCATGTATTCCAAAAAGACAGCCGGGAATTTTTTAAATTGGAAAAACTTTGGGCAGATGCCGAAGAAATAAAATCGCACATGGATGCCAAGAAAGAAGGAAATGGAAAATGACGCATGATTTTCACAACATGGAAAAGAAGTGGCAGGATAGATGGGATACGGGACATGCTTTTGAGGTAAAAACCGATCCTTCTAAAAAGAAGTTTTATGCATTGGTTGAGTTCCCGTATCCTTCGGGGCAGGGGCTTCACGTAGGACATCCCCGTTCCTATACCGCTTTGGATATCGTGTCCAGAAAACGCCGACAGGAAGGATACAACGTACTGTATCCCATGGGATGGGATGCCTTTGGCCTACCCGCCGAAAACTATGCGGGGAAAAACAAGATACATCCTCGGATCGTGACCGAAAACAACGTAGCCAGATTTAAAATCCAACTCAAATCATTGGGCTTGTCTTTTGACTGGTCCCGTGAGATCAATACCACCGATCCCGGGTACTATCGATGGACCCAGTGGATTTTCCTCCAGTTATTCAAAAAAGGACTCGCCTATAAAAAGAAAATGGCTGTCAACTGGTGTCCTTCCTGCAAGACCGTTCTTGCCAACGAAGAAGTCATCAGCGGCTGCTGTGAACGGTGCAGCGGTGAAGTCATTCGAAAAGAAAAGAGCCAGTGGATGCTGAAAATTACCAAATACGCCCAAAGACTGATTGATGATCTCGACGTGGTCGATTACATTGACCGCGTGAAAGTCCAGCAGAAAAATTGGATCGGCCGCAGCGTGGGTGCCGAAGTGGATTTTGCCACCACAGCCGGGGATGCCCTCCGGGTCTTTACCACCCGTCCCGACACGTTATTTGGCGCTACCTACATGGTCATTTCCCCCGAACATCCCCTGATCGACACCTGGTCCCAGCGGATCATCAATATGAATGTTATTTCCGCTTATCAGGAAGCGGCAGCCAAAAAGTCTGATTTTGAGCGCACCGAATTGGTGAAAGAAAAAACCGGCGTGAAGATTGAAGGCGTTATGGCCATCAATCCCGTCAACGGCAAACAAATCCCCATCTACATCTCCGACTATGTACTGATTACCTACGGTACCGGAGCGATCATGGCAGTGCCTGCCCACGATACCCGCGACTGGGAATTTGCCAAGATGTTCCATCTTCCCATCGTGGAAGTGGTCAAAGGCGGAGACGTAGAACAAGAAGCCTTTACCGATGTGGAAACAGGCACATTGGTCAACTCGGATTTTTTGAACGGATTAGAAGTGGCGGAAGCCAAAAATAAAATCATTGCCTGGCTCTTGGAAAAAGGACTTGGGTATGAAAAAGTCAACTACAAACTTCGCGACTGGGTTTTCTCCCGTCAGCGGTATTGGGGCGAACCCATTCCCCTGGTCTGCTGCGAAACTTGCGGTTGGGTACCCCTACCGGAAGAATCCCTGCCCTTGACGTTGCCCGAACTGGATTCTTACGAGCCCACCGATCATGGCGAATCTCCCCTTGCCAAGCTGTCAGATTGGGTAAGCACCACCTGTCCTCATTGCCATGGTCCGGCGCAAAGAGAAACGGATACCATGCCCCAATGGGCAGGATCCAGCTGGTATTTCCTGCGGTATTGTGATGCGAACAATCCCAACGCCTTGGCTTCCGAAGAAGCTTTGAATTACTGGATGCCCGTTGACTGGTACAACGGCGGTATGGAACACACCACCCTCCATTTGCTGTACTCCCGTTTCTGGGCCAAATTTCTGTATGACATCGGTATATTAAAATGCCCCGAACCCTATGCAAAAAGAACCTCTCACGGCATGATTCTCGGTGAAAACGGCGAAAAAATGTCCAAGTCCAGAGGCAATGTGATCAACCCCGATGAAATCATCGCCCAATACGGTGCGGATACCATGCGCTTGTATGAAATGTTCATCGGCGATTTTGAAAAAGCGGCTCCCTGGTCCAGCACCAGCATCCGCGGCTGCAAGCGATTCGTCGAACGATTTGCCGGCTTGACGGATCTGGTGAAGGGAAAAGGGGTTACACCGGAACTGGAAAAGAATTTTCACAAAGCTATTCGCAAAGTCACGATGGATATTGAAGAAATGAAATTCAATACCGCCATTGCCACCATGATGAGCCTGATCAATGAAATCTATGAAGTGAAATCATTGACCAAAGATGAGCTGAACATTTTCACCCGTCTGCTTTGTCCCTTTGCCCCCCATATCTGTGAAGAAATGTGGGAGTATTTGGGGGAAGAAGGGTTTGCGTCTCTTTCGAAATGGCCGGAATACGACGAAAGCAAAACTGTTGACAACCAGGTGGAAATTGCGGTGCAGATATGCGGCAAATTAAGGGGCCGTCTGATCGTATCCGCCGATGCGGAACAATCCGAGGTCATGAAGAAGTTCTTTGCCACACCCGCTCTGGCGGCTCATGCCAAAGGTAAACGCATTGTCAAAGAAATTTATGTGAAAAACAAGCTACTCAATGTTGTAATTCGTTGATATTTCAGTTATTTTTTTGAAAAAAATTGCGGATTAAACTTGACAGAAATTCAATGGATATAGTATAATAAGCAAAACCGACAAGCGAGGATGATTTTTACGTTTTTCGGAATATCCATACCGGGTCTGGTAAGAAATCTCTTTGCATCAGCGGAGGGAGGGAAAATAGTTGGCAGAAGTAAAAGTAAAAGAAAATGAATCGCTTGACAGTGCTCTTCGCAGATTCAAAAGACAGTGCGCCAGAAGCGGCGTATTATCTGAGCTTCGCAAACGCGAGTGCTACGAAAAGCCCAGTGTCAAGCGTAAGAAAAAGTCTGAAGCAGCCAGAAAACGTAAGTTTAAATAAGCTTGCGTATGTACTGCTATGGTCAGTTACGTGCTAATGGAATCCGTCGGTTTTGCCTTGGGTAGAACCGACGGATTCGGTAATAGCGTGAGTACGCAGAGTTTCTGACAGGACGAATAAACGTCAGAGACTTTGCTTTCTTTTTATATATGATATCTATTTATTTGAAAGGAAGATCATTATGGCGAAATTGCGTACGGGGATTGTTGGAGCTACCGGTATGGTAGGACAACGATTGATTACCCTTCTTGAAAACCACCCTTATTTTGAAATCGCTGCTGTTGCAGCCAGCAAAAATTCCGCCGGTAAGACCTACCGGGAAGCCGTCGGTAACCGATGGAAAATGAAGACGGACATGCCCCGATTTTTGGAAACTATGATTGTGATGGACGCCTCCGACATCGTGGCCATGCAGCGTCATGTGGATTTTGTATTTTGCGCCGTGGATATGCAAAAAGAAGAAGTCCGCACTTTGGAAGAAGCCTATGCCAAAGCGGAAATTCCCGTGGTATCCAACAATTCCGCCCATCGCTGGACCCCCGATGTCCCCATGTTCATTCCTGAAATCAATGACGGTCACGCCGATGTGATCGAAGCCCAGAAAAAGCGTTTGGGCACCAAAAAAGGTTTTATCGCCGTCAAACCCAACTGCTCCATTCAGAGCTATGTTCCCCTGATACATCCTTTGATGCCGTTTGGTCCGAAAAAAATTGCCGTATGTACATATCAGGCGATTTCCGGCGCGGGCAAAACCTTCCGTGATTGGCCGGAAATGAATGATAATGTCATCCCTTTCATCGGCGGTGAAGAAGAAAAAAGTGAAAAAGAACCCTTGAAAGTCTGGGGAAAAGTGGTTAACGGTGCAATCATCAGTGCGACGGAACCTATGATTACAGCACAGTGCATCCGGGTGCCTGTTTCTGACGGTCATCTGGCAACGGTCTTTGTTACGTTTAAAAAGAAACCCACCAAAGATGAAATCATTTGTGCCTGGAGGAATTACCGGGGTAAAGCCCAGGAATTGGATCTGCCTTTGGCTCCCAAACAGTTCATCCACTACTTTGAAGAAGAGAACCGTCCCCAAACTGGCATGGATCGTGATCTGGAAGGCGGTATGGCCATTTCTGTCGGTCGTTTGAGAGATGATTCCATGTTCGATTTTAAGTTTGTGGGCTTGTCCCACAACACCCTACGGGGGGCTGCCGGCGGCGCTGTTCTCTCCGCTGAATTGCTGTACAGATTGGGCTATTTGTATAAACAATAAATCCGGGCAATGTAGTTGTCTGGATTTTTCTGCGTTGGGTGAGCATATAAAAAACCGCCACGAAATGACGGTTTTTTATACTTTCTTATCATGTTTGAGTACGTAGTCCATCAACAACCCTCCGCCTACCGTTTCACACAGACACAGCCAAATTGCCGATACAATAAAGCGTCGGCTGGCGAACAGCATACACAGGCTATACGCGTCTATGGAATATGCGGCTGGATTGAGCACAGATCGGTACACAATCAACAGAGATCCCAAAGTTGTGGTCAAACTGATGATCATAAACAAAAAGGCTCCACGGGAGAGTCGATGTCGGTCGCTCATACGGAAAGAAGAAATGAGTTTCTCTTTCATATGTATCCCTCCTGACCTCAAGTATATAGAGGAATTATGAAGAAAGATCAAATATTGTGTGGATTATGTGTGAAGCAATGCAAGTAAATATCGGTAAGAATGGTATATTTTGCTGTTTTTATTATATGTTTGGCAGAAAATGGGGTTGACATAACTAAATTGTTTATATATACTGTATATAACATTGCGATTGTCGTACGAAGAGGAGGCTCTTTGCTATGAAATGTCCTGTTTGCGGTTATACAGAAAGTAAAGTATTGGATTCCCGCTCCACGGAAGAAGGGGCTGCGATTCGACGCAGAAGAGAATGCTTGGAATGTCAAAAACGCTTCACCACCTATGAACGCATTGAAACCATTCCGCTGGTGGTTGTGAAGAAAGATAAATCACGTCAAGCCTACGATCGCACCAAAATTCTGAATGGGATTATGCGTGCCTGTGAGAAGCGTCCTGTTTCCTTTGAGCAGATGGAAAATATGGTCAGTGAAATTGAAGCAGTTTTGAATAACGGTATGCAGTCGGAAGTAAATTCTGCTTACATTGGTGAATTGGTGATGGAGAAACTGCGTAAAGCCGATGAAGTGGCATATGTCCGCTTTGCATCGGTATACCGTCATTTCAAAGACATCGGCACGTTCATGAACGAGTTGAAAACTCTGTTGGAAGAACAGGAAAAATAAAACGAAGACCGAGGGATACGTCTCTCGGTCTTACTCTTTTGTTGTTATTCGACGCCCATGAAATAGGCAAGGTAGGTAAGGTTTCCGTTTGCATCGGATTCAAACAGCAAAAGCGGATCGATGAAAGTGTCGCCGATGAAGGCGGAAAAGTGCAAATGTTTCCCTGTCACATACCCGGTTTTACCCAATTCTCCCAGCAAGTCTCCTGCCTGTATGCTTTCGCCCTTAAATACGCTCAATGTGTTCAGGTGACAGTATACTGTCCGCAGTCCCAGGCCGTGATCGATGATGACGGTGTTGCCGCCATATTCAGTTTGACCGGCATACGCCACAACCCCGTCGGAAGCGGCATAGACCATGGGATTGGAGGCATTGGATACCAAATCCACGGCGGCATGTATGTAGGAAGTTTGACTTTTGGCAAGGGTGATGGTTTCATTGAATGTAGTGCTGATGGTGAAGGATGCATTTGTACCCAACGGATGGGAAAATCCGTTTCCTGACCACAGGGGTTCGTCGGCGGTTTGACCGGCGAGGGAGGGAAGGGATTGGCAGAAAGAAGCAAACAAGCTATGATATTCGGCAGGCGACAAACCAAGCCGGGAAGGATCCAGGGATCCGCCGGAGGCAAAGGAGCGTTTGGTCACGTTCACGGTCATGGACAAGGTATATTCCCCTGCTTCCAGACCGATGTGGTATACTCCTTCTGCCATATTGGCAGAAATGGGAATGAGCAGATAGCGGGTATTGCCACTGCCGTAGAGGGTGGGCGCGGAAGAAAGCTCACCCAGATGCAAGGTCACTTTTTTATTACCGGCGTTGAAAAGGCGAATAAAGACAGTACCGCCGGGTTTGACGGTGGCGGTGTAGGGATCGTCCTCATGACTGGGAATCATGGCCGCTGAAAGGATGGTGGTATATTTTACATAAAAAGAATATTCCACATATCCGTAATAGTGGCAATCAGGCACTTCGTACCAATTGGCTTTATATACATAATGGAGGAGCATGTCGGTATTGAAGTCGTTGTTTTTTGTCACATCAATTTCGCTTCCGTCATTTTCAACCCGGAAGATGTTGGTTTCTAAATAATCGGGGGTCATGGGAAAGGATATTTCCAGTGTATCGGGATACTGCATGGTATAGGTCTGTCCTTCCCCGGCTGTGAACGCGCCGCTGTTGTGAAAAGTTCCCGAGATTGTTTTGTATTTCCACGCAACGCCTGTGACCTCGGGGGAGTAGGATTTTTCGCCGATTTTGAGGGTAGGAAGGACAGGATAAGCCGTGTCATATGCCACAAACATTTCATCCCGCTCCAACAGAGCTATCGCTGTTCCTTTGTTCAGGTTATACAGTTTGCCGTCCGGATCATAAAAAAAACAGTTGCGGCTGTTGGCACTTAAATAAAAGGTATAATTGATATCGGACATTTTAGCATAGGTGATGGTAACAATGCGATAATGGCTTGCCTCTAGAGGCAACTCCTGAAAGACATGCGCATGTTTGGTGACGGATACATAGAAATCAATGGAGTCCTGATCCGTCAACGTTTTTTTGTTGCCCGTACTGTCGGCTATGGTGACGGAAGTCACGTAAATCAATGCGTCATTATGAAACAAAAAAATGAAAAAACCGGCTAAAAGGATGATGATCATGATGCCGGTGATGACAAACTTTGGAATTTTATGTTTTATCATATGTATGCTTCCTTCATATATAGGTCGTCAGCGAATGACTTTTCCCACAACCCGCAAATCGTCGTTGTCGCCGATATCAATGGGTGCGTAATGGGGATTGAGGGAGATCAGTCGGCACTTTCCGTCTTTTAAATACAGTTGCTTACACAAACTTTCACCATTTAGGGTGAAGATGCCGATGTCGTCGTGATATAAAGTTTCTTGATTGCGAACCCAGACAACAGAACCGTCTTTGATTTCCGGCTCCATGCTGTCACCGCTGATGCGAATGCCGAATGCAACACGGGGGGGTACCTTGTGGGCATCCACCAGTGTATACTCGTCGGACAAAATCGGAAGCGCCTCTCCGGCGGCTGCTGGGGAGGTATAAACGGGAATTTTGACCCGGGGTTTCAGGCTGGGTAGCGATTCTTCCATTTTCTTTTCCTTTTCGGAATAGGAAGATTCATGAGACAGCAGCAAACGAATGGCTCTTTGTCCCCGTTCGTCCAGGGATTCGTAGGATTGCCACAAAGAGATGGCTTCGGAAGGGAGTGAAGAATCTTCTTCGTCTAAAACCAACCAATCCATGGTGACGTTTAAGTATTTGGCGATTTTGAAAACACTTTCTAAGCGGCGGGTATCCGTGTCGCGCTTTAACATGCTGTCCAAGGTCGTGTAAGGGATATCCACCGCCTTTGCCAATTCTGCTTTGGTCATTTTTTTATCTTTGAGTAATTGAACCAGTTTTTGATTGAAACTCATACCATATCCTTTCGGCGCTGTTGTAGAATGCCATTCTTCATGATGTATGGATTTGCTGTCTCATTATAGCAGATTTCTATGATATTGTAAAGTGCGGATTATGAAATTCCGTAAAATCATACGAAAATAAAAGGGTTGTTCTCTATAAATGTTCGAAATATGGTAACAATAGATTTGATTTTTGCTATATCACGCAAAGGGTGGTTAACATAACATTTTGTGTCAGGGATAAGCAATGGCGAATACGACTGCATGCCACCATGAATACATATCGGGACTTCAAACAGAAAGCGTGGACAAAACAGGTAGAGTGGGATGGATTACCATCATATGGTTTTGATTTGATGAAAATTTTTAATAAGTTTACATCAAATCACAAGGGAGCAAGGAGAAAAAGAAACAAATTCTGCCACAGTGCTGCTGTATAATATCGGCTGGATGCTAACATATAAAGTCGGGGAGAGAGAGGATAGAAAGGAGAAGTTGGAAAATCGGTTGATTTACATAACACTACATTTCGAAACACCGTGTGTTTTGAGAAAAGTTTACATCCTATAACCCCTTTGGTTTTCACATCAAAAACCTTTGTAAACTTTTTGTGAATATTCGATACAGATGAAATCTTTGGCTTTTATATGTGGTATATTTATCTTGTTGTAGTATATTTATTATACAATATACAGTGGTTTATTACCAAATTTTGCCGTCGAACCAAGATGGCTTTTGTGTATTATTGCAGAAGATTGACAATAGAAGGAGAAATAACGTATGATGCGTATTATCACAGGAACGGCTCGCGGCATTCGATTGGAATCCCCCCGGGGAGATGCTGTTCGTCCTACCACGGAGATAGCCAAAGAGGGCTTATTTTCATCCATCCAGTTTGAAATGGAAGGAAGAAGGGTCTTGGATCTGTTTGCCGGCAGCGGACAATTGGGATTGGAGGCATTGAGCCGAGGTGCTGCGTTGGCGGTGTTTGTGGATTCATCGGCAGCTGCGGTGGATTTGGTGAAGAAAAACGCCCGAAAAGCGGGATTGTTTGAACGGTGCCGTGTGCTGCATACTGATTATGCGGCGTATTTGAAAGGTTTTTCGGGAGATCCTTTTGACTATATTTTCGTGGATCCGCCTTATGACATGAATGCCATGGTCGAGATCATTCGCAAACTTTTGAAATGCGGGTGTGTAGGCAATCATACGTGGATTTTTTGTGAATCGAATCAAGAGGAGTTGGATGTATCTGCCTTGCCCGAAGTGGAGAATGCCAAGCGTTACAAATACGGCAAGACCTATGTGCATGCCGTGAAATTGGTTTAGATCATGAGTCAGTCAAAAGGAGGTTTTTCCATATGAAAAAAATGGCATTGTGCCCCGGCAGCTTTGATCCTTTGACTTTAGGGCATTATGATATTATTTTACGCGCCGCGGCGATGTTCGATGAAGTGATTGTGCTGGTCATCAAAAACACGGTGAAGAATGCTTTTTTGTCTCCCGTGCAGCGGGTGGCATTTGCAGAAAAATGTTTTGAACAGTATTCTAACATACGCGTTGACATGCACGATGGCTTATTGTGTGAATATGCCAAGGAGCAAGGGGTGACCGCCATTGTGAAGGGGGTCCGGGGAGCTACGGATTTTGAGTATGAATCGCAGTTGTATGCCATCAACAGAGAATTGGAAAACTGTGAAACGATATTCATTCCTGCCAAACCCGAATATGCCTATATTTCCTCCACTTTTGTGCGGGATATGATTTTGTATAATCGCCCCATTGCACTCTACCTTCCCCCCAATTCGGCAGAATATCTAAAAATTAGGTAAAAATACATAAAAAAGTATAAAAAAGCTAAAAAAAATTGAAAAATCCCCTTGCAATTTTATATTTTATTCGATATAATGAGATTGCGGTGGTTCAAAGTGGTTCAAAATGGTTAATTTTGGATATCGGTGGAACCAAAAATGCAACAGCGTGGAGTGAAATCCTATATGAAAATAGGGTTTCGTCCGTAAAACGGAAGTGAAAAATCGACTTCTTGCTTTGTTTGCATCCGCAGGGGCAATGAGTACGCCCCGTCATGAAACGAAGCGGGGAGGGGATTGGC
>ENA-UOOH01000795-UOOH01000795.1-fermentation-metagenome-genome-assembly--contig:-NODE-795-length-33670-cov-54.685974_pt1 | contig 33670 bp, 39 predicted proteins | sample MGYA00245778_ERZ724025 | MGnify/ENA primary metagenome ERZ724025 (study PRJEB28704, sample SAMN03018313) | fermentation metagenome | biome: anthropogenic terrestrial biome; feature: soil; material...
AATCTTCAAAAGCCCGAGCTATCTGGCCATCCCCTCTTATCACAACCTCAATTCAGATGATGGCCGAGAATAGCTCCCAGAGAACTATGCAATTCATTTTAATATTATTTGCCTTTTGAGAGAGTATGATCATTACAAAGATTTAAAAAGATTTCGATCGATTATTGCCATGGCGATCTGCAGGAATCAACCACGAGCATACGCAGGACGAATGGTATCAGGAGAAAAAGGAGGGAATTGCTCGGCTCTATGACTCTGTGTGGGAATCGTAGAGCGATGGTGGAATCCAGGGGGGTTTAACGGGAATAAAACCACAGAGTCAAGAGAGCGCACGGAGGACGAACGAACGGAGACGACTATCCCGGAAGCAATTGCGTGGGCTTTTCAAGGATGGATGGAAAGGAAGGCTGAGCGTCTCTGTGAACTCTGTGCCTCTGTGGTTCATAATCGTAGTCGAAAAATCAATCCTGGCGGTTTACGTGAATAAATAATCGGAAACAGCAAAGAGTCTCTCATATTTTCTTTCTCATCCAAAAACTCCCCGGAGTAATTTTCCCCTTCTTATAAGAACTAAAAGCCGCCTCCAATTCATTAGAATGCATGAGGTTCATGTAGTTTCCCATCCACAATACTTCAAAAGCCTGATTATAAATTAGAAATGCCTGTAATAAATATTGCTCATTCCAGAATCTGAAGTCCTCTAATATCCATTCTTTGGGATATTCCGCGGGCAAGAATATATCATGAATATGAACCAAAACCCCTTTTTTAAGTTTTGGCATTATATTGAGATATTCGTACTGGACATCGCTTCCAATCATCAATACATGGCTTGAGTCGATAAACAGTATATCATTCTTATTTAGTTCATTAAACCTGCACGACGGAACGTCCTGAATTTTTGCAGTAACAAGCTTTGAAAGTCCATGAAAGCCAGACTTCAGGGTATCATTCGGATAAGGTTCAAAGGCGATCAGCTCACAATTATCATAACCCTCTTCCTCATTTTTTAAAACCGCTTGAGCGGCCAATAGGGTTGAATATCCTGATCCTATCTCGAATACCTTTCTGGGCTTAAAATGTCGAATCATGCAATACAAGATTTCAGCATCTACCGATTCAAAAGCACCATTATTTAAATAGTATTGATGAGGAATCGATGTTTTATCTCTGGGAATCTTTTCATATTCATCTTTAAATTTCGAGGAAAACATCGCGAGAAGCTTAATTTGTTCCTCCTCGTTGATATCAATACCATTGAGGTCCGACGGTTCTTTCCATAAATCCATTTTCAACTTTCTCGTGTCAGGAATCGGGATGTAGAAATGGTTTGGTGTCAAATGAAGTCCCATTTTTTGAAAAAATAAGAAGGCCTTCCTTCTTGATAGGTTCAAAGCATGATTATATATTTTATTGGCTTTGCTCATTTTATGTATACACCCTGCATGGTTCGCTGTCACTTCGCTTGTTTTCTCTTTTGGGCACACTATGCATGCGTTCTCTTATATCCCGCTATCCGTCCTGCTCGACATCATGTTTAATCGCTAAGGCCATTTCGGTGAGAAATGCTCCCAATCACGTCTCTGTAAGCTCTGTGCCTAGTTGGCGAGATCTCCGTTGGATATGGGGTGTCATCATATTCATCAGATTAGTCCTTTCTCTATTGGTCTCTTCCTGCCTGTTTGGCGTCTGGTCCATCTTGCCGCCCAGGTTCCCGAATCCATTCTTTGTGGTGGTATTAAGGTTTTCGAAGCTATCCTCAGTGAGGTCATGGTTGGGCACTTCCCCTCGTTTTGACGAGGAACAGACAACAGCTTAACTGACTCGTACAAGCAAATACAGGGACACGGTATCGGAGGCATATGAGATCGGGCAACCGATCTAGGTGATAAGATGACAAATGAACCTCTCCTCCCGTACCTGGGGTGCCAGCACGCGAATATGTGCCACAGTGTAGTCAGCATGAAGAGTCAGCCACCCTTACGCCTCGCGACTTTTTGCGTAGAGGCAAGCCGCGCCCTTCAGGAAGCGGTAGTTGACTATCTCGACGCCATCAGGAAGACGCTCTCTGACCTCTTTTGGACCTGCAATCTTCCGGAAAGCTGAGTGTTGTCCTGATCCCTGAGAGTATTGGGCATCGACATTATCCGCATGGATGAGTGCGTTCTTGACTGCAATTGCTGAGGTGAACCACTCAGATTCGTCCTTCTTCTTTCCCTCAGCAATCACCAGGACACTACCAACACTCTTATCAAGGCGGTCCTGGATAATGCCGGCCGGATCCATCTCATCGGCAAGAGTGATTGCTTTAACCCTGTATCCGACCCCCGGCACTCTGCCCGATAAGAAAGCCGCCAGCCGGATCATTGTTGAATCGTCCTCTATGTTCTAGATGTTTGGTATATATTTAGCTATATCGCCGCGCACATTGCGATCTGCGTCCCTCCTCCCGCAGCGCTGCGAATGCATCCGCTGCCCTGGCCAACCAGCGCCCATACCAAATTGGAGCCGATGACTCCTGCTCCTCCCCTGACCCGTGCTTTCATTAATTGATATCTTTTTTGATTCTTATTGATATGTCATCAAATCGGTATCATGAATTGGAGGTCAAAAAGACCGGGCTTTGCGCGTCCTTTGTGATCTTTGTGTTCTTTGTGGTTTAATTCCGCTTTTTTTGTCCTCTGCTTCTGTGTGGTTTTGCGGTTGCAGTGCACGGTGCCGGGGCTGCAAACTAACGGACGGAACCACAGAGGCCTAAAGAGCAGCTATGCGAACAATCCAGTCTTCGCTCAATCCTTTATTCAATATCTTTTCGCATTATAAAAGAGAAAATTAAATATTATTTCTTGTCAGAACATGAATGCATAGCTGTCGACGAGTATGAAATTTTCTTAATAGTCATTATCCATTTATTTTTTCGATTTTTTGGAAAAATTTAATCAACTAACCACCATTTTCTTGCTATCTTGTCTTGGATCAATCATCCAGACGGGGAAAGGTTTTTAATTGGGATCAACGATACTTACCTGAAATTTGGGGGCAGAAAAATCATGAGAATAATTGCAGATAACTTAGGTGCTGATCTTGCTACCCTTCTGAGAACCATCAGAATCATCGAACCAGAGCTATGGAGTTCAAGCAATAGACGCTTTTTGCTTCCCAGAAAGCTGGGCGATTTGGATAACCCGGAGTATTTGAGGGAGATTAACGAAAAGGTCCAAAAGCTGCAGCATTATAGATATTTGCTCAATTCCGGATCGATAACCAATTCAGAATATGCCTCACTGAAAGATCAACTGCTCTATGGCGAATGCGAAGGCTGCTGTGCCTGCAGTTGCATTGGATTGGATGAATCGCAGCTTTAGCCTTAATCTCTGAATCATCCCCCAGTTGAATGCCCATTCATGATAAAAGCTGAAAAGTGTTGAGATATTCGAGAGCAACCGCATGAAGACAATACAAAGATATAAGCAATTATGAAGATCAGCGAAACTGCCAAATAGTTCAAGCAATATGTTTATGGATAGCATGAAGCTAAAAGTCACAATCACCGGCGAAAACGTGCACAACGTGGGCTACAGATATTTTCTCATGACCAGTGCCATAGACCAGGGTCTGGATGGTTTCAACGCCCGCAATACTATGAAGGGAAATGAACAGCAGGTAGTGGCCCTGATCGAGGGAAATGAAGAAGCAATTGCAGGCTTCAAGAAGCTAGCAGAGAGCCAAAGGCCGGAGCACTCCCTGGTATCGAGCATCGTATTTGAGGATACCAATAGCAATGTCATGAAGACAGGAGAATATGCCCAGGTTTGCACCGCAATCCAGCTAAACAAGGCTATCCCGCTGCTATTGGATATGAGGGATGATCTGAAAGAGATGAAGGGTGATATGAAAGAGATGAAGGGCGATATAAAAGAGATGAAGGGTGATATGAAAGAGATGAAGGGCGATATGAAAGAGATGAAGGGCGATATGAAAGTTGTAAGGAAGAACACCGACATAATACCTCAGATTCATGAAGAAATCAAAGGCATGAGAGAGGATATCCAGCCGGGATACGCAGCGCAATTCAGGCTGGTGCAGGCCGATATCCGGGCGATAAAAGAGCGTCTGGGCATGTCCTGATTTGAATTATGCTTCTTTTCTCTGTCATCCCCTAAACCAACCACAGTCTCCTTTAACCCTGATATAAGGCCTGTATTCCGGGCTCGTATCCAAGTTCATTTCTTGCCGCGGATATATCCGCTAGAGAATCCTGGATGTCCCCCGGCCTTGGCTTCTCGTACATCAACCCAATCCAAGTCCCACGAAGATGAAAATGGGAATCGACAGCCGAATACTCTGAAGCCGGATCCTGCCTGGGCCCATAAACACTAAAAAATCGCAGGCATACCGTCCTTAATCCATAGAGCCCAGAGAGACCCTAGCATAATATTCGCCTGTGATCTTGCCCGCAGCATAAGGATACAGTGGATCGGGCATCAGGTCCTTGCGCTTGGGCCCGCGCAGGCTCATCTCCGTAAACGGCGGAAGATGATGCGTACACCAACTTTTTAGCCCCGCAATCCCTGGCTGCGAAAAGGATTATTCAAGGCGCCATCGATATTGGCCGCATTGGAGGCCAGGAGATCATTTACAGACCTCTGGAATAAGAGATTTCTGCAAATAGGCTCCAACTATTATGGTCATCTCCCTGGAATAAGAGAGAATTGCCGACCAATATGGACTCTAACTCAAGATAGCAAACTACTTAAAAAATAGAAACCCCAATACTGATCAGATAAGCAGGTGCATAAGAGAAATGACCGAAGGAGAAACCGTTAGGCTGAAGGCATCTGAGGCCAATCAGGGCGATGTAGGAAAGGGCATTGTCAGGATGGGCGACGAGTTCATGGAACGAATCGGCATCCGTCCCCTGGATGTAGTGGAGATAATCGGATCGCGACCCACAGCTGCTCTGGCCGTGAGCGCCTACACTCAGGACCAGGGCATCGACATGATCAGAATGGACGGTCTAATTCGATCCAATGCCGGAACAAGCATCGGTCAGTATGTAGAGGTCAAGAGGGCGACCTGGGAAGAGGCCAAGCATGTAACGCTGGCCCCCGTCACCCAGGGCATGCAGATCTTCGCCCCGGGCGATGTCCTCACCAAGGTCTTCAACGGCCGACCGCTATTAAGAGGCGATGTCATCTCCACCACCAGCGTGAGAAAGCCCCCCACCGATTCCATGGGCAGGGAGACCATGTTCGAGGAGATCTTCCGGGGCTTTCTTGGTGCTCAGGCCTTTGGCCTGGGGGAGATCAAGCTCCGGGTGGTCTCCACCAGCCCGGGCGGAATCGTCAAGATCACCGAGGGGACGGACATAGAGCTCCTGCCCCAGGCGGTGGAGACGCCTGAACGCTCTGTGCCCTCAGTGGTCTACGAGGACGTCGGCGGCCTCAAGCCGGTGATAACCAAGGTCCGGGAGATGATTGAGCTTCCGCTGAAGCATCCAGAGCTCTTCGACCGCCTGGGCATCGATCCGCCCAAAGGAGTGCTGCTGCACGGCCCGCCCGGCACGGGAAAGACCATGCTGGCCAAGGCAGTGGCCAATGAGAGCGACGCCTACTTCATAAGCATCAACGGCCCGGAGATCATGTCCAAGTACTATGGAGAGAGCGAGAAAGCCCTCAGAGACCTGTTCGAGGAGGCAGAGAAGAACACTCCCGCCATCATCTTCTTAGACGAGCTGGACTCCATCGCCCCCAAGAGAGGAGATGTCACCGGAGAGGTGGAAAGGAGGGTGGTAGCTCAGCTCTTATCTCTCATGGACGGGCTGAAGGAGAGGAAGAACGTCATAGTCATCGGCTCAACCAACCGTCCCGAGGCCCTGGACATGGCACTGCGCCGGCCGGGAAGGTTCGACCGGGAGATCGAGCTGGGCGTTCCGGATATGGAAGGAAGGCTGGAGATCTTCCAGATCCATACCCGGGGCATGCCCCTGCACGAGGACGTGGTCCTGGAGGACTATGCAATAGAGACCTACGGCTTCGTGGGAGCGGACATCGCTGCGGTCAGCCGTGAGGCGGCGATGAACGCCCTGCGGCGTATCCTGCCACAGATCGATCTGGACGAGCCCACCATTCCCAAGGAGATCTTGGACCGGCTCATAGTGCAGAAGAGCGACTTCGAGGCCGCCCTGCGGGAGATTCAGCCCTCGGCGATGAGAGAGATCCTGGTGGAGGTCCCCAATGTGAGCTGGGAGGACATAGGTGGCCTGGAGAGGGTCAAGGATCTGATGGTGGAAGCAGTTGAATGGCCGCTGCGCAATGCGGAAAGCTTCCAGCGCCTGGGCATTGATGCCCCCAAGGGAATCCTGCTCTACGGCCCGCCGGGCACGGGAAAGACCATGCTGGCAAAAGCGGTGGCCAATGAGAGCGAGGCGAACTTCATCACTGTGAAGGGTAGCGCACTGCTGTCCAAGTGGTACGGAGAGAGCGAGAAGAGAGTAGAAGAGATATTCAGGAAGGCGAGGCAGGTTGCTCCTTCCATCATATTCTTAGACGAGCTGGATGCCTTGGTCCCCGTCAGAGGGGGAGCGATGGGCGAGCCCCATGTCACCGAGAGGATAGTCAACCAGCTGCTAAGCGAGATAGACGGCCTGGAGGAGCTGCACGGAGTGGTGGTGATCGGAGCGACCAACCGGCCGGATATCATCGATCCTGCTCTTCTCAGGCCGGGAAGGTTCGATGAGCTGATACTGGTGCCCGTGCCGGACCGCGAGTCCCGGCGCAAGATCTTCCAGGTCCATCTGAAAAAGTCGCCCCTGGCAGATGATATCGACGTCGAGGAGCTGCTCGAGCAGACTGATCAGTATACGGGCGCAGACATCGCTTCTCTGGTCAGAAAGGCCGGGCGCCTGGCCCTCAGGGAGGATATGGCCGCCACCAGGATCAGCCAGAAGCATTTCCTTGCCGCCTTAGAGGAGATTGGGCCCTCGGTGACTGCGGATACGATGAAATACTATTCATCAATGGCCAGGGAGCTGCGCAAGAAGGCCTCCAGAGAGGTAGAGAGAGCTGATATATACGCTTGAAGCAAAAACCGGAGCGTCGAGAACTTCCGACATAAGAATAGCAGTGGAGAGTGCGGGGATTGGATAACAAACTCGGTTCAATCACCCATCTTTCCTCGGCTTTTTCAATTTTCCTTTAATATTAGGGGTAGACTCATTGCCGGACAAAAGCCTTTTAGACAATAACAATTGTGTAGTGGTCGAATTCGTCAGCCGCTGGAAAGAAGAGGACATAGTGGAGCTGTACCGGGCCGGCGGCTGGTGGAGGGAGTACATGGACCCATCTCATCTCAATGACCTGATTCAGGGAAGCTTTCTATTCGCAGTGGCGGTTGACGGAAGGAGTGGCAGGGCAGTGGGTATGGGCCGGGTGATCTCCGATGGGGTCTCAGATGGGTACATTCAGGATCTGGTGGTTTTAGCCGGCTGGCAGAATATGGGATTAGGCAGGATGATAATTGAGAAGCTTATAGAGGGGTGCAGAGCCAGGAAAATCGCCTGGGTGGGCCTGATCGCCGAGCCGGGAAAGGAGGACTTTTACGATTCAATTGGATTTCGCAAAATGCCTGGGCATGTGCCCATGCTCCTGGATTGGGAGGCCCAAGGGTGCTGAGCTCTTGCGACTTCAAGCCGGTGACGCTCTCGGACAGGGACTTTTTCGTCCAGCACTACCGCCGGTTCCCTCAGAGGCACAGCGACAACACCTTCACCAACATGGTCTGCTGGAACTATTATGCCAACTACCGGTATGCTATTGTCCAGGACTGCGTGCTCCTCTCCAGCACCATTGCCGGCAAGACCCGCTACCGTCCTCCCATCGGGCCAAGAAATCCGGATCTCCTCCATGAGGTTCTGGCCCTCGCTCTGAAGAGCGATGAGACGAGGCCCTTTGTGGTGCTGGACCAGGAGACGCTGGAATGGATAAGCGGTATCTATCCGGAGCTGCAGTTTCAGCCCGAGAGGATGTACTTTGATTATGTCTATCTGGCGAATGATCTGGCCGAGCTGCCTGGAAAGGGATACTCGACCATCAGGCGCCAGCTCAACCAGTTCATGAAGACCTGCAGTCCCCTGGTCGAGGAGTTGGGGACAGATAATATCGAGGAGATAAACGATTTCGTAGAGCAGTGGTGCGAGTGGAAGGACTGCGATTCAAACCCGGATCTGGCATCGGAGAAGGATGCCCTGTGCTTTGCCCTGGCCCATTATCGGGAGCTTGAGCTGTCGGGAATAGCCATCCGCTCGGAGGGAAAGATCGGGGCCATATCCCTCTTTGAGGGGCAAAACGAGGATACAGCGCTGGTCCACTTCGAGAAGGGGCTCCCTGACTGCAAAGGAATCTACCGGGCGATAAATGCCGAGACGGCCAAAATCATGGCCAAAAAATACACCTATATCAACCGGGAGAGCGATATGGGTGTGGAGGGGATCCGGGAGGCGAAGATGCGCTATCATCCTCATCATATGGTCCAGGTGCATATGCTCGGCCGGGAAGAGCTGGAGAAGGTGGTCTGACCAAACTCATTTGCCGCTCTTCAGAGCCTGAAGGCAAGGTTCAAATGAGGGAAAGGATCATCATGGGTCTGGAGCTGATTTAATTATGCACAGCCATGATCATAGCCATGATTCAAAGGGCCACGACCTGAACCGCCATGAGGTAGAGCACCTCCTGGAGCACTGGATAGAGCATAACCAGAGCCATAGCACCTCTTTTCGGGAGAGGGCGGCTCAGGTTGCCAGGGTGAGTGAATTGGCCGCCCAGGACATAAACCGGGCAGCTGAGCTCATGGACGAGTGCACAGAGATGCTGAAGAAGGCATTGAAGGATCTGTAAGAGGAGTCGTAATAAAATGGAATTGGTATATATTTATCCCATGGATAAAAGCAAAGATATGCAGAAGATGCTGGACGAGGAGTTCTGGAAGCGCCTGGGGCCCACGGTGAGGGACTGCAAAGCCATGGGCCTGGACAAAGATGGCATGTGCATCTACATCAAAGTCAAGGACGAGCTGGCAGCAGAAGCCAAAAAGCTCCTGGCAGATACGGCAGCCGAGGAACTCAAGGGCGAGGAGGGCGAGGCCCTGCTAAAAGCCTTCCGGGACGAGGCAGAAGCGGCAGAAGCAGGGATAGGGGCGATGTTCGGCTAAGGCCGGACCATTCCCCAAACCCCATTTTGAGGCATCCTCCGCCTAGCTGACGGTCAGAGTCTTAATTATTTGAGTGGTGTTATCCTCATCAAGTGACGATACCAGCAGTGCATAAGTCGTACTATCCAGGTTCCAGATAGAGATATTGTAGACTCCATGGGGCATCTGAGCGTCTTCATCCCCAGAACTCATTGTGGTGACGCTAACATTTCTGCCTCTGCTATCAGCAGCCATCCATTTGCCGATCTCTGTATCGCCGTTTTCCTTTGCAGCCTCCACCCCTCCGATGAGGAAGAGTTCGGACAGAGCGTCTGGATTCATCTTGGTGAGGATCTCGTCGAATATGGTCAGTATGGATACAAAGGCAGACCCCGTCTGGGCGGTGTCGTTGATGAAGAAGTCATTGGATATCATCCCGCTGCTGCTGGCATCAACATTGCTGCTGACGATCTCGTAGCTCGGCCCAATGTCAATGGAGAGGTTCTTATCGCAGATCGTCAGGACACTTGATTCCAGAGCCGATACAGGCAAAGCAAGGCAGGCCAGCAGAACGATGCCGGTCAGAAAGGCGGCAAGAGATTTCATGTTCGGCCGAATTGGCGATTAATATATAAGAATTTTGTGAGACTATGATGAACAGAAAGCTGATTAAAAAAATGACCGTCCAGGCCGTCAGATGGCCTGGATCTCCTCTTTGGTGGCGATCTTGATGTTCTTGTCGCCCAACACCTTGCGGGCTTTGGCGATATCGTCCACCCGCAGGATGAGCATGGCTCTCTGCGCTTTGGCGGTGACGAAGGCATAGGCGTAATCCACATTCACCAAATTCCCTCCCAGGGTATTGACGATCTCATACAGGCCACCGGGCTGATCCTTCATCTCCACCGCCAGCACATCGGTCATGGAGACGGTAAAGGCGTTCTCCTTCAGGACCTTATACCCCTTCTCAGCATCGTCTAAGACCATGCGAATGACCCCGAAATCCCCTGCCTCGGCGATGGTGAGGGCGCGGATGTTCACCCCGGCATCCGATAGCGTCTTGGCAACCTTTGCCGTCCTTCCCGGCCGGTTCTCCACAAAGAGCGAAACCTGCTTTATCTCCGACATCTATAATAGCCTCCTAAAACTTATTCTAAACTTATTCTAAACCTTTCTGTTGTCTGTCACTCTCTTGGCCTTGCCCATGGATCGGGGGATGGTTCCGGGCTCCACCAGATCCACCTTTGCCGCTATGTTCAGCACCCCTTTCAGCTCCTTGGAGACCTTGTTCTCCAGCTTCATCAGGTCGCCAATCTTATCCGAGAAGCCGGACTCTGTCAGCTCCACCCGCACGGTCATCATATCCAAAGGCCCCTTGCGGTCAACGATTATCTCCCAGTGGTCTCCCACCTCGGGAATTCTCATCAGCACCGACTCCACCTGGCTGGGGAAGACGTTGATTCCCCGGATGATGAGCATGTCGTCCGTCCGGCCCATGATCCTCATGATACGCGGGTGGGTTCGGCCGCACTCACAGACCTCGTTGCTCATTACGGAGAGGTCGCCAATTCTATAGCGGATGAGCGGCAGGGCGAACTTGTGCAGGGTGGTGAAGACCAGCTCACCCTGTTCCCCCTCAGCTACCGGCTCGCCGGTATCCGGATCCACCACCTCGGTGAGGAACATATCTCCCCAGACGTGGATGCCGTTCTTCGCCTGGCATTCGGTGAAAAGAGGCCCTGAGATCTCGCTCGTCCCGTAGATGTCATAGGCATTGATTCCCGTATTAGCCTCGATTCTCTTGCGGGTCTCAAGAGACCAGGGCTCCGCCCCGAAGATGCCCACCTTAAGCTGGGTATCGTTCCTGATGGAGACGCCCATCTTCTCTGCCACCTCCATGATGTGCAGGAAATAAGATGGTGTGCAGGCGATGGCTGTGGTGCCCAGGTCCTGCATCAGCTCGATCTGCCGCTCGGTGTTGCCCGTGCCGACGGGCAGGACGGCAGCGCCCATACGCTCTGCGCCATAGTGCAGCCCCAGGCCGCCGGTGAAAAGGCCGTAGCCGTATCCCACCTGGACCACGTCATCCCGGGAGAGCCCCAAGGATGTCAGCGCCCTGGCCAGCGACTCAGACCAGGTCTCGATATCGCCCCTGGTGTAGCCGACCACCGTCGGCTTGCCCGTCGTGCCGCTGGAAACATGGTAGCGCACCACCTGATTTTTGGGGGCGCTGAACATGCCTGTGGGATAGTTGTCTCGCAGATCTGCCTTTTTGGTGAAAGGCAGTTTCGCCACATCTGCCAGGGTCTTGATATCCTCTGGCGTTATGCCTGCCTCTTTGAACCTCTGCCGGTAGAAGGCGGAGTGGTCGTACACATAGCGCACTACGAACTTGAGCCTGTCCTCCTGAAGGGAATGCAGGTCCTCAAGGGGCATGCGCTCAATATGAGGGTCCCAGTAACCGGACATTGATGATCAACCTGATTCAGTGATGGCAAGGGTGCATAAAAAGCAATCGATTGCATCTCAGAATAGATCAAGAGTGTTACCTTTTGGATCCTGCCAGCCGCAAGAGCTGCCTGGGAAGCTGTCAATGTCATTACTTCATTTTCGATCCTCTATATATGGCCACAATGGCGCTTATGATACATAAGCCCCCTGCGATCATCATCACACGGCTTATGCTGCTTGCGAGGATCGCAGGGCCGGCATCGGATATGGTCCCATAGTAACCGGCCTGGGCCATCTGCAGCGAGACCAGAAGGCCGGAGAGGGAGACTCCAAGCGCCATTCCCAGGTTTCTGATGGTGGCGGTGAAGCTGGAGGCGATGTTGATCTTGGTGACGGGCAGGGCCCTCATCAGCTCGGTGTTGTTGGGGCTCTGGAAGAACGCCGCTCCCAGCCCTATGAAGACGAAGCAGATCAAGAGCTGTCTGATGTCAGTTGTCACACCCATTGCCAGGAATCCCAGAGCGATCATGGAGAGGGCCATGATCGACATTCCCAGAGCTGCCAGGTACCTGAACTGGTGCCTGTCGTATACGGCACCGGTCAGGGGCGCTCCGAAGACGGTGATGGCCGGGACGATAAGAAAGATCAGTCCCACCTGCGAAGCAGTATAGCCCCTCACCCCCTCAAAATAGAACGGCCCGAGGACGGTTATCATCAGGTTGGCCACGAAAAAGAGGATCATGCTGATGCTGGGCAGGACAAACATCCGGTAGCGGAAGATGGAAAGGTCCAGCAGGGGCGACTTCTGCCTGGACTCGTTGATTATGAATCCGGAGAGGGATAGGACAAAGATCAGGGCCAGGAGGAGTATGGGCGGCGTCGGGGCAAAGCCATAAGAGAGCTGGCCAAGAAATGTCATCATGGAGATGATGAGTGCGATCAGGGTCAAGCCCCCTATCCAGTCCACCTCCAGGCTCTTGGATCTCTTCTCCTCGATTCTCAGGTATCTGGTGGAGAGGAGGAGCTGGACTATGCCTATGGGCACGTTGATCAGAAAGATGTAGCTCCAGCCCAAGAGGTCCACTATGAAGCCTCCCAGAGTTGGCCCCAGGATGCTGCCTATGGCCACCGTCGATCCGATGTAGCCCATGGCCCGGCCCTGCTCGCTCTTGGGAAAGGCGAGGAAGATTATCGCCGCGCTTATGGAGAACATCATCGCCCCTCCAGTAGCCTGAAATATCCGGCATAAGACCAGCATCTCCAGGCTGGTGGAGATGCCGCAGGCAAGAGAGCTGGAGGTGAAGAGGGCCAGACCCAGCATGAAGAGCCTGGCCTTTCCCACCCGCTCAGCCACCTTCCCGAATATCAAAAGCAAGCTCGTGATAGTCACCAGATAGGCGGTCATTATCATCTGGGACTCGGCGATGGACACCCGGAAGTGCTCGGTTATGGTGGGCAGGGCGATGCTGACCACTGAGCCATCGAGAACGGCCATCAGGACGCCGGTCAGGACTAAAACCAGGACGATGTAGCGGTTCTTGCTGCCCGATTCCTGTTCTTTATCCTGATATTCTGCCTTCAGTTCTGTCAAGCCGGATCCCATAGCTCAAGGGCCTTGTACCAAGGGCTTAAAAAGAGTTCCGCAAAGTTGATAGCCTGCAATTGCTCATTCAAAGGAATCAGATGTATGAGAAGATAGACAAAACCACCCGCCTGAAATATGCAGCGATATCCATTCTGCTATTCGTTCTTGGCCTGCTGATCATGCTGACATTCTTTCTCGTGTTCACCATAGTCTTCGCCCTGGCGGCATGGGCATGGTCTGGGATATTCATGTACCTGGCAATTGAGGGGCGACCTTATAGCGATTTTTGCCGGTCGATTGGATTGAGATAGATGTTTTAAAGAATCAAATAACTGGTTGCCGGGATCAGGAAAATCCTGAGGAGCAAGCTCTTCGATCTCGTTTTTCCGTCTGCGGCTGAACCCGTGCCTCCCGGGCATTGAGGTAGGAGCCGAAAAGTCGACTGGCGGCGTCCCGGAAGAATGCACAAAATGCTGTCTTTTCTCTCAGTGAAAAACCTCTTGTTGAGAACGCGCGAAGAGCCAAGATTTTTAAGGTTCAGGATTTAAAAAGGCTTCTTTGATGACAGAGGTCCGAGATCCGGTGCATGGCTACGTCAAGCTGGAGGGCCTGGCCCTGGAGATTGCCAATACCCCTCAGATGCAGAGGCTCCGCTGGATCAAGCAGCTGGGCCTGGCAAACCTGGTCTATCCCGGGGCCAACCACACCCGTTTCGAGCACAGCCTGGGAGCCTACCATATGGCCTCTCTGCTCACCGATCACCTCGGCCTGGATGAGGATGATCGCTTGCTTGTGGGCGCTGCCGCCCTCCTGCACGACGTAGGCCACGGCCCCCTCTCTCATGCTACCGAGTCCGCCCTGGCACCCTTCCTGAGAACAGAGCACGAGAGCGTCATCGAGATTCTGAAAAAAGGAGAGCTGGGGGAGGTGTTGGATAGACACGGCCTCAAGCCAACCGATATCCAATCCTTCATCCACGGCCAGGGCAAAGGCCAGATCGTGAGCGGCGAGATCGATGTCGACCGCATGGACTACCTGATCCGGGACGCTCACTATACCGGCGTGGCCTATGGGGTGATAGACCGGCTGAGACTATTGCAGAAGATGACCCTCCACCAGGGCCAGCTGGCGGTGGAAGCTGGTGGGGTGCAGGCAGCAACGTCGCTTCTCATCTCCCGGCTGCTCATGCACCCCGCGGTCTACTACCATCACGTCTGCCGCATATCCGAGTGCATGATCTCCTCGGGCATCAGAAGGATGATAGAAGATGGCATATCCAGCGCCGCAAAGGTGAAGGAGATGGACGACATCCAGCTTTTCACCGCCCTGGATACAGCGGATGGCTATCCCGCGGAGATGGCCTCTCGCATAAGAACTCGCAAGCTATTCAAAAGAGCGGTCTATGTGGATCTGGAACGCCTGGAGCCCTCGCTGCAGAGGGTAAGCGAGAAGATCATCGCTCAGGAGATAGCTGCGGAGGCAGGAGTGGATCAGGGCAGCATCTTGGTGGACAATCCACCCCTGCCCGATAGCTCTGAAGGCAATTTTCCCGCCCTGGTCGGGGAAGAGACCAGACCCCTGCGAATGGTCTCCCCCCTGGTCAGCATCCTGGAGAGAGCCCAGAGAGCCACCTGGCGATTCGGCGTCTACGCCCCAGCGGAATTGAGGGATGATGTGGCAAAAGCTGCCAGAAGGTGCTTGAACCTGAAGAAGAGCACTGTGCAGCATACATTCTCAGACATCGATAACGATTACCTTTAAGTCAAAAGAAGAGAGATTGATTCCAATGGCGTTTTCCGGAGAAGGAAGAGGATTAAACAAGAACATACTGGTCAAGACCATCCAGACGATGAATCAGCACCTGCCAAACAGGCGGCTCAATCTGACCGAGCTCTTGGCAATGGAGAAGCCCGGAATCAGGGGAAAGGATAACACCTTTTTCGTTATGGACAAGTCCGAGCTGAAGCTGATCTCCGAGTCGGTTCCCAGATTCCTATGGAGCCGCCTCAGACTGCCAATGCTCATTGAGATGTCCCCTGATTTCGGCAGTGGTGGTGCCCGTATTCAGGGTGAGGCAGAGGTGGAGATGGTAAGCAAGATACTGGGCAAAGAGAAGCCGCTGAACAAGCAGATCGTAATCTACCTTCCTGATGTGCGAGAGCTTCGCCGGAAGCTTCCTACAACCACACAGTATGCATTCATTACCAATCTCCGGGACAGAAATATCAGCGACTGAAGGATCGATCAAATCAAAAGATAGCGGTGGAGGATTATATGGCAGAAGATAAGCTGGCAGAAGGCGCAAGACGGTTTAAAGAGAAGATGAACGCAGGGGCCTACAAAGAGGCGGCAAAGATCAAGTCGGATCTGGGCCTTCCGAACTCGATGCTTCAGGATGCAGTGAAGTCGGCATACGATGCCAATATGAAGAAGGGGGATTATTCTCTGGCTGCCGAACTGGCCAAACAATATGATCTTCCCAGCGACCATCGTCTGGAAGCCGCTCAGAGGTCGTTTTATAGAAAGATAGATAGCGAGTTCTACCGGGCAGCTGCGGAGTACGCCAAGGAGTTCGGGCTGCCAGAGGATATGGTCCGGCAGGCGGCCATCCAGGCTTTCAATAAGAGCATGAGCATGGGCATGGTCAAGAACGCTGCTGAGATCGCCGATGACTTCGACCTCCCCAGACCAATGAAACAGGAGGCAGCAAAGAAGTCCTTTGAGCAGCATATGCAAGCCGGCCTCTACCGCAAAGCCCTGAAGATCGCCCAGAAGTACGACCTTCCGGAAGAGATGGTGGCAGAGGCAGAGAAGAAGATATCCTGAAAGATATTCTGAAGCCGGATAAAGCTGCTTGAAGCCATCCTGATTTTTCAATGCCCAAGATATGCCGAAAGTAGTGCTGACTATAGGCGGATCGGATTCAGGGGGAGGTGCCGGAATCCAGGCGGACATCAAGACATTTTCCGTCCTGGGCCTGCATGGAACATCCGCCCTGACCGCCATCACCGCCCAGAACACTCTGGGAGTGCAGCACGTCTATGCACTCTCTCCCGAAGAGGTAAGAGCGCAGCTCGAATCGATCACAGAGGACTTTTCCATTGCCTGGGCCAAGACCGGCATGCTCCACTCGGCAGATATTGTGGATGCAGTAGCCGATCACCTCCAGGCAAATGATATTCCTTTGGTCCTGGATCCGGTGATCGAGGCTGAGGCTGGCGGCAGGCTCCTTCGGCCCGATGCGGTATCTGCCCTGAAAGAGCGCTTGATCCCCCTGGCGGGGGTGGTCACCCCCAACATCTTCGAGGCAGAGGCTCTTTCTGGAATCCGCGTTCGCGACATGGATAGTGCTGCTCATGCCGCCCGCGGTATCATGAGCCTGGGGGCACAAGCGGTGATCGTCAAGGGAGGGCACCTGGATTGCACCGATCTGCTCATGGTGCGCAACAAGTCCACTCTTCTGCCCTCAGAAAGGATACCAGGAGAGAACCACGGCATTGGATGTACCTTCTCTGCCGCTTTAACCTCTTTTCTTGCCCTGGGCTGCTCAATTGAAAACGCCGCCCGGAATGCAAAGGAGTTCGCAAAGAGCGCCCTTCGCGGGAGCCTCAGGGTGGGACGGGGGGTGGGCCCGGTAAACCAGTCTGCAGCGCTGAGAGTTGAAGCGAGCCGTTACCGGGTTCTGTGCGACCTGGAAGTGGCAGTGGATCTGCTGGAAAATTCTCACGAGCTCTTCGATCTCATGCTGAAGGGAGGAGCAGGGCCTGCCATGGCCATTCCCGGTGCCAGATGCCCTGAGGATGTGGCAGCGCTGGAGGGAGGATTAACAAAGATCGAGGAGAGAGTATGCCGTTTTGGAGGATTTCGATTCGGTGGCAGGAGCGATAGCGCTTCTGTGATCCTTGCCGCAATGAAAATAGACCCTCTGGCAAAAGCGGCCATCGATTTAGAGCCAAAGGCCCTCCTATCCTGCAGAGAGCTTGGCCTCCCGATAATAGATCGCGCTCGATTGGATGAACTGGCAGCAATTGGCCAATGCCATTTGAAGGGCGAGGAGGAGCTGAGCGAAGGGGAAGGCTCAGCTCTACTGCCCGCTGCGATATGGGATGAGGGCGTCCTGGGTAAAGAGCCCAGGCTTTATCTGCTGGGGGCTTCAGCATCCTTGCTGGTCGAACTGTTGGCCAGCTTGCCGGCGTCCAGGGCTTGGGGCATTCTAGAGGATGATAGCAAGATATAAATTGTGGAGCAAGGATGCACAAAGGATTGATCTAGCTGGAGTGTTGATTATGGGAAGCGTAAAGCCTAGTTATATTAAGAATTTCGCGATGGACCTGTTGAGAACCTACGAGAGCTCATTTAGCCCTGACTTTGAGCAGAACAAGCTGCGGGTATCGGAGTATACCGATATCAAGAACAAAACCATCCGCAACCGCATAGCAGGCTACATATCCAATGTTATGAGGCAGAGAAGTACGAGAAGAGAGGTCGAGGTTGATGTATAGTGGCGTGCTTCCTGCGATAATCACGCCATTTCATGAGGACAAGAGCCTGGACGAGGAGGGTCTGAAGAGAAACGTAGAGTACCTGAGCAAAACAGGAATATCAGGCATGGTTCCCTGCGGCACTACCGGTGAGGCGGCAACTCTGACCTTCGAAGAGCATAAGCGAGTGATAGAGATCGCAGTGGAGAACTCCACGGTTCCGGTGATAGCAGGAACTGGCTCCAATAACACCCGCGAGGCGGTGGAGCTGACCTGTCATGCCGCAGAGGCGGGCGCACATGCTGCCCTGCTGATCACCCCATACTATAATAAGCCCAATGATCGCGGCATGTTCGAGCACTTCAAGACCGTAGCCGAGAAGTGCGACATCCCCATAGTGCTCTACAATGTTCCCAAGAGGACCGGAATCGACCTCAAGCCGGAGCTTGTGGCAAAGCTCTCTCGAATAAAGAATATCGTGGCCATAAAGGAGGCCAGCGGAAGCCTTTCCCAGCTATCTCAAATTATTGAGCAGACCCGGGGAAGCGACTTTTCCGTTCTCTGTGGCGATGATGATCTTACGCTTCCAGCCATGGCCCTGGGTGCAAAGGGCGTGATCTCAGTGGTGGCCAATGTTGCCCCCAGAAAGACTGTGGCAATGGTGGATGCTATGATGAAGGGCGACCTGGAGAAGGCAAGATCCCTGCACTATGAGCTTGCTCCCCTGGTTCGAGCGATGTTCCTTGAGACCAACCCCATACCTGTGAAGACTGCTCATAAGTACCTGGGATTGGCAGGCGGCCCATTGCGCCTTCCCCTGGGGGAGATGGCTGCAGATAAAGAGAAGATGCTAAAGGAGCTGCTGGTGACCCTGGGCGAGAGAGCATGACTCGAATTGCGATTACTGGAGCGCTGGGGCGCATGGGCACCCTGGTCATCCAGGAGGCGGCCAGGATTGAGGGGATGGAGCTGGTGGCAGGCCTGGATGCGGTCGGCGCGGGAAAGCCGCTTCAGGGGGGCGTTCTGGTAAAAGATGCCTCACAGCTAGAGCAGGTCTTGAAAGAGACCAGGCCGGATGTGCTCATCGACTTCACAATAGCCAAAGCAGCTGTGAAAAACGTCTGCACCGCGGCCTCTCTAGGTGTCGATCTGGTGGTGGGAACCACAGGCATCTCTTCGGAACAGCATTCCGAGATGAGAGAGGCAATAGAAGGCAATGTGGCCGCGGTCATAACCCCCAACTTCAGCGTGGGAGTAAACCTGTTCTGGAAGCTGGTGGCTGATGCTGCGGCAGCTCTTAAAGGCTACGATTTCGATATAGAGATCATAGAAGCCCATCACAATCAAAAGAAGGACGCACCCAGCGGCACTGCTCTGGCCACATTGGAGGCTATAAGAAGAGCTCGGGGAGAGTCGGATCTCTCGGAGGTCGTCTATGGGCGGAACGGGATTATGCCGCGAGGCAAAGAGATTGGAGTTCATGCCGTGCGGGCAGGTGACATCGTAGGAGACCATACCGTCCTTTTGGCGGGTCCTGGCGAGAGGCTGGAGATCAGGCACCAGGCCCATAGCAGAGCCGCTTTTGCCAGCGGTGCAGTGCGGGCAGCCACCTGGGTGGTTGGCAGGAAGCCTGGTATTTACGGCATGGCGGACGTTCTAGAATCCAGATGAATCAGTTGACGGAGAAAGGGATGTTCCTTCTCTTCAATGGAGAGAGGCATAATCCCCTTTCCCAATCAAGGAATGTGATTGGCTTCTGCAGCACCTGTGGCTCGGATCTGGAAAGCCTGGCCTATTATAGCACTGATTCAGAGTGGCTGGTTTCGGCTCAATGTGCAAAAGGGCATCTGGCACTGATTCGCTATGGCAGGGACTGGAGCTGGCTAGATGATCTGCCGCTTGAATTCCTAAAGGAAGAGGTGAAGGTTGCTGATCTGCCCCGGGAGAAGCTGGATGCCATCTTCACCCCGGCCGAGATCAGGGATATGATCGCCTGCCAAGAGGGATCGCCCTATGTCAGGCAGAACATCTACCGCGCCCGGGGAAAATACGAAAGGTTCGAGAAGCTCTTCGGCATTAAGATCGACATTTAATAATCACTATTTCTTTTGCGCAATGATGGCAAACTCAGAGGCCATTTTATCAAACGGCGCGCCCGCAACGTCAGCATAGAGCTCTTGCTCTGCGAAACCTGCCACCTCAAACTCGCGCCACAACGACTCGGGAGTGAAGTATTGCAGCCAGTTGTAGACAGTTCGTTTTCTCGCCGATTCGACGATGGTGTACTTATCCAAAACCACCATTGCGTCGTCGTACTTGAAAGTGTTCAGAAATCCATAGTACTTCTCCGCGGACCAGAATCCATCGAGAAGATTCACTCCATACGAGCTTGCCTCCTTGCGTTGCTTGAACGCACTTTGGGAATAAACATCGAGAAGGACAGACCCACCTGGCAGAAGCATGGAGTGGAACTTAGCGAGCATAATCCTGCGCTGCGACGGGCTTAAAGCGCAGAAGTCGCACATGATCATCAGAATGAGATCGAAGCGGTGTTCTGTTTCGAAATCCAGGTAGTTCTGGTTTATGTATTCAATGGTCAATCCCACCTCTCGCGCTGCTTCTCGGGCATGCTTGATTGAGCACTTAGAGAAATCAATACCAATTACACTAGCACCGACCTTCGCCAGCCGATTTGCATAGAGCCCGGGACCACAGCCAAAATCGGCGATTCGGGTGTCGGCGCCAATACTAAAGCGGGATGCAATCCATTCCACCGATCGATCGATGAACTCGCCTCGACGGGATGATACATCGATATCGGCATTGAGATGATATGCAAGCATTTGCTCTGAGGTATGTTCGTCGGTCCACAGGTCTGCCGCTGTGTAGAACCCAAATGGTTCAGGTCGACTATTGATTTCCTCCAGCTGAATGAACATATCTCTCCAGGTTGTAAATGAATCCACACTTCCGGATAGTAATGTTGGTATATAAAATATCCGTACTACTAGCAATGGTTTACAGAACCCACTAACGTCCCTTATTAGACCTAATTGCTATAAAATAAATAGAATAGCCCCTTGGCCCGCCTGACTATCAAAACAGGCTGGTCAAGAACACCAGGGGCACTAAAAACAATACTACGAAACCGATAAGCATCAATCCAATTGCCAGACCATTTCCACCTGCCATGAAGATCCTCCTACTTTCGTTGGCAACTGCTTGGATGAGGTAATATTAATTACTATCGGACAGACGCCCACCCCTCGGATCCCATCTGCACAAGGTTTATTTAATTTAACCAGCAGGAGAATTCCAGCAAAATATGAGGAATGCTATGCGACTTTCCATGGATTTAGAGCTGCAGGATGTTCCCGGCCAGCTGCTCCTTGCGATGCAACCCTTGAGTGATAACAAGGCCAACATCATCAGCGTGGTTCACCACAGGGACCGCAAGACTCCCCGGGGCATGATCCCGGTTCGATTCGTCGTGGAGATGGACCGCTCAAGAATCGAGGCTGTCCAGGCCAGGCTCCAAGAAAGCGGAATCTCTGTTGTCCGGGCGGGAGAGGACCGATTCATCGAAGCAGTATCAGTTGTGCTAGTGGGCCATGTGCTGGATAGCGACCTGGGAGACACCATAAACCGGATCGACTCCACCGGCTACGCTGAGGTGATGGACCTTTCCCTGACCATGCCCGGCGTGAATGAGCCCTCCTCTGCCTACCTCAAGATTCGCGCCACCGGCAAGGCTGAGATCCAAAAGGCTTTGACCATTCTGCGCAATGTGGGCGAGGAGAAGAAGCTGCTTGTTATCGAGCCCATAGAGACGGAGGCAGTATGAGAGATATTAAGGTCTCCTTGGTTGGCTACGGCATTGTGGGCCACGGAGTGGTTGACGTTCTCACCAGAAAGAGAGAGATCCTCCGGGATATGGGCCTGAACCTGATGCTGGTCAGCGTCACCGATCACACGGGAACGGTATTGTCCGAGGACGGTGTGGATGCGAACAAGATCCTGGGCGAGAGGACCCTGGCCAATGTGGCCACATCGAGCATGAAGGGGAAAGAGGCCATCAATGCCATAGACTCCGACCTGATGATCGAGGTCACTCCCACCAACATCGTTCACGGCCAGCCGGGTCTGGGCCATATGGAAGCTGCGCTCGCCTCGGGCAAGCATGTGGTTACATCCAACAAAGGGCCACTAGTGGTATCCTACGGCAGCCTGAAGAAGCTGGCAGAGGATAACGGCGTGATGCTGAAGTTCGAGGCCACAGTCGGCGGCACCATGCCCCTGATCAGCCTGGTTGAGCGCACCCTGGTAGGCAATACGATCCTCGGCGTCCGGGGCATATTCAACGGCACCTGCAACTATATTCTAACCCGCATGACTGAGGAAGGCATACCCTATGCTCACGCCTTGAGCGAGGCTCAGGATATGGGCATTGCCGAGGCCGACCCCAGCTATGATGTAGAGGGGGTGGATACCGCTGGAAAGGTGCTAATCCTGGCCAACTCCCTGTTCAACATGAATGTCAAGTACTCCGATGTGAATGTGACCGGCATCACAGGAGTCACTCCAGAGGCTCTTGCTCTGGCCAAGAAGAGAGGATATGCCATAAAGCTGATCGGAGATGTGCCCGCACTCACAGTCAGGCCCACTCTGGTGCCCCTGGACAGCCCACTGGCCGTGGCCGGGACCCTGAACTCCGCTGCTATTTATACCGATCTATCCGGGACGATTACTGTATCGGGTCTTGGTGCAGGCTCCATAGAGACGGCCTCGGCCATTCTCACCGATATCATCAGCATCTACCGGACTAAACGCATAGATGCCATATTCTAGATCAATGACTCGGGTCAGATAATGAGCAGCTTCTTGAGCTTCGCCGAGCTCTGTCAGCGAGTGGAGGGGGTCTCCGGCTCTCTGGAAAAGATCGACCTAGTGGCAGCATTCCTGAAGAATTTGGATGATGATGATCTGGCAGTTGCCTCAGGGTTCATCATGGGGGATCTCTTCTCCCCCAGCATGGACCTGGTGATGGGGGTGGGGCCGAGCATCCTTTACGAGGCGATGGCACGCGCCTGTGGATGCTCGACGGAGAGGATATCAGATATGCTGCGCGCTACCGGGGATCCGGGACTGGTGGCATCTGCGGCCGTCGATAAGAAAAAGCCCATCGGATTTGCTGCCTTCATCAAAGATGAGCCGCTCTCCATCAAAGAGGTTTATCAGAGGCTTGTAGCCGTGGCCCGGGCCTCGGGAAAGGGAAGCCAGGATGCCAAGGTCAAGAACCTGCAGTATCTCTTCAGCCAGGCCACTCCTCTTGAAGCGCAATATATCGCCCGCCTGGCGATAGAGGATATGAGAATCGGAATAGGTGAAGGAGGAGTTAGAGATGCCATTGCCCAGGCTTTTTCCCAGGATGCGTCAAAAGTGGAGAGGGCCTACAACCTGACCAACGATATCGGCCTGGTGGCAGTCAATGCCCGCAAAGGGACGCTCGCGGATCTGAATGTGCTGATCAACCATCCCATCAAGATGATGCTGGCCCAGGTGGGAGAGGGAATTTCCGCCTCCATGCAGGAGCTAGGGTCTGCGGCTATAGAGTGGAAGTACGATGGTGCCAGGGTGCAGATCCACAAGGATGGGAAGAGGGTTCGCATCTTCTCCCGCCGGCTGGAGGATGTGACCAGGTCCCTGCCCGAGATCGTCCGTCTGGCCCAGGAGGTCAGGGCGGATAAGGCCATCCTGGACGGAGAGGTGGTGGCCATTGGCAAAGACTCCAGACCCCTGGCCTTCCAGGAGATTTTGAAGCGCTTTCGCAGGAAGTACAATGTGGAAAAGCAGGCCAAAGAAACGCCTCTGCACTTATTTTTATTCGATCTGATATATCTTGATGGCCAAAGTACGGTGGATCTGCCCCTGACCAGACGGCGGGAGCTGCTGGAGGGTATCGCCGATCCATCGATACTGGCAGATCAGGTCATATCCGACAGCGTCCAGAGGGCAGAAGAGATCTACCACCAGGCTTTGGAAAAAGGCCACGAGGGGCTGATCCTCAAGAATTCGATGTCGGTATACGCTCCGGGAAAGAGGGGCAAGAACTGGCTTAAGATAAAGCCGGTTATGGAAACCCTGGACCTGGCAGTGATAGGGGCAAAATGGGGCGAGGGCAGGAGAGCTAGCTTCCTGGGATCATACCGGCTGGCCTGCCTGGATGAGGCTACGAGCAAGCTCCTGGATATAGGCTGGGTGGCCACTGGCCTAACGGACGAGGCTCTGGCGGAGCTTACTGAGCTGTTCCGAGAGCTGATTCTGGTGCAGAATGGGATGGAGGTCGAGCTGAAGCCGGCGGTGATCTTCGAGGTGGCCTATGAGGAGATACAAAAGAGCCAGAGCTACTCATCGGGATATGCACTTCGTTTTCCCAGATTGGTGAGGGTGAGGGATGACAAGTCCCTGGAGGAAGCGGATAGCCTGGAGAGAGTGGAATCCCTCTACCGGGTGCAGCGAGGAAGGAATAACTCCCGCTGAAAGGGTATTATGAAGGAGGTTTTAAAGTGATAACTAAAAGGCTGAGCGAGCTCGAGGATGAGGATCTGCGTTCACTTCTCTCCAGGGATGTGGGCATTCAGGATGTTCTTCCTGCAGTAAATGAGATCATCATGGAGGTCGGGTCGAAAGGAGATGAGGCTCTATTCAAGTACACCGAGAAGTTTGAAGGGGCCCACCTCGATGACCTGCGCGTGACCCAGGAGGAGATCGATCTATCATACGACCTGGTGGATGACAGGCTTCTTGAGGCGCTCTCCTCGGCAGCGGATCATATCTTTTATTTCCATAATGAACAAAAAGAGCATGACCTCTGGATGAGCGAGGCATCTCCTGGGGTGCTGGTGGGCCAGAAGGTCGTTCCTCTGGATTCTGTTGGAGCTTACGTTCCCGGGGGCAGGGCGGCCTACCCCAGCTCGGCCCTGATGACCGTCATTCCCGCTAAGGTTGCTGATGTGCCCAGGATTGTGGTCTGCACCCCGCCCCAAAAAGACGGATCGATCAATCCATTGACGCTGGCTGCTGCGGATATGGCAGGAGCTGACGAGATCTATAAGCTCGGAGGGGCTCAGGCGATAGCGGCCATGGCTTTGGGCACAGATAGCATTGAAAGGGTGGACAAGATCGTGGGGCCGGGCAATGTCTATGTCACTGCCGCCAAGATGCTTACCCGAGGCTCGGTGGAGATCGATTTTCCTGCTGGTCCCAGCGAGGTCTTGATCCTGGCCGACCGGACAGCGGATCCTGGGGTGATAGCTGCCGACATGATCGCCCAGGGAGAGCACGATCCCAAATCGATCTCCGTTTTCGTATCCCTGGATGATCTCCTGGCCAGCGCCGTGGCGGAGGAATTGAACATTCAGGCTCCTGGGGCTGCACGCAGCGATATTGTCTCTGAGAGCCTGGAGCACAGTGCCATTCTGCTGGCGGATGATATGGATGAGGCGCTTGATTTTGTCAATGCTTTTGCCCCTGAGCATCTGGAGGTAATCACCAGGGAGCCCATGAACGTCCTGAGGTCCATTCGCAATGCAGGGAGCGTGTTCCTCGGAAAGTTCACCCCGGTGGCGGCAGGGGACTATGCCAGCGGGACGAATCATGTGCTTCCCACCTCGGGATATGCTCGCATCTTCTCCGGCTTGAATGTGGACCACTTCACCAAGAAGATGACCCTGCAGATGATCACCGATGAGGGGCTTCTGGGGCTGGAGGAGACGATTACCACTTTGGCCGAGGCGGAGGGGCTGCTCGCCCACGCCGAATCGGTGAGAAGAAGGCTGGAGCCGCGGGAATGAACCCGCGGCCTGATATCGGTCTGATCTAAAGTGTCAGAGCATCTTCTGGTGATGGCCGGGGCCCGGGTCAGGATTCGGGACGGGAAGGTCGAGGTTCTAACTGAGCCTGCCATCCGCTCATGTCCCTTGCGTCAGGATCTGTATGGCATCAAGGTCGAGAGCAAGGAGACGGTGAAGAGGGTATTAGAAGAGCATATGGCAGAGCTTGGCATGTACGGGCCGAAGAGAGTCCTGGAGCTGGAAGATAAGCCGGTGAGCTTTGGGGCTTCGGAGATCCTCTCAGATGCCCTGACAGAAGGGCTGATAGATGCCGCAGTGCTGGTAAGTGAGGGTGCGGGCACAGTTGTGGCCACCAGCCCCGCGGTCCTGCAGGCCATCGGGGCCCACATGACCGGCCTGATCAGGACCGAGCCGATAGAAGAGATTCAACTCGGCCTGGTGGAGAGGGGATGCATCCTGATCGATCGGCAGGGAACAGTAGATCAGGTCCTGGGTTTTGAGAGGGCAGTAGAAGCAGGATATAGAAGGATTGCTGTAACCGTAGCCGGTGACAGGGCAGATGACACTCGAGCGCTGCGGGAGAGGGAGAGAGCTTTGGGAGCCTGGGCCACGATTTTAGCCGTTCACACCACGGGCATAAGCGAGAGCGAGGCCCAGGTTCTGGCGGAATGTTGCGACCTTGTCTGGTCCTGCGCCTCCCGATCCGTGAGGGAGGTGGCAGGAGGAAAGGCGCTGATGCAGATTGGCATTGCCATTCCCGTCTTCGCTCTGACCCCGATGGGAAAGAGGCTGATATTGAACCGGGCGATGCACTTTTCCGGGCAGCTGGTGCTGCACCGGGCGGGCCTGCCGGTGACGCCGGAGGGAAAGCAGCCGAAGCCACTGGTTTAAGCTTTACATAAATTAGGCAGGAGGACGTATCAGTCGTTCCTCTTCATTAGGAGCGCCCTCCTCTAACCACTGAATTGGTCTCTCGGTTTCCATGGCAGGATTTACCCACAAGATCTGCCTGAGCTCGCCAGCAATGGCGGAAGTTGCGCAGAAATATCTCCTCGCAGCGTCATCAAGCGAGACGATACGGTTATCTGTTGCCCTTGCTGCCTCGACAAGATGCAGATCTTTTTCCATAGCATTAAGAGCTTTTTCTGGTGTATTTGCCCGAACGATCTTTTCCGCCAATAGGGGATCGTGATCTATTCTTGGCTGATAAACCCTCTTTTTGGCGTTCATGCTTCTTCTCCATTTTCGAGCAAAAGGATGAGAGTGGACATCCCATTCAGCGCCTATCTCTTTCGTCATCACCAGCCGATGAGATGTCCTCTCTATCATGATTTTTAAGAATTGCTGGCAGAGCACACCTCTCTGGCCCCGCTCGCCGGTGGATGTGGCCACTGATGCATCGATGACCAGACACAACCCATCTGGGGATGACATTAGTTCGGCTCCAGACGAGCCTCGGCTGCATGAATGTAGCGGATATCAGCGTCCATTTCTGCGGATGAGAAATCCTCCGGCCAGTCACCGAAAGCCCCTGATTTGTCCAGGTCAGCGCTGGATACTTCCGTAACGCCGTCCTCCGGCCTCCTCTTGAACCAGTGGAGCTTGACCTTATCTGGCGATAGCTTTCCTTCGGCAACCAGGGACTGGACCCCCAGGAGCAGCATTGAGCTATGGGTCTCGGCCACCACACGAACGCCACGGTTAGCGGCATCGGCCAGAATTTGTGCCATCGCCATCTGAGCCTTTGGATGCAGACGAATCTCGGGCTGCTCTACGTAGACCAGCTGGCCAGGCTCTGCCGTGAGAAGTGCAACAAGAATCGGCAAGGTTTGGGATACGCCAAATCCAACATCTGCAATGCTCACCATATCTTTTGCAGTATTGATCGAACTCGCAGGGAGACGCCCGATAAGAAGCTGAACCTGAGTATCATCAACAGCTTTGGCTCCTATCTTTCGAGTCAGTCCCAGAAGTTCAAGGCTTTTTCCAAGCTCCTTAAGTCTTACGTCTTTTGAAACCTGCCAATGATATACAATGCTGGCTACATAATCCTCAAATTTGCCTGGGAATTGTGATGTTATGGCTGTGATTTTGTAAGTGCGTTGAGGATTTCCCCGCAGAGCTGATATGTGGAGTATTCCACGCAGAGGCGTCCCGAAGGTGTCGGACATGTATTGGATGAGAATGGGTGATACATATGTTTCATCATCCGCTTTCATAATTGGAAAATATCCTATATCCAAAAAACAACGAATGCGGTATGTCCTTAATTCAAGCTCATTTTCAATTTTCTTTCCTTGTGTTTTTATGAAGTTATTCCATACATCCACAAGCCAAGGAACTGTTGAAAGAAGGGCTTTATGTCCCTGTCCAGGGCGCAAAGTTGTTGCAGCCTTTTCTCCTTCAATGTAAGTCATTTCAGCGATCTCGATGCCTTTTTTTGGCTCTTTTTTGAATGTTTCTCTGAGAGAGAACGATCTATTTAGATCAAACTCAATCTTGAAACTATTACCGGCTTTGCCATTTGATTTAGAGAGAAATTGTTCCGTCGAGGTGAAAAGGACATTTGGACCGGCGATCAAGAGGGCTCCGGGATCATAACTGGCTTCTAGAGTTTGTTTCATCATAAGCAGTGGCTGCATTATGCTTGATTTGCCTGAGCTATTGGCACCTGCCAGTATTGTCAGGGGACGAACTTCTATGGAGCACTCTTCCGCCAGGGACTTGAAACCCTTCACAGAGATGCGCGTTATTCCTTCTGCCATATGATCCTCATAAAGGTATTAGCAAATGCAAGATGTAAGCCTTTTCCTCATCAAAGCTCGCCCCGGAAGGCCCGCTCCAGTATCGCGGGTGTGAGGGCGTCAAGCTCGGCGGCGGTCTGGGCCTGGTAGCGCTTGAGGACATGCATCATGAGCTGCTGGATAGTCCTTTTTCCATTGCTTCTCTTTTTATGGCATCAATTTTTTTCAATGCTTCGCAGGATTCATCAATCGTGATGTGAGGCTTCAGCTCAATGATCGTATCCTCTCGTGACTTTCCTTCTACGTTCTCGTCGAAGGTAACATACAGGGCAGTAGCAAGGCGTTCAAGATCTGCAACGCCTAAAATCCCGATCTTCTCAGCGACAAAGTTAATTCTGTCGGCATAATTGCTTAGCGTCTTAGGGTATCGAAGAAGGAATTCTTGGCCTTCTTTTGTGGGAAAAAGGTTTGGCCCATAGGGCACACGTGTTTTATACTCCAGCAAGCTATCCGCTCGCATCGCAGTGACCTCGTCGCTCAGATCAAATGAATACGGCCCATGCTTGTAAAGAATAAACTCGAAACCCATTGGGACTCCCAGCAGCTCTTGCAGAAAATACGCAGCCTTCTGGATGTGAGTCTCACCGCACCAACTCCCTTTATCTTTCATCTCTTTTATCAACGAGAGCAGAACGGCGTCTCGCTGCATTCTCTTCATCATTCTTCCACTCCCTCCTTCGAACTGATGATCCTTGTCAGATTCTTTTCACGCCAGGTCTCAGCTCTTTTTCTGCACACCGGGCTTATATAAACATAATCAATCGCTACCACTGGCACTTTTTCTATAGTCTCCGACCTGGAAAGAGAAGAAAAAATCCGGCCATCTCTGGCGATAACGGGAAAGTTTAGACCACTCCCCTTCTGGATGTATGTATCATGCCGGACCTCAGATTCCCCAAATTCCTTGCATGCTGCAATAAAAACAGCCTTGCCGGACTCGCGGTTTTTTTCTAGATCTTCCCTTGTCCTCTGGTAGAGCAATCTGAAATGCACCCTCTTGGCAATGCAACGGGCCGAATCAAAACCAGGATGATTTTCATCCCGGGCTGCCTTGGAGAGCTCTTGCGTTACCTCGCTGTCGGTCATCCTCAGTAGTTCTTCTATGGATGTAGAGAACACGCCACCAGGAAGCCAGCTCTTGAGAAAGTCTTTTAGATGAATATCGTAAATTCGGCGAACATGGTGACAATAGACCTGAGAGAACATGAAGTACCTCGCCAGCAGTAGCGCTTCTGCAGAGTGAATTCCTCCTTCTTCAATACCCAGGGCCGGTTCCTGTGATCCCGGTTCCTCCTCTGAGGTTCGGTCAACTTTGGGTAGAATGCGAAGGGTATCGATCAGACGATATTGGTCAAATCGCCCATAGGCAACTCCTATGTGATGGGAGTCCCTAAGCAAGTAGTCCATCCTGTCGACTCCGAAGGCATCGCCTACTATTATCTCGGAGAGTATAGCCTCCCAGTCATCAAATCTGCTATCTTTGTAGTGTTTGGGACCCACGGCAAGCTTTGCCACATCCTCAGAGTTCACTTTCATCGCAGTCCAAATCGGCTCCATTTCGCCACTGCGAATCAGCTCCAGGGTTAGACGCTCGTGATCCCAGCCGGCTGGCAAGAGATCGCGCTCTGCTGCGTGAGAGAATGGAAGGTGGCCAAGATCGTGACATAAAGCCGCCATGCGCAATGCTCTTCTCCAGTATTCCAGATCAAATTTCCTGGGAATTATTGATCTTACTGATTCATGGATGTTATCCGGGTCTGTTATCACATCATAGACTCTGCTGGCAAGCTCCATGACCCCTAGAGAATGCTCAAATCGACGATGAGTGGCACTTGGATAGAGCAGATAGGTCAAAGCAAGCTGATGGATATGCCTGAGCCGCTGGAAGGGACCACAATCCAGGACCCGCATCTCTTCTGTCTCCAGCCGGATAAAATTATGGATGGGGTCTCGAATCTCTTGATTAGACATAGCTCGCCTTTAGAATGCCTTTTGCCACTTCATGAAATTATATGTTTTCTGCATTAATAAAGTTCACCGAAGGGCGGAACGAAAGTATTTTCTTGATGGAAATGCCAAATGGAGTCCACGATGCTGCTTGCAGCCAGAAGCCTTTGAGAGATGCTTTCGACTCATTTCGGATTTCTTATATCGCTTCTTGCCTCTCCTGCAGAAAGTGTACCGTCTGGGATATGGGCAGGAGTTTTGGAGGCCAGCTGCCATGAATGCATTGGCCAGGGCATTGAGATGGGGGTACACTTTGGCTCACAGCTATAATGCCATCATCACCTCAATCGGAATCATCTCTCATCTTCCGGCCCGGAATCGGCCAGTCTCTGATGCTGGGGACAGTAGTAGCAGGTCCGGCCGCCAAGCTTCTCATGCCGAAGAAGTGTTCCGTCCCGTGGGCAGCGACCGCCAGGATGGCGATGGCGGAGGAGATAGGATTCGGGCAGGCGGTCGAAATCCGCCCGGACAGAGATCGAGGTCGTCAGAACATCTTTTATAATTGAGATGAGTAGAGATAGCTGCATCTCATCCAGGCTCCGGGACTGGGGATGAATGCCCGCCTGAAAAAGGGCCTCATCAGAATAAAGGTTCCCGATGCCGGAGATGAGCCTCTGGTTGAGAAGCAAAGACTTTATAGTTCCCCTCCTGCTGCGCATGATCTTTAGAAAATCATCCCGGTCTATCAGCAGGGCATCGGCCCCTATCTTTCCCTCCGTCAGGAAAATGGAGGGGCTTTCTGTGAGTCCTACCTCTCCAAAAATTCTAAGATCATCAAAGGCCAGACGGCGGCCGTTCTGGAACCGGATCAGCATTCTAGTATGGGCTGGCTCTACCTCACCCATATCCTGATAGATCAGCCATCCGGTCATGCCCAGATGAAGCGTGAGCCACAGGTCCTCCTCAAGCTCTAAAAAGAGCCTCTTTCCATGCCTTTGGACGGATCGGAAGATCTTTCCTGTCAGGCATTGATTGAGCTTGACAGGTGTGACCTGGGAGAGGATGCGCTCGTCTCTGATCAGCACCTCCTGTATGGGCTGGCAGAGAACTGCAGACTCCAGATACTCTCTGGCCGATTCTACCTCGGGAAGTTCGGGCATGGCCTTCTAACATCCTTTCTTGCGAAGCATACTGCTTTGCGCAGAGCAGTATACTCGGAGAAACAACTTAGCATATATACCTCAGGCCTGAATTTAAGGCAGTGGCAGAATTGTGGTATTGGCAGCAAAGGTGTGAGCATGGGCAGCAACATAGCCAATGAGGCATATGTCTTCACTGAGACGGACAAGACCAAATCCAAATGGGTGGCCAGAGTCTACCAGGATTTTCTGCGGAGGACCGGCAGGCCCAAGACCACGTTGAGGGGGCTCTTCTATCATGCCCTGCAGATGAAGGATTCGGAATATCCGATCTGCGGGGGATTTGTAGGAGAGATCAGGATCATGAGGCCCTACCATGAGCAGGATGGGCTAAAACTCCTGAAATGGGCTCGAAAATCCAAAGCGATGGGATTCGTATCCCCCGAGGCTATAATCGAGGAGACCTCAGGCGAGGGCAGCTTTCTGCCGGCGGATATGCAGACGAATGATCACACGAATGGCCAGATGAGATCCGCCCCGGCCACTGAGGTCTGGCTGAATAAGCCCTCGCTCTCTTCGCTTCTCATTCCCATATGCAAAAAGCATGGCATCGCTCTAATCTGGTTCGACGGCCGCCCCTCCAAGGAGGCCATAGCAAATCTTTTCGCCCGTACCTGTGCCCAGACCACCATCCTTACCCTCTCCGACCTCAGCCCGAAGGACGCATTCTTCGCCCATGATCTGGCGGATTTGATCGACGGCTCAAGGCCCGTGGGGCACAGCGCAAGCATTGAGGTGAAATCGATCGGACTGGTGCCCGACCAGATTGGATTGCTGAAGATTCCCCTTGTACATGGCAATAGAGGCCAAAGGGAGGAAGAGGAACGCTACGAAAGATATCTGAAAAAATGCTCTCTCGATCCGAGAAAGGTGGCAGAGCTGGATGCCCTTGAGGTCTATTATCCCGGCGGAGTTGCCGCATATCTTGTCGATGCGCTGTCCAGATATCTGCATGGCGATATTTGATCTCTTTTTATCTTAGCAGCTCTCCATTGCTCCTCATGCCGCGCTCCCTTTGCCTTCCATTCAGCTCAGTTCGGACGCGGAAGTATTATAATAGTCTGGATCGCACTTGAACTGATATGACAGAAGTTCCGGATATCCCTCTGGACCAGATCCAGCAGCGAGTGGTGGCCATGTGGATGGGAAGCTTTTACGGCAGCAGCGGCTATGTGGCCCGGAAGCTTGGCAAGAAGGGCTTGAGGGAGTTTCAGGATATCGGAGCCCGCCAGGTTGCGGCCACCTTCAAGCAGCTGGGCCTGGACGAGCCGGAGAGCGTTGCCATGGCCATAGCCACCAATGACAAGAACCTTTTTGGAAGCCAGGTGGAGGTGGCAGAAGGGGACGGCTTCGTGGAGATCAGACGACTCCGCTGCGGCCAGATGGAGGGAGCCAAGTCTTTTGCACGGGTGGGGGCGAGCCTGATTGCCAAGGAGCACTGCAAGACCTGCATTGAATCCCACTGGCAGAAGGTGTTCTCTGAGCTGAAGATGGAGCTCGAGGTCGAGCACACCGACGAGGGATGCATAATGAGAATATCAAAGCGAGAAGCTTGAAAAAAAGCAACTGAAAGAGTTCAGTCCGAGATCGCACTAGTAATATCAGGCGGCAGATCTGGATCTGCGCTCCTCGAGCTCTCTGCTCTTTGCATCGGCCTTGGAGAGAGCCGTCTCCTTGGCCATTTCTTTTGCTTTCGTCCGCTCAGACTCGGCCTGGGACCGAAGATCTGCGGCTGAGGCCTTCGAGTCAGCAGCTGCAACATTGCGATCGGCTCTCATGCCCGCAATTTTTTCGGACTGCTCTGATCGGCTGCTTTTCAATTCCCTGCTATTCTCGATTGCCTCTGTCCTCTCTTTTTGCGCCTGATCGCGGGAGCTGGTGGCAGAGGCTTTAGACAGGGATGCAGAATCCCTTTCCTCTTGTGCAGGGGGAGAGGATTGTGCAGACGCGGAGCACTGGTCATTGCTTCCAACTTCTTTCTGAGGATCTGATGCTTGTATGGATAGGATCGCAGCCGCATTATTGCTTTTCTCTGAATTGGATGGTGCTGCAACAGCCTTTGCACTCATCGCTTCATCATTGCGTTCTGCCCGTTCCTCGGCCAGTTCGTCCTTCTTCACAGATTGGCTCTCCTGCCGCTCTGTGCTTCTTTGCGATGCTGTCA
>ENA-UOOH01000796-UOOH01000796.1-fermentation-metagenome-genome-assembly--contig:-NODE-796-length-33663-cov-5.336051_pt1 | contig 33663 bp, 24 predicted proteins | sample MGYA00245778_ERZ724025 | MGnify/ENA primary metagenome ERZ724025 (study PRJEB28704, sample SAMN03018313) | fermentation metagenome | biome: anthropogenic terrestrial biome; feature: soil; material...
CTGTGGCCTCTGTGGCCTCTGTGGCCTCTGTGGCAGGCCTTTCTCACCAGGGAAGGGACGATTGTCTTGTTAGGTCTCGTGCTTGCTATCGTTCACACCTCGCAGGCTGATTCGTGTTTGACAAGCGTCGTCTCGATGGGCTTGAGTGGAGGGAGCGGGAAACGATCCCGTTTGGAGTTCCTGATTGTCATCGAGTTTCACTGGGGCTTGCTGCAGATTGGGTGTAGTATATTTCTTGTCACGGGCATCCACGTAGATTCGGAAGCCGAGAGAAGGATTCGAGATAGTTGCGTGAGTGTTGAGGATGGGGGAACGATCAATGCCAGGAAGAAGTTTAGCCGGTCTGGTCCGCGAGGAAGGAGTCGCATGGAAAGCGGCAATCGGGTTAATGCTTTTGGCTGCTGCGGTCTTCATGCTCGGCTGGAAATTTTTGTGGGGAGACGATCCGATCTTCGAAATCGATGTCGATGTCGATCGAGCGGAGACCCAACGCCTGGCATCGGGCGATCTATCGCAGGACGACGTTCGGAAGATGGTGCTGCAGTTTCAGCTCGAGGCCAAGTCTCGTTTGGATTCCGGGAACACGGCGGCGGCATTGAACAGCCTGGTCGCGGCGCTGGTGCTTGATCCTGATAATCCCATTGTCTTTCACGCGCTTGGGGTGGTCTACAGTCATAGAAATGAATTTGGACTGGCTGAGCGGGCGTTGCGCCATGCCATCCGATTGGGGCCGGAGGGGGCGGGATTCAACAGTTTGGCGCATTTGGGTTGGATCTATGCGAATCGCGGAGAGTACGAGGCCGCGGAGCGGCAATTTGCCTTGGTGATGCAAAAGGACCCGCAGCATTTCTTTGCGAACTATTACCTTGGAATGTGCAAGCTGCTCCAGGGCCAATACGCTGCAGCTCGGGACTCCTTCGAGCGTTCGATTTCGATCGATCCGCAGCATCCGGGTGCAAACTACGAGTTGGGGCTGTGTCTGGAGGAATTGGGCGACTTTGAAGGCGCGCGCGAGGCGTTTGAGCGGACGGTTGCGTTGCGCCCCGAGCATCGGCACGCGCACTTTCACCTTTCCCGAATGCTCTCGTTTCTCGGGGATGAAGATGGGGCCTTGCGGGCATCGGCAAAATACGATCAGCTGAACAGCATTCAACAGGCCCTGGGTCAGGCGCAAGAGGCGATTCAAAAGGATCCCGAGGATCTTCAGGGGTACGTCAACCTGGCGGCGCTGTATGCTCAAATCGGGCGTCCGGCGGAAGCCATTCAGACGCTTCAGGACGCATCGATCTTGGATCCGGACAACGCACTGATCCATCTCTTCATGGGGCGGGTGCTTCTGGAATCCCGGCAGTTGCAAGCTGCCAAGCAGGAGCTGGATCGGGCATTGGAACTGGATGCGGATTCGTCGGTGGTCTGGGAGGAGTTGGGGAAGTATCATGTATTGAGGGAGAATCGTCGCGAGGCGCTGCGCAGCTACCGTCGTGCCTACGAGCTGGACCCCAATAACCTGGTTGCTGTGAACAACCTGGCCTGGCTCTTAGCGGAATTTGGCGAGGAACTGGATCTGGCATTGGAGCTATCGGAGCGCCTGTTGGAGGCCCAGCCGCAATCCGGCGTCTCGTACGACACCTTGGCCTGGGTACAATTCAAGCGTGGAGATCGCCAAAACGCACTTGAACTCGTAGAAAAAGCATTGCAGTTGGAACCGGGGAATGCTACCTTTAGAGAACATCAGCGACAGATCAGGGGAGATGGCACCTCAACCATGTAGTGCCGTATTGTGAAGATCGCTGGTGCGCAGGTGAATAAGCAGGCAACCATTGGAAACCTGCGCCTGGATTCCTATAAACTTTATGTTTTTTGGACAAAACACTGGTTATCTGGAGATCCATGAGTTAATCTATGTAAACCTGAGATCGATCCTGGGCATACTGTGTGTCCAGCATTGCCTAGGCACATGGCCCGTATGAGATTGTGCAAGAGGGCGATATGCAATCTGGCAATGATGGGGCTACCCCTTGAGGCAGGATGGGGTGGGGCAAGGTTTAGGATTCAGATCGAGGCACTGGTACAAGAGAGATTCATCCCTGCTGACCGATTGGGACATCTTTGACACTACCATTGTCGGGCGAAGGGTTTTGGGGGGGTGAGATCCTGGGCTGTGGCACAGCAATATCTGGGAGATCCAGCGGGTTTCCGCACCCGGTAGCGTCGATTCTCGGTACGGAGCTGGGGCTGACCTAAAACGCGGACAAGGCTTCATGAGATACGATGAGGATCATAGGGGAACAGCAAAATGAACGATAAGTGGGAGCGACCGACGAGGGCGCGTGAGGAAGCCATCATCATTGACGATCGTGCCGGGGATATTGAAGAGGCACAGTATCGTCGTGAGGTGGCACACGCCTATCGAATGGCTGCGAAGCTGGCTGCGCGGGACAGGATGCCTTACTGTGTTGTCGAGTTCGAAGTCGAGGATGCAAACGGTTTGGTGGTTCGATTCACCGACGCGATACCCGACAAGGAGTTGAAGGGGTTTCAAGAATCGGTGCGCAACAGCAGGCCTAAGGGCGAAGTCAAGGTCGTGTCCACTTTCGGTGTTGGGTTTACAGGCGGCCAGGGGATTGCCACGCCACCTCCCGCTCCCGCAGCGGCTGGTGACGAGCCATCCGGCAGGCTTTCCCCCAACGGCGACGGCATCCAGAAGTCAGAACCGGTTCCGCAGGCCTTGCCCGGCCTGGGGCGCCGTCGCCGTGCCCGCCGCCCCCGCGATGGGTCTGCGGTCGCACTCGCGATCAAGGTTTTGCGACGTGCGGGCGCGACCATGAACATCGACGAGCTGTATAAGTCGATCCAGAAGGAAGGCTTTGAATCGAAAGCGAAGGATCCTCAGATCAGCGTCGCGCAGCAGTTATATAAGAGCCCATATATCACCGCAGAAAAGGGACAATTCGGTCTGCCGGAGTGGGAAGAGGAATTGGTCAGAGAGGGCAACTAACCCCTTTGGTTGCTGGTATCGACCGGTGTTTGGAATCTCTCTCTTGGCGTGAATTGTCACCGGAGGGTCCTCATGAACGGCGTGCACATGATGCAGAACATCGGTGCACGCCGTTTTGCGTAACACGCGTGGGGTTTTAAGTAACAATGGAGCGATCATCGCCCATGTTTCGGGGGCACCGAGGGCCTGGAAGGCTTGGTGTGCGACAGATCGAAGGGGTCGGTGTCGAACGTGCCAGGCTGCTGGAGCGGATCGGCATATCGGCCATTGACGATCTCCTCTGGCGCTTACCCCGGCGGCTGGAGGATCGCCGCCGGCCGGCGCGGTTTGGTGAACTACGGGATCGATCCCCGGCCTTTCTTCAGGGACGCGTGGTTCGTGTCACGCACACTCCCTCGATGCGCGGCAGACCGGAGCAATTAACGGTCCTTCTCGGGCTGAGCAGTCTGAACGACGAGTACGTCACGCTCCGATGGTTTCAGGCGCCCTATTTGGTCCCGGTCTTCTCCGAAATCGGCTGGCTGGTCTGCTACGGCCGCTTGCGTCTCCGTGGGATGCAATGGGAGATACAGCACCCGGAATGGGAACCTTTGGAGGCCGGAGAGGAGACGGCTGACCAGCGCGATTCCCTGCACCTCTGGCGGATTGTTCCTATCTATGGTCTGACCGAAGGTCTGACTCAACGCAGGATGCGCATGATCGTGCGCCGGTGCCTCGACCAATTCGCCGCACGCCTGCCCGATCCGGTCCCGGTTGAACTCCAACGACGGCATGGCATGCGCAGTCTTGCAGCCGCCTTGGAGGGGGCCCATTTTCCGAAGGACCTCAGTGATGCCGAGGCGTGTCGCAATCGGTTGGCCTTTACAGAAGCCTACATGTTCCTGACTTACCTGCGTCGCTTGCGGGCCCAGGAAGATCCATGGAAAGGTTCCGCCATCACTCAGGCAGCGATTCCGGAATGGTTGCATGGCGAGGGAGTATTGCCTCGCGAAGTTCTGGATCGGCTGGGATTTGAACCGCACGCCGGACAGCGCAGGGTGATTCAGGACCTAGGCCGCAGATTGGTGGCTCGCCGTCGCTTCCGCTGTCTTCTTCAAGCGGATGTTGGCGCGGGAAAGACGGTTGTGGCCTTAGGCCTGTTGCTGGCCGCCGCGGCATGTCAGGGGCGTGGGGTGCTGATGGCACCGACGGTCCTGCTTGCGCGTCAGCATTTCGAAAGGCTCTCCGCCCTCTGTCACCCCCTCGGCTTCTCGGTCGGTTGGATTGGCGGCGGGCAGAATCAACGAGAGCGGGAGGCCCATGGGAAGGCGGATATCCTGGTGGGCACGCACGCCCTGATGGATCATTCGGCACCGCTGCAGCGCACAGAGCTTGTGGTGATTGATGAGCAGCATCGGTTCGGCGTTCGCCAGCGCCAAGCTCTATACAAGCGGGCTCCGGGCGCTTCGATCCTGGTGATGAGTGCCACGCCGATTCCGCGCACGCTCGCGCAGGTCCAATACGCCGATCTGGACATCGTGGTGATGCAGGAGCGCCCGGGACGACGGGCGGGGGTCCGGACTCAGCTCCTGGTCGGCGCACAGGCAAGGACCGCATATCAGGCACTCCGGACGGCCGTCGAGGAACGGGGCGAGCGTGGATATGTCGTGTTCCCGAGCATCGACGGGCTCGGCCGGCCGGGTATCGGGGAAGTCCAGGATCCCAGAGTGCGGCCGCTGGCATGGTCTGGAGTGTTCGATGGTGCTGCTCGATTGGAGCATGGCTGGTTGCGAGGGTTACCCCTTACAATCGTGCATGGGCGCATGTCGGAAGCGGAAAAAGCCTCGGTGATGGAGACGTTCCAAGCGGGCGCGCGGCCGGTCTTGCTTGGGACCACAGTCGTAGAAGTAGGACTGGACGTGCCGGAGGCGACCGTGATGGTGATCGAGCATGCGGAGCGCTTCGGCCTCGCCACCTTGCATCAGTTGCGCGGGCGGGTTGGACGCGGCAGTGCGCCAGGCACCTGTTTCCTGATCGCCCGCGGGGCGGACGCCGAAGAACAGGCGCGGTTACAGGTCCTCGTCGAATCCGAAGACGGCTTTGAGATCGCCGAACGTGATCTCAGCTTACGCGGACCGGGCGAGGTCGGTGGTGAACGGCAGAGTGGCGCACCAGAATTCGCGGTCTTCGATCCGTTCCGGGATCGTGGGATTCTCAACCTGGTGGTCCGCTCCCTAGGGGAGGAGGGGGGTTGACACGACCTCCCAATTGGGCCGATGATCACCTCTTATCCGAGCCGTAACGATTGCGTATCAGTGGCTCCAAGGCCCAGCCCGGTTCTTCCAGAAGGAAAGGCACGGAAGATGCACATACAGGACGTCTTTGCCCAGCATCGAACGACGACATCGTTTGAGTTTTTCCCACCACGCGATCCTCAGGCGGCGGAGAATTTATTGGCCACGATTCGGCAGTTGGAGGAATTGAAGCCCTCCTTCGTCTCGGTCACTTACGGTGCCGGCGGCTCGACACGGGAGATGACCCATCAATTGGTGGTACGCATCAAGACAGAGACTTCCCTGCCGGCGATCCCGCACCTGACTTGCGTCTGCCACACCGAGGAGGAGATACGTGGAATCCTCGTGCGGTATGCGGAGAAGGGGATTGACAACATCCTCGCCCTTGGGGGCGACCCCCCTAAGGACCGCATGGATTGGGACCGTGGCCGCGATGGATTTCGCTATGCCGGTGAGTTGGTGGCATTTATCCAGAAGTTTAACGCTTCGGGACTGCATCCCAACCCCAAGGGGTTTGGGATCGGGGTTGCGGCCTATGCCGAGGGGCATCCCGCGACACCGAACAGGCTGCTGGAGATGGACTATCTCAAGGCCAAGGTGGACGCTGGTGCGGACTATATCTGTACACAGCTCTTCTTCAACAACGCCGATTTCTATGATTTTCGCGATCGCTGCTCCTTGGCCGGCATCAACATCCCGATCGTGGCCGGCATCATGCCTGTCCTTTCCGAAAAGGGGCTCAAGCGGATGGCGGAGCTTGCCGCGGGGATGCGTTATCCGGCGCCGCTCCTGCGCGCGATCGCCCGCTGCAACGGAGACGCGGAAGCCGTGGAGCGTGTAGGTATCCATTGGGCGACCGAACAGTGCAGGGATCTGCTGGACCATGGGGTACGCGGAATCCATTTCTACACGCTCAACAAATCGGATGCCACCCGTCGAATCTTCAGTTCCTTGGGGCTTCGCGACGGATCGACCCTCTAACCTGTTCAACCCGGATCTTGTCGCCCAGCCAATTCAAACTCAACCATCTCATTCAGCTTTGTTTTTCAAGCGACCGACAGGCAAGACTATGAACCAGACTTTTTTCTTCGCGACCGAGGCCGAGGCGGGGCCATCGACTGGAAGGCTTCCTCTTCGCACCGAGATCGCGCCGGAGCATCAGTGGAATGTGTCGGCGATGTTTGCCTCGAACGAGGAATGGGAGGCCGATTTTGCCCGGATCGACATGCTGCTGGAACCGTTGCTCTGTTTACGGGGGGCATTGAATTCGCCATCGGCGCTGGCGACGCTTTTCGAGCACGAGACCGCTCTGGATCGGCTTCTGGAAAAGCTGTATGTCTATGCCCACCTTCGGGCGGACGAGAACACGGCGGACGCTGAGAACCAGGCCCGCATGGATCGCGTACGCAGCCGCTACGCCAAGATCGGCGGCCAACTGGCATGGATCACGCCGGAGATTCTGGCCAACCCCATGGAAGTCCTGGAGCAATGGCGTGATTCGAGCGAACTCGCCCCGGTACGTTATGCCATGGTCAAGCTGCTGCGGCAGAAGCCCCACACGCTATCTGCGCAGGAGGAGACGCTCCTGTCCAAGGCAGCCGACCTCTTTCAGGCTCCGCAGCAGGCATTCAATCTGCTCACGAATGCGGACCTCCGGTTTCCCGAGATCGAGGACGCCGCGGGCGAAAAGGTGGAATTTTCCCAAGGCCGATATCGCAGTTTCCTGATGAGTCCGGACCGACGGGTCCGCAAGGACGCATTTGAAGCGATGCACGAGACCTATGGCTCGGTTCGCAACACCCTGGCGTGCACCCTCTCCGCGAACGTTCGGTACCACAACTACAAGGCTGAGGTCCGCCATTTCGGCTCTGCTCTGGAAGCGGCTTTGCACCCGGACAATGTTCCGGTTTCCTTGTATGAGGCCCTCATCGACGCCGTACATCGGGCATTGCCCGGATTCCACAAGTACATTGAGCTGCGCAAGACGATCCTGAAGGTCGATTCCCTCGACATGTATGATCTCTATGTGCCGTTGGTGCCGGAAATTGATATCAAGGTCCCGTTTGAACAAGCGAAGACCTGGGTGATCGATGCGTGTGCACCCCTGGGTGAGGAATATGTGACGATCCTGAAATCCGCCTTTGAGGAGCGCTGGATTGATATATACGAAAACCGCGGCAAGCGATCGGGTGCCTATTCCAGCGGGTGCTTCGACAGTCTCCCGTACATATTACTCAACTACAATGAAACGCTGGATGATGTCTTTACCCTCGCGCACGAGTTAGGACACTCGATGCACAGTTGGCTGGCCAATCAGGCTCAGCCTCACCGGTTTGCCTCGTACCCGATCTTCATTGCCGAGATCCCTTCCACACTAAACGAGGCATTGTTGCTTGATCACCTCCTGAAGCAGAATCCATCGCCGGAGTTTAGGGCCTATTTATTGAATCACTTGGCCGATTCCTTCAAGGGCACCGTGTTTCGCCAGACCCAGTTCGCTGAATTTGAGCGTATGATCCATGACGCCGCGGATTCGGGCCAGCCACTGACGCATGAGTTGTTGTGCGATCGATACTACGAACTCAACAGCAAGTACTATGGTCCAGCGGTAGATGCGGATCGGCGTATCGGTTTGGAGTGGGCGCGGATACCGCACTTCTACTACAATTTCTACGTGTACAAATACGCCACCAGCTTTTGTGCCTCACAGATCTTTGCCGGCTGGATCCTTGATGGCGAAAGGGATGCGGATGCCTACCTCGATCTATTGCGGGCAGGCGGATCCGGCGATCCTATCGAACTGATCGCCCGTGCCGGGGTGAACATGCTCGATCCCGAGGTGCTCGGCAACGCCTTCCGGCGGTTCGACCAGACTGTGGCGGCGGTGGCAGAGGGCAAGGGGTAGTAGCCTTCGGCCCAGTGGATAGTGGGACAATTGGATCCGCAGATTGCCGCAAGTGCTGATCGTTACGAATCGGCATCGAAATCGAAATCGGTATCGAAATCGGTATCGGTATCGAAATCGGTATCGGTATCGGTATCGGTATCGATGGAATGCGTGATTCGGCGTGGAAGGTTCGTGGGTCAAATGCCCACGATCCCGCTTTCGTCCAAACGCTCCGCACCGACCTTGGACCAAGCAGCCCCCATTTCGACTGGATACCAGACCGAGACAGTCTGGCTTCCACCCGCCCGCTTCACCTTCCTTTCGGGCGGGGGCTTGTGGTATAACACGGCTTCATGCCCCATAAACATGAGAGCTCCGATGATCAGCTTATCGCCAGGATCAACCGCGGCGATGACGGGGCGTTTCAGCAGCTCTATGATCGGTATAGGGGATGGGTGTATCAGCTGGCGATGCGACTGACCGAGGATGAGCACCTGGCGGAGGAAGTGCTTCAGGAGACTTTTGTGGATTTCGTTTCCAGGTTTCCCGGCATGGAGATCAACAGGCGGTTCACGACCTATCTCTACCCCATAGTTCGGCACATCGCGCTCAGGCGGCTGGAGAATTTGCCCGGTTGGGAGACCGGTGAGGGGGATGACCTACGCCTGGAGCCGTTGCGGCCAGTTGGCTCGAACCGGGCGAACGGTCGGGATGCATTCGCAGAGTGGCTGCGAGGCATGCCCGAATCGATGCGAGAACCTCTCATCCTCCACTACATCGACGGGATGGACCTCAAGGAAATAGCCGAAGCGCTCGAGCTTCCGGTCGGAACGGTCAGGGCTCGGCTTCACCATTCACTCGACCGGCTGCGCGAATACTTCGATCCGATGCGATGAAGGATCATCCTCCCACCCCACCCCATCCGATCCCGTATGGAAAGATACAGAGGAGGAGGAAGGGGAAAGGTAAATGGGAAAGACACGAAGACACGAAGGTCTGGAAGGAAAGGTTTGGTTGCGGGTTTGCTGTGATCCTTACAACTGGTTTGGATCAGGGCATGACCATACCCACCACCATAAACAGGTTGCAAACGCCACCGCGCCTCAGCGCGAGGTCTCCGGTTCAGGATGGGGTCAGGGCGCTGCGTGCTTTTTCCGCCTGTTCGAGGGTGAGGCGCCCGGAGCGTTGGGCGATGGCGAGTGCCTGAAGGTTGATCGCCCGGTAGAGTTCGGCCAGCACCGGCCCATTTTCGGACCTTAATGCGGCGTACTGGAGGTTCAGGGTCGCGGCATCCCCGCGTGCGGCAGGGCCGGTCAAGGCAGCGGTGGTGCCGAGGCGCTCGATGTTATCGAGTGTGGTCTCGAGGATGGTGCTCAGCCCCGCGCGGGCGTCCGACTCAGGCAACCCCGCGGCGTTGGTGAGGGTGAGCGCAGCGTCGACCAGTGCGACCAGTCCGTTACAGGCCAGGACAGCGGCCGCATGGTAGAGCTGTTTGCGGTCCGAGCCGATCTGAATCGGGCGTCCTCCGATCGCTTTTGCAAGGCGCAAAGCGAGGCTGACTGCGTTGGGCTCGCCTTCGCAAGCAACCAGGGCGCCTGGGAGGCGGGCCACCCCGGCTTCCACGGTGGGAAAGGTCTGCAATGGATGCATCGAACCGACCGGACAGCCGAAGTGATGCAATGCGTTTGCCATCACCGAGCCGGGGAGAGCGCCGCTGCAATGGAGCCAGGCGGAGCCGGGCCGAACGCCGCCGGCCTTCGCCAAGGCGGAGCAGACTGGTTCGATCGCGTCATCCTGAACCGTGAGCAGGACCAGGTCCGCCTCGCGCACGGCCTCTTCGGGTGGGCATACCGCGGGAGGGCGGACCAGATAAGAGGCTGCCTCAGCGGCACGGACGGGGTCCCTGGCGCCGAACCAGTCCACGTGGAGACGGGAACGCTCAAGCAAAATGGCCAGCGTGGTTCCTACCTTCCCGGGACCGATCACGGCGATCCGGGGGGGTGCGGGCTGTTCTCGGTTCATGCCCTTTCTATAGCGGCATTTGTGTGGGTACAAAAGGGGAACGCGGCAAAAATTGGCCGCGGATTGGTGGATTCTCTGGTCTGGGCATGAAGGGAACCTTAAGGTATGGTCCCAACCAAGGACCGAACCGAGATGGCCCGGAGGCCGTAGCCAGGGTGGAGCTATGATGGAATTTCATGTGTCACGCAGTGCCCGAGACCTGTATCAATTTGATCAGGGGCTGTTTCAATTCAATGGGAATGTGATCTTCGCTAATTTCCATGCAGCCAGAGTCTTCGCCCAGAAGATGAACGCCAAGCGCGATCTCCTGCGTTTTCCAGAGCAGGCGGTTTCCGCCTCTGAGATCAACGCCATGGGCTTGATCGACGAGATCCTGCACCTGATCGTCGCGCAGTATCGTAAGCAGGTGGAGCCTGGGCTCTGGCGTAAACTGCAGGAGCGCCTCTGCAGTGCGTTGGACGAGGCGCAGCTCACCGAGGCGATCTATCAATTCTCGACCGATTTCCCGCCGGTGGCGGTCTATCAGCGCAAACAGGAGCTGGATGAGTATCTCCGCGGCCAGACCGACGGTGTGGATCATTCCGACATCGCGTTGGAAGAGATGATGATGCTCTGGTTGGCCAATCTGAATCCGGCTTTCTCCACTTACGGCGAGCTTTTCGACGACTCCGCTTTGGAGCGCCACACCGCGTATCTCAAGATCATGGAGGAGATCGAGGGCGCTTTTCGGGGGTTGCCCGGGTTTGGGCCGGGGGGGAAGAGCCTGCTCGATATGCTGCGTGCCCCAGCCCTGGCGAGTCCGCATTCCCTGGCTGGCCAGCTCGCCTACCTACGGGATCACTGGGCGGCCTATATCGGTTCCGATCTATTCCGGTTGCTGACCAGTCTCGATTTCATTGAGGAGGAGAATCGGCCGGTCTTCTTCGGGAAGGGGCCGGCCCTGCCGCCGAACGTGCGGTTTGCGGAGGACGAGCCGGAGCAGTACAGCCAGGATCGCGATTGGATGCCGCGGCTGGTGCTCTTGGCCAAGAACACCTATGTCTGGTTGGACCAGCTTTCGCGTCGCTACCAGCGTCCGATTCGGACATTGGATCAGGTGCCGGACGAGGAATTGGATGAGATCGCTGCGCGTGGGATCACCGGCATTTGGTTAATCGGGGTCTGGGAGCGGAGCCGTGCCTCTCGGGAGATCAAGCGGCGGATGGGCAATCCTGAGGCCGCCGCATCCGCATACTCTCTCCACGATTACGAGGTTGCCCAGGACGTGGGGGGGCCCGAGGCGCTTGCGGAGCTGAAGGCGCGTGCATGGGCACGCGGTGTTCGGATGGCGAGTGACATGGTTCCGAACCACATGGCCATCGATTCGCGTTGGGTGATGCAGCATCCGCAGTGGTTCTTGGGGCTCGATCACTCGCCCTATCCAGCATATACCTTTCAGGGGCAGGATCTTTCCGACGACCCACGTGCTGCGGTTTACTTGGAAGACCACTACTACAACCACTCCGACGCCGCGGTCGTGTTCAAGCGGGTCGATCGGCAGTCTGGTGCGGAGCGCTACATCTACCACGGCAACGACGGAACCAACATGCCGTGGAACGACACCGCACAATTGGACTACCTCAATCCGGAGGTACGGGAGGGGGTCATTCAAACCATTTTGCACGTCGCCCGCCAGTTTCCCATCATCCGGTTTGACGCGGCGATGACGTTGGCGAAGAAACATATCCAGCGGCTGTGGTTCCCGGAGCCCGGCTCCGGCGGTGGGATTCCCTCCCGCTCGGAGTATGGAATGACCCGGGAACAGTTCGAGCGCTGCATGCCGAAGGAGTTCTGGCGCGAAGTCGTGGACCGGGTGGCTGCCGAAGCGCCGGACACCCTGTTGTTGGCTGAGGCCTTCTGGCTGCTCGAAGGTTATTTCGTGCGTACCCTGGGCATGCACCGAGTTTACAACAGCGCGTTCATGCACATGCTGCGGGACGAGGACAACGCCAAGTACCGTTATCTGATCTCCAGCACGCTCGAGTTCGACCCGCAGATCCTCAAGCGTTACGTCAACTTCATGAGCAATCCCGACGAGGAGACGGCGGTCGCGCAGTTCGGCAAGGGCGACAAGTATTTCGGTATCTGCACGATCATGGCCACGGTACCGGGGCTGCCGATGTTCGGGCACGGCCAGTTCGAGGGTTATGCCGAGAAATACGGAATGGAGTATCGCCGTGCGTACTGGGACGAACAACCGGACGGCCATCTTTTGGAGCGTCATCGCTGGGAGATCTCCCCGTTGCTGCACCGCAGGCAAATCTTCGCCGAGGTGGAGAACTTCCGGCTGTACGACTTTTACGAGGGCGCGGGCGGGCGCAATGAGAATGTGATTGCCTACTCCAATCGGTTGGGCGAGGAGCGCAGCCTGGTTGTCTTCCACAACCGTTTCGCCGAGGCGAAGGGTTGGATCCGCCATGCGGTGCCCGTCGCGCGGAAGAACGGGGATGGAATGCTGCATGACGACCTCGGATCCGCTCTCGAAATCGTCAACGACCCCAATATCTTCCTGATCTTCCGCGACCACTGCTCCGGGCTGCAATACATCCGAAACACAGCCCAGGTCTGTTCGGAAGGCATCTACCTGGAGCTCGGTGCCTATGATCGGCATGTCTTCTGGGAGTTCGAGCAGAAGCCGGACAACCACTGGGGGCAGTATGCTCAGCTGACTGCTTATTTGAACGGCGCCGGTGTCCCGAGCATTGAGGAGGCGATCAAGGAGCTGATGCTGCAGCCGCTCCATCATGCCTTCCGCGAACTCCTCGCACCGGAGATCCTCACCTTCCTCGCCGAATCCGCCCAAGCGATACCTGCTCATACGGGTCCATTTCCCGAGCTGCCGGTACCGGTTCGCGAACAATTGGAACTGGTCGAGGACCGTCTGACGGTCTTTCTGGAGGCCGCCCGCAGGCAAGCCGCCGAGGCGGGGCACCTGCTCCTCGGCGCTGACGAGCCGCAGCCCGATGTGGCGGCCATTGCTCATGAACGTGTCGGCACGCTGCTGGAGGTGTTGCAGACCACCCGACTGCGCGGCCGAATGCAGGCGAAGACCGAACGGCAACGTCCCGGTCGGGGTGTTTTGGACAGGCTTGAGGAGGGCTTGGCGTCGGACCGACTGGCCATCCTGAAGGCGCATCTCTGGGTTTTGTTATCCGGCCTGGACTATCTCGGCGAGCCGGTCATCGGTGGTGCAGACCGCTGTTCGCGGGCATGGTTCGACGAATGGCTGTTGGCCAAGCAGGTGAAGGTGGCCCTCCAACAAACGGGTGCCACGGAGGAGGAGGCCATGGGGGTGGTGGGGATGGTACGCATCCTGCTCAATCACGGGGAGTGGACGCGCGCCGAGGGTGATCGGCCTGGGTTTGCGGCCATCGATGCCCTCGCGCGACCCCTGCATTACCTCTCTGCCTGGCTGCAAGATCGCGAGATCCAGAATTACCTGGGGATCAATCGGTATCAAGGCATTCTCTGGTACAACAAGGAGGCGCTCGAGGTCTTCCTGGGTTGGATGATCGCAGTCGGGTTCCTCGGGCTCACCTCCGATGGCGAGGAGCGGACTGACGCCGCTCAATTGGAGCGTGCCTTACGGGCGGAGACGGCATTGGGCGTATTTGCGGCGGCGATTCTGGAGGCCGGGGATGCCTCTGAATATCGGGTCGAACGCCTGCTCGAGACGGCGCGCGGCCTCGGACCGGAAACCTGAGCCGACAAGACCGATATAGATCGTGGAGGATGGGGCCTTTTGCTTGGGGCTGTCCGAAAGGGTAGATGGCGAAGCAAGCTCGGGGTCGGGCTCGGTATCCTCGGCGGCAAGGAATCGCTCCCAATCCCGATTTCGATTCAGTCGATTCAGTCGATTCAGTCGATTCAGTCGATTCAGTCGATTTCGTCGACTCCGATTCCGAGACGGATCGGACGGATCGGCAACCTTTGCCCATTGGGCCACCACGAAAGGTGTCCGGATCCGGATGGGGAAATTCCGGAGTTGGGTTGGTGGACCCGGTATTGATTCGGGTTTGAAGAAGAGGTACAAGGTGGTGATTTCTGGATTGTAAATGACGCAGCTTGAAAGGGGTTGAACGATGTCGGTTTTGACGAACAGCAGATTAGGGCGTCGCGGGTTTCTCCAGGTCGCAACGACGGCGGCGGGTGCGTTTGCGGTTGCGGGTGTGCGGTCCGCGCATGCGGATGAGCAGCCGCTGTTGCCGCGGTCGAGCGATGCGGTTTTGAAGCTGAGCTCGCAGGAGGGAATTATTCCTGGGGATAGCCTGCGCGAAAAGGTCCTGCGCATGGAGGAGTGGGGCTTTGTCGGAATCGAGCCGGGCGGTGGCGGTCTGCCGAACAGGATCAACGAATTTCAAGAGGCGCTGAAGGGGACGCAGGTCAAGGTTTCAGCGATCTGCGCGGGATTTCGCGGTGCGCCGATCTCTGATAATCTCGAACAGCGCGAACTGGCCGTGCGAACGACCAAAGAGATCTTGAGCGCTGCAGGCGAATTGGGCTCGACCGGCATGATCATCGTGCCCGCCTTCAACGGTCAGACCAAGCTCGACCATGTTGAAGGCCGCAAGGTCCTACTCGATGTCCTGCGCGACCTGGGCGACCACGCGAAAAAGTCCGGTACTCGGGTGTTGCTCGAGCCTTTGAACCGAGGGGAGGCATGGTTCCTTCGGATGCTCGCGGATGCCGCGGCGATCTGCCGGGACGTCAATCATCCCGGGGTATGCATGATGGGGGATTTCTTCCACATGAATATCGAGGAGACCAGCGACATGGGCGCCTTCCTAAGTGCCGGGAAGTACCTTCACCATGTGCATCTGGCCTCGGGTCGGCGTGTGATGCCTGGACAGGATGATCGCAGCTTCGTCAATGGGTTCAAGGCATTGAAGGCACTCGGCTACAGCGACTACTGCAGTCTCGAATGCGGCTGCGACGGCGATCGGATGATCGAGATCCCGAAGAGCGTCGCATTCCTGCAGAAACAATGGGCGGAGGCCTGATATTGCCGGCCCACCGAGCCAGTGGGTAGTGGCCAGTGGGTAGTGGCCAGTGGGCAGTGGGGAGGGACGATCCGCAGATGGCGAACCATGAGAATCGGGGTCGATGAATTGCGCGATTCAGCCCGGAAGGTGCTTGGGTACAATTTCCACGATCCCGCCACCCTCCCAATGCTCGGATTTGCAGATTCACATTGCCAAAGCTGACCTCTCCCCACTCCCCCTGGGCCTCGGCCCAGGGGGAGTGGGGAGGTTTGCGATTCTTTGTGGTTGAGTTGAAAACGGTCACATTGCGAAGTACGGACAGGATTGTTTTGATTTTCTTGTTGGTGGGGCCCAATGTATTCTTTTAACAACTCTTCAATCGCACAACGCATAGTTGTAATAAATGAAGGATGGGCGGGTCATGTTTCGGTTAATGCGCAGGATGGTGGTTCCCTTGCTCTTGTCTTGTCTGATCGCGGGCTGCAGCAGTGGGAAAAGTAAAGCGACCACAACGAATGACACCGACGATTCGACGGGTGATCCCCCAACTGCGTTACTCAAGCTCGGTGGTGCTTGGGCGGGAAGATACTATTTGCTTTACAATGAAGAGGACGATGAGCCCATTCCGTTGACCGCGACGATTCGTCAGGATGGTAACTCGTTGTACATCACAACCACCAAGGAAGGGGTCGGCCACAGCTTTACCGGCACGGTCAATTCCGAAGGGCATTTGCGGGTTACAGACGCCTTGGACGGCGAGCTTTGGACGACCCATTTCGGGCCGGCACGTTCCGATTTCATTCGGCTGGCTGATTATTTGTATTCGGATCAGCTCTATGAAGATTCGCCTTATCAGGTCATTGACCTCTACCGCTGACCGAGCGGCGAGGGGCTCGAGTCATCCGGTTGAATCGTTTTGGTCGAGGAGCGCTGAGCGGGTGCTCGCATGAATAGGAAGCAGCTTCATCGTCTCGGCCTGCGTGCAGGTCCTGCTCTCGATGCCGCCGTGGGTGCTTGCATCGCTGCCGCGCGTGCCGGTTTGAGCCGCGCCGAGATCCGTCGCGCCGTTCAAGCCATCATCGACAACCCACACACGCATCAGGACGATCCGATTTGGTCTCCGGTAGCACTGGCATTACTTGGGCCGGAGGCCGCGGTTGCGGTGGATTCGGGTTCTGAGGCACCCTGGCGCAGTTGGGGGCATGAGTTGGATCCTGCCTCGATCCGGCAGATGGAGCAGGCATGCCGCCTGCCCATTGCAGTGCGTGGCGCTCTCATGCCGGATGCCCATGTGGGGTACGGGCTCCCGATCGGCGGGGTCCTTGCCACCGATGGTGCGGTCATACCGTACGCCGTCGGTGTGGACATCGCCTGTCGTGTCAGGATGTCGGTATTAGACTTGCCCACGGATTGGCTTGCCGATCGACCTGAGCTGTTCCGGGAGGCGCTCGAGGCGGAGACCCGGTTCGGAGTGGGTGCGACCTTTCGGAAGCCTCGGCAGCACGCGGTGATGGACGAGGATTGGGGGGTCAGCCCCGTGACCCGGGCGGAAAAGAAGACGGCTTGGGCGCAACTGGGCACCAGCGGCAGCGGCAACCATTTTGTCGAGTTCGGGGAGCTGACAGTCAATCGCGAGGACTTAGGATTGCCTGAGGGGCGTTATCTTGCGTTGCTGTCGCACAGTGGCAGTCGAGGGGTCGGCAACAAGGTCGCCACCTATTACAGCAATCTCGCCTCGCAACAGCATCCGGAGCTCCCCGCCGATCTTCGTCACCTCGCCTGGCTGACGCTCGACCGGGCCGAGGGCGCGGAGTATTGGTCCGCGATGGAGCTGATGGGGCGCTATGCCGCGGCCAACCACTCCTTGATTCACAGTTGGGTCTCCCGGCATCTGGGTGCAGAGGTGCTCTGGTCGCTTGAGAATCATCATAACTTCGCATGGAAAGAGGTCCATGATGGTGTGGAGCGGGTGGTCCATCGCAAGGGAGCTACCCCGGCCGGGGCGGGGATCCTGGGGATCATCCCCGGCTCCATGGCCAGTCTGACCCACATTGTTCGCGGGCTTGGCAACGAGCATTCGCTACGCTCGGCGGCTCATGGGGCAGGCCGCTTGATGAGCAGGTCCGCGGCGAAGAAGCGCTTTCGCTGGAGTGATGTGGAGCCGCTGCTGCGCGCCCGCGGCGTGGAGCTGATTTCGGCGGGGTTGGACGAGGTGCCGATGGTGTACAAAGACATCGACCGCGTCATGGCGGAACAGTCCGACCTGGTGGAGAGCCTTGGCACCTTCATGCCGTGCATGGTCAAGATGGCTCCTGCGGCCTCGGGCAGAGGGTAGCCGGCCCGTGGGTAGCCAGACCGTCCCGGTCTGGTGCGGGGTGCGGGAATCGATAGAATCGATGAAATCGAAATCGAAATCGAAATCGGGATCGAAATCGGAATCGATGGAAAACATGATTCGGCGTGGAGGGTTCGAGCTTCAAAACCTCCGCAGCGCCTTCGCTGCCCAAACCCGCGCTTGCTCACACATCCAAAGCCAAAGCTGCAGCCACTGTCCCGTGGGAATCAGAGGTCGGAATCGCGTGTCCTTCCTCGGAGGTGGCGATCCAGGAGTTCTTTAGCGGCGAATGCGAGGAAGTAGCCGCAGCCTGCCAAGAGGATGATGGTCGCGCCCGAGGTCAGGTTGAACTGGTAGGATACGATCAAGCCGCTGGTCAGGAACAGTAGCCCGATCGCGACGGCACCGACCATGATCCTGGACAGGTCGTTGAGGAAGAGTGATGCGATCGCGGCGGGAATGGTCAGCAGTGCGATCACCAGGATCAGTCCGACCACCCGCATCAACATCACGACCGTGACTGCGATGAGGGTGAGAACGATTTTATGCAGGGTTTCTACGGGGATGTTGCGGACGCTGGCAAAGGTCTCGTCGAAGGACATGCCGAGCAGCTCCCGGTAGGCCACAACGACGACCAGAAGGATGACGATGTCGAGGGCCAGCATGATCCAGAGGTCTTGGCGCGGGACGGTGAGGATGCTTCCGAATAGATAACTCATCAGGTCGGCTTTGTAGCCGTCGGTCATATCGACCAGGAGGATACCGAGCGACATCCCGACCGCCCATAGGACTCCGATCAGGGTATCGGACCGTTGGCGCGCCCTCCGCTGAACGACGCCCATGCCCAGGGCGGAGCCGACACTGAAGACGAGGGCGCCGAGGAACGGATTGAAGTTCAAAAAGTAGCCCAGCCCGACCCCGCCATAGGCTGCGTGGGCGATTCCTGCGCTGATGAATACCACCCTATTGACGACAACCAGTGCTCCGATCACGCCGCAGGCGATGCTGACGAGTAACCCCGCCATCAACGCGTTGCGCATGAACTCATATTGCAACATCTCCATGAATCGATTCCTTGCTCTTCGGGTGGGGACTGTGAACCATTAATGGTGATGATGTTCGGCATGGTCGCTGCCCTTATCATGGTCAGCGAGTACACGGTGAGGGACCCCGTGCGCGATCAGATCGACGGGGCAGTGGTATGCCTGTTCGAGCATCTCGGGTGTGACCTCTTTTGTCCCGTGATAGTGCAGGGTCCGGTTGAGGCAGCCGATCGTACGGACATGGCGGGCCATGGTGCCGACATCGTGCGATATCATGAGGATGGCGATTCGTTGATTGAGCTCGGAGAAGAGGTTGTAGAGGCGCGTCGAAACCTGTGGATCGACCGAGGAGGTCGGTTCATCCAGGAGTAGGACCCGCGGTTCAGAGACCAGTGCCCGTGCGATATACACCCGCTGGCGCTGTCCCCCAGAGAGCCTGCCCATTGGAGTTCGGGCAAGCTCGAGCATGTCCACTGCCTCCAGTGCCTGCAAGACCCGTTGATGCTCCTGCTCGGACAGCCTTCTAAACAGGCGATGTGGGTGCAGCAATCCCATCCGTACCACGTCTTTAACCCGGATCGGGAAGTCCTGGTCCATCTCCACAGATTGCGGGACATAACCGAGCCAGCGACGACCGAGGGCCGGCGGTTCGTCCAGGATGGTGACGCGCCCTGACCATGGGGGAAGGAGACCGAGGAGGACCCGTAGCAGCGTCGTTTTCCCTCCGCCGTTCGGTCCGATCAGTCCGATAAAGTCACGTTCGTAGACGGTCATTGAGACCCGGTCAAGCACCTTTTGCGCGCCGTATCCGGTTGAGACCTCCTCCAGCCGGATCAGTGGCCTGCGTTCGTTGCCGTCCACCTCATTCATCCACAGGTCCTTCACTTTCAGCATTTTCTGGCTGTTGTGCCCCTGGAGCCACCGATTGCGCCAGTGCTTCTGCGAGCTGCACGAGGCTGTCGGCCCAGGGCTGTCCCAGGGGGCTGGCGAGCAGGACCCGTCCGCCGATCTCCTTGGCGAGCGTATCGACGGCACGTGTGCTGAATTCAGGCTGTGCTAGAATGACCTTCAGGCCCTCCTCACGAGCGATGTCGACGAAGGTGGCGAGCTCAGCCCCGCTTGGTTCCTGCCCTCCGACCTCGACAGGGATCATCTCCAGGCCGTAATCGTCAGCAAAGTATCCCCATGCGGGGTGGAAGACCATGAATTTACGTTGTGGAACGGGGTCCAGGATGGAGTGCAGTCGGGCGTCGAGCCGATCGAGCTCTTCGAGAAACAGGTTCAGGCCCACCTGAAACTGTGGTGCTTGTTCGGGGCTCAACTCGGAGAGGGCACGAGCGATGTTCTCGGCCTGGACTCGGACCAATCGCGGTGCCAGCCAGACGTGTGGATCGGGATGTTCCGCGACCTCTTTTTCGGCTGTGTGGGCGTGGTCATCGCCTTCGTGGTGATGATGAGCGGACATGACGCGGTGTTGAATCCCGGCGGTCGAGTCGACCAGGCGCATCTGTGGGTTAGCGGATTGGATACGCTCCAGCCAAGCGTCTTCAAACGGCACGCCGACAGTGAAGTAGAGGTCGCATCCGGCCAGTCCACGGATCTGCTGAGGCCGTGGTTCGTAGGTGGCGGGGCTTGCGCCAGGGGGGATCAGCACTGTCACCTCCACCAGCTCGCCGGCGATTCGCCGAACGAATTCCTCTTGGGGCAGGATGGAGACGGCGATGTGCAGACGTCCGTCGCCCGTCTCGGTCACGGGATTGGGGGACCCGCAGCCGGAGCCGAGGAACAACTGGATGATCAAGAGTAATAGGGGCAGGGTGGGGAGGCCGATCGTGGGGGGGCGGTACATCATCGTTGCCACCATTTCCTCGGGTGGGGCGCTGTAGGTAAGCTTGCCTCGAAGAGCGGGTTCGGGGCCGGACCGTTCCTATCCTCGACCAGCTCCCGGGTTGTGTCAATGCGGCCGGAAGCTTGAGACGAGTGGATCGTGAGGGCTGAATCATGCTGCTGCAGGCATCGCTCCTCCCCCCCCATTGGGGAAGAGATCGGGGGGAATCGAGGGAATCGCGATCCCGATTTCGATTTCGATTTCGATTTCGATTTCGACAGATCGGACGGATCGGACGGATCGGCAACCCCTCGTACACGCCGCATCATAGTGTACGGGTACGTGTACCGCTTCGCTGGGTACGGGTGCGTTTCGGGGGGGCAATCCATGCTGACGCAGCTTTTTCGATCTCGATCCCGATTTCGATTTCGATTTCGGGATTCTTCCCCAACTGCGGATCCAATCTCTCCACTGGCATGCAGCCTGCTTGAGGAGCTTGGAATTGCCGGTTCGGGCTGGGGTTGGGCAGCTCCTTTTCAGCCCCCGATTGCTTTTCATCAGAATCGTGGTTGGTTCTTCTTGAGAACAGGCTGGTGGGGCTGCGGGATTGGACTGCGAAGACGCAATTAACGTCACAAACAGGCTTTGCTGCGGGTCAAAACCTCTTTATTCTAGAGTTTGAACCCTTTTCCGCTCAACGGGGTCCAACAATCCCGGCAGGAGTGGAAAACATGGATCATTAGGTTTGGGAAACCAGCCTTCATTGAGGCAACTGCACATGGCACACGATCAATATTCGGAGCTGCTGGCGGACGATACCGGCCGGGCGATCAATCAGATCATTCTCTCCCTCCTGGGCGGGGTGTTGCTGTTGGTCAGCCTGATCGCGCGGTTCACCTTTGAGCAGCCATTTTTCAGCGCATTGGTAGCGTTTTTGGCATCCCTGATGCTAGGAGTCCCGCTGGTGATCCAGGCGTTCAAGGACCTGCGTGACGGCCGGGCTGAAATGAACGAGCTGGTTGCGCTCGGTGTGGTCGCTGCCTTCGCTGCCGGTGAGTATATGACCGCCGGCACCATCGCCTTCTTCATGATTCTTGCGACCCTGGTGGAACGGCGGACTGCCCTGGGCGCCAGGAAGACGATCGAATCGCTGATTCGTCTGACTCCGACCAAGGCGCGGAAGCTGGGACCGGATGGCTCGGAATCCGAGGTTGAGGCAAAGGATTTGCGGCCTGGTGATCGGGTACGCATCCGTCCGGGCGACAACATCCCCGGCGACGGCGTGGTCGAGAGCGGGTTCAGCACGGTCAACGAAGCGAACATCACTGGTGAGTCGCTTCCGGTCGACAAGGGCGAGGGGCAGGAGGTCTTCGGCGGAACGATCAACCTGAGTGGTTTGATCGACGTCAAGATTACGAAGAGCGGCGCGGATACGACCCTCGGGCAGGTCCAGGACCTGGTGTTGCAGGCCGAGCAGACCAAGTCCTCGGTCATGCGGCTCGTGGATCGATATGCCCACTGGTACACCCCGGTGGTGCTGATGCTTGCCCTGATTGTGCTCGTCTTCACGAAGGACCTCAATCGGGTCATCGCCTTACTGCTGGTGGCCTGTCCCTGCTCGATCGTCCTGGCCACGCCGACAGCGATCGTGGCTGCACTGAGTGCGGCCGCGCGTCTGGGCGTGCTGGTCAAGAACGTGCAAGACCTGGAACGCGCCAGGGGCTTGACTGCGATTCTCTTCGACAAGACCGGCACCCTGACCACCGGCAAGCTGACGGTCACTCGATTGGGTCCATTGCCGGGCAACGAGCCGGCAGAGTTGCTTTCCGTGGCGGCTTCTCTCGAACGTCATTCGACCCACCCCACTGCGCGTGCCGTCATGGAGATCGCGGGCCGGGCGCGTGTCACGGTCCCGGATGTCACAGGGTTCGAAGAGGTCTCCGGTCGCGGTGTTCGCGGGGAGCTGGATGGCGAGCAGGTGCTGGTCGGACGGATGGCATGGCTACAGGAGCAGGGGGTAGAGATGGAATTCGGGGATCAGGAGCCGCCGGAGGGATTCAGCCTGCTCTTCGTTGCCAAGGCCGGCCGGTTGCTGGGCTGGATCGGGCTGGAGGACAAGACACGGGTGGATGCGGCGCAGGCGATGGACGATCTGCGCGACCTCGGTGTCAAGCAGCTGGTGATGGTGACCGGCGACCGCTGGTCGGTTGCGCGGCGGGTCGCCTCTGAGATGCACTGCACAGATGTCCAGGCGGAGGTTCTCCCGGCCCAGAAGCTCAAGGTTGTGGACGGCCTGCGGGCCAAGGGCCATACGGTGGCGGTGGTCGGGGACGGCGTAAACGATGCCCCGGCGCTTGCCGCTGGGGATCTCTCCATCGCCATGGGCGCGGCAGGCAGCGATGTCGCGATTCATTCGGCATCTGTTGCCCTGATGAACAACAACCTCAACCGCATCCCCTTCCTGATCCGGCTCTCCCGTCAGACCGCGCGGATCATCAACCAGGGCGTCATCTTTTCCGTGGTCTACATCCTTGTGTTCGTCACCTTGAGTGCGATGGGCAACATCCACCCGATCGTCGCCGCAATCTTGCACGCCGCCAGTTCGCTGGTGGTGGTCTTCAACTCGGCGCGGCTGGTGCGGGCGGGTGAGGACCTGGAGACCATTCCCCACGAACACGTGCACGGGATGCAGGTGCGTGACACGCTCACGCCACAGCCTGTCGCCTCCTGACGGTACCCACGGGCTGGCGGGACAGCCTGCTGCAGGCGGCTGCGGCCGGCGGTGATCCAAACGGGATGCGGCCACGGAGGATCGGGACAATGATGATGTCTCGAAGGGATCGGAATCTGCCCTACAGGAACATGCGAATCAATTCAACCAACGGTTCACGCCACCTGGCGATCTTGGAAGAGCGCGACGGCTACCGCGATCAACGCGGAGATGAAGAGTGCGCAGTATGCGGTTGCCAATCCGACGTACTGCAGGTTGACTGGGTGTTGCTGGGTCAGTGCGTCGGCCAGCCAGAGGACTTGCAGGTTGGGGACGACCGAGTAGAGCCAGGCCGCGACGGCGCTGGTCTCCTCGAACCGGCCGAAGACGTAATCGCTGCAAAGCCCGAGGAAGAAGACGACGGCGCATACCGCGAGCGTTGCCACCTGCCCCATGCGGGTGGATGCAGTGACCGCCACCGCGCAGAACAGCCAGATTGCTTGGCTCAAAAGGAAGAGCGCGGCCAGCATCTGAAGATCGAAATTGGTCGTGAGCGGCTGAAGCGTCCATTCTTTGCTGATCGGCAGGGTCAGCAGGTAGGCGATGGCCAGGAGGATGCCCAGCCATTTGGCGAGCGTCGCGCCGAAATGCCGTTTGAACATGTAATTGCTCAACGCGGCAGTCGCCAGGGCCCCGACGATGGCCAGGCCGCCAAAGGTGAGGACGGGACCATCGGCGGTGTCGGATGCGGTCTGCAGGACGCCGTGTCGGATGCTCATCAGCATCAGGGTGCTCCAGATCCACAGCGCCAAGGTGACGGCGGCGGCGATCCCGAAGAACTTTCCAAGGATGAAGACCGGTCGGGCGATCGGTTTGCTGATGACGGTGAGGATTGTGCGGTTCTCGATCTCGCGGCTGATCACCCCCGCAGCGGTGAATGCGGACAAAAACATGCCGCCCAGGAGGATCGTGCTCAGACCGAGGTCCACCATGAGCTTGTTGTCGTCATCGAACGTGTACGAGCTGAGGGGGACGTTCAGAATGAGCAGTCCCATCACGAGCAGCAGGATGACGACAAAGATGGATTGCCGAATGGATTCCAGATAGGCGTTGCGCGCAACGGCGAAGAACTGTCGGAACATGATTGGTATCTCCTCGGGTTCGATCCCGTTGGTTCCCGTTTACAAACAATTTCAGCATATCTCCACGCTTCGGGGTTTGCAATGAGCAGCTCCGGGCGCAACGGACGGATGGCATCATGTATCAGGACAACGCATTGATTGAAACACGAAAAGCGCTGAAGGCATCCTGGCTGGGACTCGGAGCGCAGGCGGTCTTTTCGCTGGCGGTATTCCTCCTCTTTTTCATCAGCAAGGTGCCGGTGTTCCTTGCCCTTGCCCTCTTTTCCCTGACGGGCATTGTGATCTGGATCTGGACCGCTTTACTGCACCAATTCCAGAATGCCGTGGCCGTTGAGAACTTCGAACTGGACCAGACCCGGCGCGGGGGTGCTGCCGCGGAGTCGCTGTTCGAGGATCCCACCCTGGCGCGTCCCGCAGCCAGGCGCCTCGAACGAGCCTATAAGTGGGGAATGCCCCTGGGCGGGCTCTTGACCGGCATCTACATGCTCGTGTTCGGTCTTTGGCTCTTTCGCACGATCGGCCCTTGGAGCGGACTGGAGGTCACGGCGCCGGCACGGGATTCCGCCTTTGTGATGGGCCTGGTATTCCTCGGTTTCGCGGTGAGCCAGTACCTCCTCGGCATGTCCCTCAACAAGGCATGGCGGTTACTCCAGGCGGGCGGCGCCTTTCTTTCGGGGTGCGTGCTCCTTCTGTTCGTGGTTGGGGTCGGCCTCGGTGCCGCGCATTTCGGGTTCCCCAAGGGGCTTCACATCTTGCGGTTTGTGGTTGCCGCGACGGCGGTTCTCGTCGGTTTGGAGGTCCTGTTCAATCTGATACTGGACCTCTATCGCCCTCGGCGACCGGGCGAGGTCCCGCGGCCGGCCTTCGATTCCAGGCTGCTTACGCTGGTGGCCAATCCACGTGGGATCGTGAGGACCCTGAACGAGGCGATCAACTACCAATTTGGGTTTGAGATCACCCGCAGCTGGTTCTGGCGCCTTCTGGCCCGCACCTCCGGCTGGCTCGTGATCTTCGGGTTCGGTGTCCTGCTGCTGCTCTCCTGCATCATCATCGTCGAGCCGGAGGAGCAGGTTCTTGTGACCCGCTTCGGCCGACTGATTGAGGAACCGCTCGGGCCGGGTCTGCACACCAAGTGGCCCTGGCCGATCAGCCGGGTGCAGCGGTATGACGTGGATCGAATCATGCACTTTGAGGTCACCTCTCACCACGGGCATTCGTTGGAAGGGGAGCCGCTTCTTTGGGGGACGAGTCACTCCGATCATGAGGGCGAAGAGGAGTTCTTTTTGGTGGCAGCCCCGAAAGACCTGCGGGTCATCAGTGGAACTTCGGGCCAAGGCGGCGAGGTCCAAGGGCCCTCGGTCGCCTTGATCGGGACCGAGATCTACATACACTACCGAATTTCCGATGTGCTTACCTATGTCATGTCCGCAGCGGATCCGGTGAGTGAGTTCAAGGCATTGGCTGAGCGCGAGGTCATCCGTTATTTGCTCAGGCTGGATATCGACGAGACCATCAGTGGTGCGCGCAATCGAATCGGTTCCGAGCTGCAGGCCTATCTGCAGGCGACGATGAAGCAACGCGACTTGGGATTAGAAGTGGTATGGGTCGGACTCTCCACGGTGCATCCCGCGCAGCCGGTCGTGGACGCGTTCTACGAAACGGTAGGGGCTGAGCAGGAGCGTGAAACGGCGATTCAGCGTGCGATGCAGGACGAAGTCCGGATCCTCGCGGAGGCCGCCGGCACCCGGGCCGGGGCCGACCAGATCTTGGAGCAGATCGCGAAGCTCGAGAGTCTGAAGGCATCGGGCGCCTCGGAGGAGGAGTACATTCTGCAAGAGGCACGCTTGGAAGAGCTGATTCAACAGGCCGGTGGCAAGGCATCCGAATTGATTGCATCCGCCAGGGCCTATCGTTGGACGATTGAAAACTTGGAGCATGGCCGCGCGCTGCGCTTTGCCAGTGAATTGGAGGCCTACCTGGCCGTTCCGGACTTCTACAAGAGCCGGCGTTACCTGGAGCAATTGGGCGATGGCATGCAGACCGCCAGGAAATGGATCATTTCCGCGGATCGTAAAGACATGGTTTTGAAAGGCGATTTGAAAGATACGCAATCCGCCTTAGATGGATTGAATCTCGGACGGTAGCGGCCAGGAATAGAGCGGAGAATACCCATGGCGAAATCGAAAAACCTCATCATTGGATTGATCATTCTGGGCATCTTGCTGGCCAGCATGGTCACCTACCGGGTCGACTTCAACGAGATGGCCATCGTAACGACGTTTGGCAAGGCGGAGACCGATTCGGTGATGAATGCCGACGGCAAGGGCGCCGGATTGCATTTCCGTTGGCCGTGGCCCATTCAGGAAGTCGCCCGTGTGTACGACCGGCGGGTCCAGATCCTGGAGGACGAGCTCGAGGAGCAGCAGACCCTCGACAAGCAGGACATCATTATCGGGACCTATATCGTATGGCGCATCCGGGAACCGCTGCATTTCTACCGCACGCTCAACACGGTGGAACAGGCCCAGCGCCAGCTGCGAGACAGACTGCGTAACGCACGGTCGGAAATCGGACAATACACCTTTTCCGAGCTCACCAATCTCGATCCTGAACAACTGAAGCTCGCCGAAGCCGAAACGACGATGCGCGACCGGATGCAGGAAGAGTTGAACACTCAGGGATTCGGAATCGAGATCCAGGCCGTCGGAGTCAAACGAATCATCCTTGCGGAGGCGGTATCGCAGAAGGTCTTCGAACGGATGCGCAGCACACGCCAGCGGCTGGCGCAGCGTGCACGTTCCGAGGGTGATGCGGCAGCGAGCGATATTCGTGCCAAGGCAGCAAGCGCCGAAGAGCGGATCCTGGCCTTTGCCGATCAGCGCGCCCAGGCTATTCGCGCCGAAGGCGATGCCGCGGCCGCGCAGTATTACAAAGTCTTTAAGGATAATGAGGAGTTCGCGATATTCCTGCGCAAGCTGGAGGAGTACGAGAAGATCCTGAAGAACAACACGACCTTCATACTGGATGCGCAGGAGGGGCCGTTCGACCTCTTCGCGCCGGCTGCCAAGGCCGTGGATGCTTCAGCAGGGTCCGGTCCTGACGCGGAAATCCCGGACGAAACGAACGATCTACCTGCGGGAGTGACGGAATGAAGAACGACCAAGAACCTGCCGTTCCCCCCAAGCCGATTGAGCCGATGATCGAGCCGGCCCAAGAGTCCGCCGACCTCGATATCGCAAACCGCTCGCTGGCCGATGCATTGCGCATCAGTTTCAGTATCCTGCGTTATGCGATGTTGCTGCTGGCCATATTCTTCGTCTTCAGCGGCTGGTTTCGGGTGTCCGAGGGCGAAGTCGTCATCCGATCGCGCTTTGGCGCAATCTCCGGCGAGCCTGGCCGTGAGATCCTGAAGCCGGGAGGGCCTTATTTCGCCTTTCCGGCACCGGTCGACGAGGTGATCCGCGTCCCGACCACCGTCCAGCGGGTGACGCTCGACAACGCCTTCTGGTTCGCCACAAACCCGCAATTTGCAGGGCGCGGACTCGATGAGATGCCGATTCCACAGGGTGGATTGGTCCCGGCTCGGGACGGCTTCTTGCTGACCGGGGATCAGAACATCGTGCACGCGCGCTGGACCGTCACTTACCAGGTCAATGAGGACGACGCCCTCGAATTCATCTCGAACGTGACTGATTTGGACCATGCGCAGGCGCTGGTGCAGCAGGCGGCCGAGCAGGGGATTGTTCAGGTTGTGAGCCGGTCGGTTGCCGATGATTTTATTCGTGGCCAGGTCGACCGGTCTGGAATCCGGCGCACGATGCAGGGGGTGCTCGACAGCCTGAACAGTGGAATCACGGTGACTGAGGTCCTGCTGCGCCAGCCGACCCCGCCGCTGAGCGTACGTCCGGCCTTTCTCGAAGTCGGCCAGGCCGAGAGCGAGCGCGCGCAAAAGATCGAGGGGGCGGAGCGTGATCGTACCCGTACCCACAACGAGGTGGCCGGTGCAGGTTTCCGCCCGCTCAGCTATGCCCTTGACCTATACGAGTCTGCACGGAGGTTGGAGGATGGCGATCTGGAGACGAAGAGCGCGGAATGGATCCGCCGCCTGATGGACGGGGAACCCGCGGGCGCGGTCCTCGGCGAGTACATCGCAGGTCTTCCGGAAGACGAGCGTCCGCTCAACGCGGACGAGCTCCTGACGGCGGATCGAATCGGGGGCCGGGTCTCGGAGATCATCAACCAGGCGAAGAGCTATCGGACCATGATCGTCGCGCAGCTGCGTTCGGAGGCCGACACGTTTCGGCAGCTCTTGCCGATGTACGAGGAAAGCCCTGACCTGGTGCGTGAGCGTTTGTGGCGGGACACGCGTGAGCGCATACTCTCAGGAGATGTCGAAGCCTTCTACTTGCCGGACGACCCCGGCAAAACCCTTTTACTGGAGTTCAACCGGGATCCGGCTGTTCGGCGCGCGCGTGAACAGCAAAGGCTGATGCAATCGAACCCTCAAAGATCCCAGCCCTGATGACGGCGCGGTCCCGGCCGGCCTGAACCCCCAACCAACTTCAACGGAACGGATGTCCTGTCATGGAGTCGAAGCAAACGGTCGTCGAGGTGCGCGGCCTGACCAAGGTATTTCGGGATTTTTGGATGCGGCCGCGGGTGACCGCGGTGCAGGATCTCGACCTCTCTGTGCGTAAAGGCGAGGTGATCGGGCTTCTGGGGCCGAACGGCTCTGGCAAGAGCACAACCATCAAGATGATCCTGGGCCTGCTCTTCCCGACCAAGGGCCATATCTCCCTGTTCGGCAAGCCGCCGACCGACGTCGCGCTCAAGAAGCGGGTCGGATATCTTCCGGAGGACTCGAATCTCTTCCGATTCCTCAATGCCGTTGAGACCCTCGATTTTTACGGACGTCTCTTCCACCTGCCGCCTTCGGAGCGTAAACGCAGGATCGAGATGCTCCTGGGGATGGTCGGACTCGAAGGTGCTATGTACCGGCCGATCGGTGAGTACTCCAAAGGCATGCAACGCCGAATGGGGCTGGCCCAAGCACTGGTCAACGACCCCGACCTCCTGATCCTGGACGAGCCGACGACCGGTATGGACCCGATTGCCACACGCCAGATGAAGGATTTGATCCGCCACCTGCACGAGCGCGGGAAGACCATCATCCTCTGTACGCACCTCCTCGGTGAAGTCGAGGATGTCTGCACCCGGCTGGTGATCATGTTCGGCGGCCGCATCCGTGCCCAGGGCTCCGTCGACGAGCTTCTCTCGGTCCCTGAACTCCAGAATATCGAGGTCGAGCCGCTCCGGCCGGAGACCATCGAGAAGATCGATGCGCTGATCCAAAGCGAGGAACAGAAGAAGATCCGCAAGGTCGAGACTCCGCGGATGCGCCTTGAGACGCTCTTCCTCAACGTCGTGGAGAAGGCGGAGAAAGAGGGACTCCAGACCAGCGGCGCGACCACAGGCGGCAGGTTGGCCGAGTTCCTTGGCGAGTCGGCCGGTGACAGGGCTCTCGATCTGGACAGCCTGGTTCAGTCGCTCCCGAGGCCGGAGCCGGTCGCACCCGCCCAAACCGAAACGGAGACACCCGCCCTGGACCATGATCTGCTCCGCACAATGAGCGGTGACGAGCCTGTTGAAACGCCCGGCCTTGAGGAGGGTTTGGAACCGGTTGAACCCGTGTCCGAGGAGGCAGATTACGACCTCTTGGAGGATTTGACCGGCGCAGAGCGGCCCAAGAAGAAGCCATCTTCCGAGATCGAGGCCGATCCTGAAACGGAGGGGCCACGGTGAAGTTCACACGCTCCATCGGGGCGCGGTGGGGATTGAGTTTCCTGGCCGGCCTCGTCTTATTGTCACTTTGGTTTTGGCTGGTGGATGGTGCGAGCCCGCTCGAGGTGCTTCGCTTCTTCACCACGGCCTCCTCGGATGTCGCACCACCGGTGCCCTTCGGCCGGGTCGGCGGTGTCTTGCTCGTGCTCTTCGTCCTTGCGTGGGCGCTGGGCCTCGGAATCGTGCTCATTCAGAAGCTGTTGGGAATCGGCTACGGGCCGATGCCGGTGGCGCGTCTGGTGGTGCGCGAGGCCACCCGCATGCGCGGATCGGTCGTACCGATCTTCTTGCTGTTGTTGGTCCTCGCGATCATCCCCGCTACGCTGAATACCGATTCTCCGTTGCGGTATCGCATCCAGAGCTATCTCGCTTACAGTCTGAATGTCACCTCGCTCATGCTCGGTGCATTGACCGTGTTTCTCGGCTGTTTCGCTATCTCCAACGAGATCCAGGAAGGCCAGGCTCGCAGTATCTTTTCCAAACCGGTCCAGCGATTTCAGTACCTGTTTGGGAAGGTGCTCGGTATCTCCGTCCTCAACGCGCTGCTGGTCGCCGTTTGCGGTCTCGGCATGGCCTTCGTCACGACCACATGGCTCGCACGCCTGCCTGCGCTCGATGACTACGACAGCAACGCGGTTCGCGAGCAGATTCTGACCGCCCGGCAGGTCATCTATCCGCAGGCGCCGTTTGATCTCGAGGCGGACGCTCAGGAGCGACTGGCTCGCTTGCAGGAGGATAATCCGGGCTGGATCGAGGAGCGCGGCGGCGTTGCCACGGTCTACCGTGAGCTCCTCCATCAGGTCCGCACCGAGTGGCTCAGCATCGGCCCGCATCGCCAGCAAACGTACATCTTCTCCGGACTCCAGAACGCGCGGGATCGGGGGGAAATGCTGCAGATGCGTTTCCTGATCGAGATGATGCCGGAACCGCCGGATAGGATTTTGCGGGTCGTCCTTCTCGCCAATGGTCGCCAGACGAGTCTCGCGACCACCATCCGTTCCGCCCAAGTCGTGTCAGTGCCGGCCGATTTTATCGATGAAAACGGTGTGCTCGAATTGACCGTGGTCAATTTGGATCCGAGCGATCCGGAGACTCTCCCGGTCGCTTCGATCAGCTTCCCGGCCAAGGACGGCCTGCAGGTGCTCTTTAAGGTCGATGACTTTCTGCCCAACCTGTTCCGGTCCATGCTGCTGATCTGGGTCAAGCTGGTCTTTCTGGCCATGCTTTCCGTATGCGCCGGCACCTTTCTCTCCTTTCCCGTCGCGTGCATCTTCGCACTCACCATCTGGGTCCTGGCGGCGGGCAGTTCCGAGATCCTGGACTCTCTCCATTTCACGCCGCATGAGCACTCGCACGGGCATGAAACCGAGGAGCAGGCTACGGACTTCATCTATGAGCGCATTGTCGTGCCGACGATGACCCTGATGGTCTCCGGCTTCCGAAAGTATTCCTACTTGGATGTCTCCAGCCGGATTGTCGACGGGCGGAACATCCCGTGGGGGATCGTCCGGCAATACCTCTTCTGGATCGGTCTGGTTTGGAGCGCCGCCATCGGCCTAATCGGTTGGCTCATCTTTAGGAATCGGGAGATCGCGAGGGTGCAGGTATGAAGTTCAGCGGAAAGTTCTCGATTCTCCTCGCCCTGGTGGTCGCTGGTCTTGCGGTCTTTTCTGCCTCGCGCCTGCTGGCACCGATCAACCAGAGTCGTCAGGAGTTGCAGCTCAACTGGACCGAGGAGATCGGCCGGAATGTCCCGCCCGAGTTCGCTCTCACCCAGGCGGCCTTGGGCACCTTCCGCGGACTCGCTGTCAATGTGCTCTGGCAGCGCGCCACCCGCCTGAAGGAAGAGGGCAAATACTACGAGGCGATGCAGCTGAGCGACTGGATCACAACCCTGCAACCGCGGTTTCCGCATGTCTGGGAATTCAATGCGTGGAACATGGCCTACAACATTTCGGTGGCCACTCACACCCCGGACGAGCGCTGGATGTGGGTCGATGCCGGTATCCGACTGCTGCGCGAGCGTGGTATCCCGAACAATCCGCACAGCCTGCGCCTCTATCGGCTTCTCGGTTGGATCCTGATCCACAAAATCGGCGGCGGTACCGATGACATGAACCTGTTCTACAAGGCGCGGTTTTGTCAGGAGTGGGACGCCATCCTCGGGGCACCGCCCCGCACAAACATGGAGGACTACCTCGCCTGGGTGCACCGGTTCGCCGATGCCCCTCCGACCCTGGCCGAGCTGGTCCGCGATAATCCCGGACTCAATCCGATTGTGCAGGACCTCAAGGCCAAGGGTTTCGAATTGGATGAGCGCCTGTTGCGCTCGCTCGCGCTTGAGGCCACCCGCCGGGAGCTCAAGGAGATTCTGAAGCAAGATCGCGTTCCCAGCGACTTCCTGCCGCCGGAGGCGATCCTGCCGGAGGATCTCGATGACGAAGCCTTGCAGACCCTTCTCGGGTTCATCCGCTCGCGCATTCTCGTTGAAAAATACCACATGGAACCCCAGCGCATGCTTGAATTGGCGGAGCGCTTCGGCCCGTTTGACTGGCGGTTGTCCGCCTCGCATGCGGTCTACTGGGGATACGTCGGGCTCGAACGTACCGAGGAACGGCTCGCCGCGATGGATTCGCCCGATACCGATCTGGTCAACAGCGACCGCCTGATTTTCCACGGGTTGCAGCAACTGACCTACCAGGGCCGGGTGATGTACGATCCGCTCAGCGGTTATTTCAATCTCCTGCCGGAGCCGCGCTTCATCGATGCGTTTGAGACCGCCTTCCTCACAACGGAAGCCAAACGCGGCGAGGAGGGGATGAGCAGTTTCACCTCGGGTTACCGCAACTTCCTCGAGTGGAGTGTCCGCTTGGCCTATGTCTACGGCGACAACACCCTGGCCTATGATGTCTATGGCAGACTGCGCGACCGGTTCGGGGACGCCTCGAATCCCGACGACAAATATGTCCAGCCGCTGGAGGAATTCGTCCTGGCTGAGTTCCAAGAGTTCATTGACAGCCAGAACGACGCCCGCCAGTTCGTCAGCGGTCAGCTCTTCCAGATGATCACCGAGGGCTACGCCAATGGCGATGAGGAGCTCGCAGAGCGGTTCCTGGATTCTGCCAAGCGCGTGCACGATTGGTACTCGACCACGCAGATCCTCGACCAGCGCGACCAGGAGCGACTCGGACTCAAACCGCTGGAGGATATGGTCGCCGACGCGCTGGCCCAGTTCCTGCAAGAGCCGGACAGCCGTTCACCCGTGCTGCTCAAGGTCCGCGTCTGGAACAACGTCCCTCAGGAACTCCAGCGCAAGGTCTTCACCCGTGTCCGCAACCAGCTCTACGACGAGTGTGAGGCCTCCGATCTCGATCCGGAGCGTGCCTTCCCGCTGCCTTCGGGACTCTCCTGGCCGACGCCGGAGGAGCGTCAGCGCGAGCGCGAAGCCGAGGGTCTGCAGTCGGAAAGCCTCCGACAATAGCCTTCATGCGTTCAGTCCTCGCCATCCCCGGATGGGGAGGACTCGCGCAGAGGCGCAGGCATGTGGTCTGTCAAACTGGAAC
>ENA-UOOH01000797-UOOH01000797.1-fermentation-metagenome-genome-assembly--contig:-NODE-797-length-33647-cov-6.337193_pt1 | contig 33647 bp, 28 predicted proteins | sample MGYA00245778_ERZ724025 | MGnify/ENA primary metagenome ERZ724025 (study PRJEB28704, sample SAMN03018313) | fermentation metagenome | biome: anthropogenic terrestrial biome; feature: soil; material...
GCTCCGACTGAATGAGCTAAGCTAACCAGTTCCTTAACAGGAAGCAAATAGCCTAAGACATTAGTAACGGAAGCCAAGGAAACTATCTTGGTTTTCTTAGAAAGAACCGACTTAAGATTTTTGGCAGTGACCCGGCCCTCTTTGGTGAGAGGAACATACTTGATAACAGCACCAGTAAGCTTAGCTACCTTAAACCAAGGAAGAACATTAGAAGCATGTTCTGCAAAGGATAAAACTATTTCATCTCCGGCTTTAAGCAAGGGAAGCAAGCCATAGGCAACTTCATTCATTCCCATGGAATCGCCAGATGTGAAGCAGACTTCATCCGGGTCGGCATTGATGAATTCAGCTATCCTATTTCTAGCGCCTTCAAAAGCCAAATCAACGGCATGAGCAAGGCTATAGTCTCCTCGATGAGCGTTAGCACAGATATCCTTGTAGTAATGATCAATTTCATTGATGACAGAATATGGTTTAAAAGTAGTGGCAGCATTATCGAGATAATGGAGGGGAAGGTTTTCGAATTTTCCATCATTACGGTACATTGGGAAATCTTTTCTGATATTATTTATATCAATCATATCTTTAATCCTCCCAAAACTTCTTTAGCTTCAGTGACTAAGTTTTCATCCTTAAGGGATTCAATAATGGGAAGCAAAGAGCCATAAGTAATCAGCTTCTTGCTCTCTTCTAAACTTAATCCACGGCTCATCAAATAATAAAGCTCAGTCGGGTTGTACGCTCCTAAGGCGGCGCCGTGGCTAGCTTTGACATCATTATCTTTGATCAGCAAGGCCGGGGAGACTTCGCTTTTAGCGGCAAGAGAAAGGTTTGTGATTCTCCCTTCCTGTCTTGTGTCTGATTTATGGGCTCCGCTTTTGATAAAGGAAGACCCTAAAAACTTCAAAGTGCCATTTGAAAGGTTAACCCCATTCATCTTGGTTCTTGAATAAGTAGACCCTTCATTATGATTGACATCAAAACGGAAGATTTTCATATTGTCCTTGAAGCAAAGGGAAGCTAAGTTAAGATAAAGGACACTGCCTTCCTTTAAGTCAGCTTGGACTTCAAAATCCAAAGAGGCATTAAGATAATCGACCAGAGTCAAAGTGAGCTTAGTACCCTTTTCAAGAATAAGATGAAGATTGATCTTGCCAGCCGGCAAGATCTTCTCATCATGAAGAAAATATCCAAGTGAAGAATCTTCCTTGATTATGATTTCGGCTTTTTCTTTGAGAGTAGGATTCTTGACAATCTTATTCATGTTACTTGATAGCGACCTGTTTAGCAGCGCAAGCACCGATAGAGACCGGTTTCTTCTCATTCTTCTTGATATCAATCCCGTATTCCCTCTCCAAGAAGGAATACCCTTCCTTAGAGATACGTTTAGCTAAAGAGCTATCGCCTTCAAGGGCAATCTTGCCATTGACGATCACAGCGGTCCTGTTAGGATTGATTAAGTCATAGAGGCGGTCATAATGGGAAACAATAATAAAGGTCGTTCCCTGCTTCTTAAGTTCATTGATGATGCCAGCGATTTGAGTTAAGGCATCAACATCAAGACCAGAATCGATTTCATCCAAAAGAGCAATGCTAGGCTTAAGAAGAAGCATCTGAAGGATTTCATTACGTTTCTTTTCACCGCCGGAATAGCCCTCATTAAGGTGACGGGAAGCCATATCAGAATCCAAGCCGACTTCCTTATAAGCTGTAGTAGTGGATTTATAGAAATTTAGAAGTGAGATAGGCTGCTTCTGGTGAGCGTTGATTGAAGCCCTAAAGAAATCCATAGTGACAACACCAGGGACATCGGGAGGGTTCTGAAAAGCCATGAATAAACCCTTTTGGCTTCTTAAGTCAGGAGTTAGCTTAGTGATATCGGTTTTATCTAAAAGGATGGATCCAGATTTAACGACATACCTAGGATCGCCCATCAAGACATTGAGAAGAGTTGATTTACCATGACCGTTAGGCCCTAAAAGAGCCAAACAATCACCAGATTTGACTTTAAGACTACAGCCATTCAGTATCTGGTTTCCTTCAGCTTCAGCGACAATATTTTTGACTTCGAGTTCTTCCATAATGGTAATTTTCTCCTCCTAAAAAAGACGGCAGTAAATATCAGCTTCTATATTGTATTAGTATGATATTTTTATTTCAATTAAAACGATAACGGAAAGAAAGCTAATACTACATTCCCTTCTTGATTGAGTCCTGAAGAAGGAGCATTTCAGAATCTTCAAGTTTGTGAGGCGGGAAGGCTAGCTTCAAGCCATCATTATCATAACGGGGAATCACATGAATATGGAAATGCTTAACGCTCTGTCCAGCGCTTTCTCCGATATTGGAGATGACATTGACTCCAGTGGCCCCAAGCTGAGTGATCTCAGCCTGAGCAATCAGCTGGGCGACTTCAAAGCAGTGGGAGAGGATATCTTTAGGGCAGGTGGTCATATCTTTGAAATGTTCCTTAGGAACAATCAGCGTATGGCCTCTACTTGCCGGATTAACATCCAGGAAAGCAATAACTAGATCATCCTCATAAACTTTGTAGCAAGGAATGGTGCCATTAGCAATCTTGCAGAAGATGCAGGAAGAATCGGTTTTATTCATATTTATACCTCTATTTGCCTTTTGAGTAAAAGAGAAGGCCTACTGGGCCTTCTCTCTTGTTTGTTAGATTTGATCGTCAGCGAAGCCTGAGAGATCGATCTTAGGTTCACTATCGTATGAAGAATCAGTCTTGAAGAGATCCTTGTAGTTAGTCTTCATATAAGATAAGAAGTCCTCATCAGAATACTTGATATTGGTTCTTCTAAGCCAGTAGACAGTGGATTCGGTCTTGTAGGATCCAGTGGTCGACATAGCATAAGCGACTTCTCTAGCAATCTGTTCCTTCTTAGCAGCGGTATCGTAGATGGTATCGGTGCTAGTAGAAGAGATAGCAGAGTTATTGACAACATCAAGGATTCTAACTAAGTAATAAGTCTTTGAAGAAGAATCAAAGTAGATTAAGTTATCTTCGCCAGATCCGGTTGAAGGAGAAGCAGTCAAGTAACGATAGCCATCAGGTTCGATGACAGTAATATCTTTGCTAGTACCCTTCTTCATTTCAGTGATATCGGTAGCCTTAGTAGTCATGTTGGTGCTGAAGATACGATCAGTTAAACCGCTAGGAAGTGAGGAGATTCCAGCACTCTTAGTGTAGATACCTTTAGTGACTAAATCCTTATCAGCGATATCATCAATAGCCTTTCTGACACCGGTGTTGTAATCATAGGTATAAGAGCCAGTATAGGTATTCTCTAAGTCAGAAGGAACTAAATCATAGTCATTCTGGGCATCATCGAGGTCCTGCTTATCTTCCATGACTTTGCCAGACAAGGTAAGAGAAGTCTTGCCATCACTGGAGATGATATTGTTAGTCTTGAGCCAAGCAATTTCAGCATCGGAAAGAACGACAGAAGAATCATAGCGAGTGGAATATCTGCCAGAATCAATACTAGTGACGAAGTCAGAAGTAATACCCTTCCAAAGACGGGAAAGAACTGAGAAGTCAGTATCAGTTCTAGCCTTATCGCCCTTGATGTAGTCCTTGATGTAGGCATCAAGGAGCTTCTTAGCAGAGCCAGGTTCATCAGTTCTATCAGTTAGGGAGATGATCTGAACATTTCTAGCTAATGAGTTACCAATAGAAGAGTAAGACTTAGTATAGATGTATTCAGAAGTCAGATAATTGATGATTTCATCATCGTATAAGGAATTCTTCTTGTAGTAAGAATAATCTCCGCCGAAGATGTCGGAATATTTAAGGTTAGGAGTAATAAGCTTACCTTGAGTATTGATCTTAGTTTCATCAAATTCAGTGCCTAAAGTGAAGTTATTCTTCAAAGAAGTCATGAACTTCTTTTCATAGAACTGGTTATCATCAGAATAAGTTCCGCTCTTAGCAGAAGAAATCATGGACTTTTCAGCACGTTCATTGAGATTATCGTAAGTACCAGAAGGTAAAGTGTCATTAGCAACAGAGCCCTCAAAGGTATCATTAAGAATAGTAGTGACATCAGTTCCGTTCTTGCCGGTAGTATTGTTATGAGCAATAGTAGAGATTTCCTTCAAAATCTGATTGAGGGTATCCTTATAGAGATTATCTGAAGAAAGGACAGTCTTGTAATACTGAAGCCAATTGTTTTCAACAACGCTGGAATCAGTAATATTAGGATAAAGGGTATCATTATAGTCAGAAGGATACTTAATCTCATCAGCACAGGAAGCCAAAGATAACATCGAAAGAGCTAAAAAGGCAGTTAATTTTTTCTTGTTACTTGCTGACATGGCAGACATCCTCCCATTCATCCGGAATAGCACCATCTTCGAACCAAGATACAGCGATAGTAGGAATCATGCCTCTTGTCTGAATGTCCTCATAGACATTGAGCATTTCAGCATAACTCTTCCAGCTGGAATCAAGAGTATCATTAGCAGTGGTTTCAGAAGAGGATCTAGTGTAATCAAGGTACTCATTGATCAAAGTCTGAACATCTTCAGGAAGCAAAGAGAGGAAATCTTTTCCAGTATCGCTCTTATAGGTAGCTAAGTTCTTTTCAAAGATCTTGAAATCAATGTTGGAATCATAAGCCTTGATATCAGCCTTGACTGCATCAGAACGATTAGAGTAAACAGAAGTCTTGTTAGGATCATCACTAACGAAATTGATGAAGGAAGGATCGGTATTATAGTCAGTGGTATAAGCAGACTTGGTGTTAGTGGTGCTAGGGATATTGGTTCTCCAATAACGGTAAGCATCAGTTCCAACGAAAGGATCCTTATTGACAACAATGAAGTGGATTCCCTGATAATCAGAAGTTCCACCTCTTACCACAATGATAGGGTTACCCTTTTCATCAGTAAGAATATTCTTAGAAGAGATTGTCTTAACGGTAGTCTTATAGCCAGAAGCCTCATCGTTGTTACTATAAGTTACAAGATTAACATCATCAGCTAAGAGATTAGAGGCAGTAGTGAATTTGTCACTATCAATCAAACTAAGTTGACTCTTGACATAATCATACTGCTTCATACGGACATCATATTTTCCAGAAGATCTAACATCTGAAATAGTGGCATACTGGGTAGTGGATGTTGAATTAATCTCAGCTAAGAAAGTGGCATCGTAATCATCAGCATCGTTATAGACAAAAGAAACAGAATGCTGGTTGAAATAGTTGTTGAATAAAACGTTACGAGGATACTGGTTAGCATCAGTATAAGCAACAGTCTTGCCGGCATCAGACTTTTCAGTATCGGAAAGATAACCAATAGTTAAAGCAACACTAAGCGGAATACCAAAGGCATTCTTTTTAGCGACTTCAGTCTCAGCCATAGTATCTGCAACATCAGGTTTCTCAGTGTTAGTGCTAGGAAGTCTGACAGTGCTCTTTAAAGTAGAGTTAGTAGAAGTGTCTTTGTTGAGATAAGAATCATAGCAATACAAACCAAGCTTGAATTCATTGATATAAGAAGTAGAAGTGGTCATAGCTGCAGTCTTAGAAGTTGAATCAGAGCCATAAGTGGCTAATTCACCATTCTGGGAAGCAGAACTTGTATCATCTGATAAAGCCTGAGCAGTTGAACCAAAAGTAGATGTAGATGAAAGCATCTTGGCCAAATTGCCAATTTGAGAAGCATCATCAGAAGAAATCTGACCAGAATAAGTTCCGGCACCGCCAGAAGCAGCATCAACCTTAATTAAAATATGGGAAACATGATAAGGGGCAGCCTTTTCAACATAGGCCTTAGTGTAATCTTCGGATAGATAATAACGATCACCTTTGGCGGTATCGCTACCATCATACTCAGCATAGAAGGTCTTTTCGTTAGCAGAAACCTGAGCTTCAGCAGTGACTTTATCTCTTAAGGCATCCTCATCGATGCATCCTTCAGAGCTGAGAGTCTTTTCTTTTTCTTCCTTATAGGAAGTGCCGTTGCTCTTAGCACTAGAAGTCCAACCACTCTCATAAGTGGTCATCTTGTTGTCGACATCGGCCTTGATAGAATCAGTAACCGGTGTAACAAGCTGTGCCAAAATGTTCTTAGCAGTCTTGTAATAAGCAACTGCTGAGTCCTTCTTTTCTTCCATCAAATTGTAGATTTGCTTATAGGTGTAATTCTTACCTCCAACGTTCACGACAATACCATCTTTCCAGTCATTGTCTGGATAAGTGTAGTCATCGTTACAAGAAGTCAGAGTACTAGCCACAACGAGTAAACTCATTGATAAGGCTAAGGTTTTAATGCCTCTCTTCATGTGTGTCCTCCTAAATGAATAGCTTTCGCACAATTAGTCTTAATTAATATAGTAGTTTAATGAGTATAATTCAAGAAAAAACCCTAGCTCTTACTAAATAGTTCAATTTTTCTTCTACTCGTATGTTAAAATAGAACCATTATGAGAGAAATCATTGCTATAACTAACCAAAAGGGCGGAGTGGGGAAAACCACTACTGCCTATAACTTAGCCTCGGCTTTGTCAAGATACAATAAACGAATCCTTTTAATTGATCTTGATCCTCAGGGCAATTGTTCTCAGGCTATTGGAATTGATCCAACACTTAGCCGTAAAACAGTCAGTGAGTTGCTCTTAGGAAATGTTGAACTAAAAAAAGCTATTCGAAAAACCGGTTTTGCAAATATTTCGATTATCCCCGCTAATTTAACCTTGGCAATGGTTGAATCTAACCTCATGGCAAACAATCAAAAGGCGGATGTTAATTTATTAAAAACCCGACTCAGTGAGAAAGAGTCTAATCTTTTTGATTTCATCATCATCGATTGTCCGCCGTCTTTAGGATTTCTTTCTCTCAATGCATTAACGGCTGCTGATAGCATCATCGTTCCCGTCCAATGCGAGTATTTTGCTCTCGATGCTTTAGCTCAGCTTTTAGCTACTGTTGGGCAGATTCAGAGGTCTTCAAACCCAAAATTAGAAATTATGGGATTATTGTTAACAATGTTTGACCCTAGGACAAAACTGTCAACTGAAATTGCTCAGGATGTCCGCTCCAATTTCAAGGATCATGTCTTTACTACCGCCATTCCTCGAAACGTCTCTATCCCGGAAGCTATTGCAAATAGCGTCCCGGTAAATGAATACAAGCCTTGTTCGGCTGGATCACTTACCTATGCTGCTTTAGCAAGAGAAGTAATGGAATATGTCGGAAAGAAAACGCAAGCCTGAGTTAAAGGCTTTAGTCGAGAAATATCAGCGCTTCACTGTCGTCAGTGAAATTGAGAAGAACCTTTCTTCTTCCAAAAGAGCTTCCTATCCCCCGGAAGTATTAATTCCTTCCGTCCTTTATTCCGAAAGCAATTATGATTTAGACTGCTATTCCTCTTTGGAAGAATCAATTAAGCAAGATGGTTTTTTGATGCCTTTGATTATCTGCTCCGGCAAAAAAGAAAACACCTTTGAAATCATCAACGGAATAAAAAGATTCATGATTGGAAAGAAGTTAGGACTGACAAGCTTCCCTTGTGTCTTTGTCGATTTGACTCCTGAAAGAAAAGAAGAATATATAATTGAAAACATCTTTACGGAAGGTGATTCCCCTTTAGTGAAGACCTATTGTTTCAAGCTGTTGAAGAAAGACTATGGCTTCACCGATGAAACCTTAGCTGAGAAAGCCAATATTTCCGTTAATCAGGTCAGGAACTTGATCCGACTGGATTCACTTCCTAATTTCATCAAATCCGGAATTAAAAGCTTCTTAGTCAGCTATGGAGAAGCCAGAGCCTTATTAAATCTTCCTCTAGAAACCCAAAAAGAGCTCTATGAAGATATCCAGGAGAGCAAAGTATCAGTTAGAGATTTAGAGAAACTTAAGCGCAACTACCACGGAAGAAAAAGAAAAACTGAGGTTTTCCTTAAAGGAAAAACCGTAACCATCAAATTCACGACTAAAGAAGAAGCGCAGAAAGCCTATCCTAGAATCTCCAAGTCTTTTTCAGACTGAGATTTTTTCTGGCTTAAGACATTCTGTCTTTCTTTTAGAGAAGGCTCACAGCCACAGTAATTTTGGCGGTAAAGATTATATTTTTTAGCAATTAGAATTCCTTTTAATTGCCCGTTTTCTTTCTTGAAGTCAGAATAAAGGTACTTAGTAGTGGGATACTGAAGAGAAAGCTTCTCAGCAATCTCATTAAGTTCCCTAGATGGCTTCTTGCAGGAAACTGTCATAACCGTAGTGAAATAATCGTAATGGTGACGGAAAGCATATTCGTAAGCTAGATTCATCCTATAAGCATGGCATCTTAAACAAACCGGGCCGCCTTCATAAGAAGCCAAGCGGTCTTTGAAAAGATTTTGGTATTTAATGAAATCATCTTCGTTGACTATTAAATCAACTTTGACATTTTCGTCTTTCGTATATTCCTGAAGGAATTTTTCTAGAGTTGCAAGCCTTTTTTCATATTCGCTTTGGGGAAAAATGTTAGGATTGAAAAAGCCAACGGTTACTTTAAAATGCTTAACCAAAATGCTTAAGGGATAAGTTAAGCAAGGGCCACAGCAGGCATGGAGGAAAAGTGTTGGCTTTTCTCTCAAAGCATCAACTTCTTTAAGAAGATCCTTGAATTCCTGGTTATAGTAATCCTTGCATTCTTTATTCATCTAGTCAATTTTATCTCTATGAATGAACATTGCATCACCAAAGGAGAAGAAACGATACTTGTTTTCAACAGCATGCTTGTAAGCATTGAGAATATGATCTCTTGAAGAAAAAGCCGAAACCAGCATAACCAATGTTGATTTAGGTAAATGGAAATTAGTAATTAGGCAATCAATAGCCTTGTATTGGAAACCAGGATAAATGAAAAGTTTGGTATCTCCTGAGCACTTGGTGAACTTACCGTATTTCTGCATAACCGATTCAAGCGTTCTAGTCGGAGTAGTACCAATAGCAATGATTCTTCTCTTTTCGGCCTTAGCCTTGTTTAGAGCATCAGCAGCTTCCTGAGACATCATATAGAACTCAGAATGCATATCATGCTTTCTGATATCGTCAGTCTTAACTGGTCTAAAAGTACCTAAACCTATATGAAGAGTAATATCAACTACTTCAACGCCTTTAGCTTTTAGTTTTTCAAACAGCTCATTAGTGAAATGGAAACCGGCTGTAGGAGCAGCGGCGCTGCCTTCAATCTTGGCATAGACAGTCTGATAACGGGAGTTATCGCCAAGCTGTTGATGAATATAGGGAGGAAGAGGCATCTTGCCTAATGCATCCAACACTTCCATGAAGATGCCTTTATAAATAAAGTGGAATAATCTTAATCCTTCTTCCTGAACCTCAACACATTCAGCAACCAGTTCATCATTCTGGCCAAAATAGACTTTTGTTCCAAGTTTAACAGCATGGGCATTGCCAACTAAGCACTGCCAGACATCTTTTTGGTCCTTCAGTTCATTAAGAAGAAGAAGCTCGACATGAGCATGAGTTTCTTTCTTTTCACCTAAAAGCCTAGCGGGAATAACTTTAGTGTTATTTCTAACTAGGACATCGCCTTTGTGAAGGTACTTCTCAATATCGTAGAAATACGGTTCGTCAGTGAGTTCGCCAGTATCTCTATCCATGACTAATAGCCTGGAGTGATCTCTTTGCTGAGCAGGAGACTGAGCAATCAGTTCTTCCGGTAAATAATAATCATAGGAACTTAAAGAATAAATATCAAAATCAAATCCTGGAGTATTAGACATTTTAGCAACCTCTTTCTGTCTTAAAGGCACTTAACTTTTCAGCTGCAAAGTCAAGGAAATTATCATTCTTGATAGCAGTTCTAGCTTCTTCCATCGTATGTATCAGGAAACGGATATTGTGGATAGAACACAGTCTTCCGCCAAAACCTTCTTCGCACTTCATCAGATGATGAAGATAGGCTCTAGTGAAATTCTTACAGCAATAGCAATCACAGTCGGGATCTAAGGGAGTGAAGTCATTTTCATACCTAGCATTCTTAATATTAATACGACCTTCACTAGTCATGAGAGTACCATGTCTTGCTAATCTAGTCGGTAAGACACAGTCAAACATATCGACCCCTTTTCTAATACCATCAAACATCATATCAAGACTTCCAATACCCATTAGATATCTAGGCTTATCATAGGGCAAGAACGGAAGAGTCAATGAAACTTCATGATATTCCGTAAGTCGAGGCTCACCAATTGCCGTACCGCCGATAGAGAAGCCCTCAAAAGGCAGTTTAGTCAACTCCTGAGCACAATATTGCCTCAAGTCAGCATAATCGCCACCTTGAACAATTCCAAAGAGCGCTTGATCACCTCTTTTTTTGGCAGCTAAACCGCGCTTTGCCCACCTTATCGTTCTATCAACAGAGTTTTTCATATACTCTTTGCTGGCCGGATAAGGAGCACATTCATCAAAGGACATAATGATATCGGCGCCAATGTCTTCTTCGATTCCGATAACACTTTCAGGGGAGAAGAAATGCTTGTTTCCAGAGAGAGGATCTTTAAAGGCTACTCCTTCTTCAGTGATCTTATCCCTTAATTTAGTCAAAGAGAAAACCTGATAGCCACCAGAATCGGTAAGCATCGGTCCGTTATAATTCATAAACTTCTGGACACCGCCTGCCTCTTTAACAATCTTACTCCCGGGTCTTAAAGCCAAATGATAAGTGTTAGCTAAAATAACGCCGGCTCCACAAGCCTTGATTTCCTCAGGGGATAAAAGTTTAACGGTAGCCTGAGTGCCTACCGGCATGAACATGGGTAATTCGACTGTTCCATGTGGGGTATGAAGAAGTCCATACCTAGCATGGCAGTTCTTATCCTCATGCAGTATTTCAATGTAAAAGTCTTTTGACATAGCAAACAATTATAAAAGAAAAACCCTCTTTAATAAAGAGGGCAGAGGAAATAAAAGAGAATTTTTTTAATTTAAGAGGGACTTCTTAGGCATAGCATCATAGAACATCTCAAAAGTAAGCTTATAGATATAGTCCTCAATCTGGATGCTGGTATATTCGCTTATATGAGGAATCATATAATAAATGAGGCCAGATAAAGACCCAGCCATAAAGTGAGCAGCAACCGGAATCGGAACACCTCTGATCTCATCAGAATAGATAGTCAATATTGCCGTAATGTTCTCAAGGAGGAAACTGGACAAGACTCCAAAAGCCGAATGACTAGAGATGTTCTTATTAAGAACCTTGAAGCGGTCATCATCAACGTTCATGAAAGTGCTGATGTTGTGAAGGAAGACACGATAGGCCTGAGGGAAGGATATACCATTGTTCTTGCTGCTTTGTGAAATAGTCTTAGTTACCGCAACATTAAGAGTGGATAAACGATAAGAAAGAACATCACTCACACAGTCAAAATTATTATAGAAAGTAGCACGGCTAATATGAGCTGTGGAACAAATATCGGATACCTTAATATCATCGATGCATTGAGTCTTAGATAAGATAAGTAAAGCATCTGCTAATTTCTTTTTAGTCTTAACAATTCTTTGATCAACCTTTTTTTCGCTCATAAATTTCTCCTTGGTTAAACAAAATTGATTTAAATGCAAGAATAGTATACTTCACGCATTATTAGAAAAATAGGGCAAAACGTTTAAGAAAAAAGGATGCTTTCTTTAAGAAGCTTGATGTTTGTTTAGTATTATTGCCCATATTCGCAACTTTTGTACATTTCATAACAATTTTGTTAAGGATATTTAACAATTTACAAATTGCCATTTACGTCTTTACATTTAATGATAATTATACTTTTTTGTCGCTAAGATTATTGCTGTTATAAATAAAACTAAAAAAGCAGCCAGAAAGAATCTCTAGCTGCTTGTTACCTACACTTAGTTTTACTTGTTAGTCGGCTTGATGCAGGGACCGATTTTCTTAACTATCAGTTCCTTAGAAAGATTAGGGTTGGCTTTTCCATGAGACATCTTCATAACCTGTCCGACTAGATAGCCTAAGGCATGATCCTTGCCATGCTGATAATCAGCGACCGACTGCTGATTGTTCTTAAGGATCTCATCTACTAGCTTTTCGACTTCACCCGTGTCGGAAATCTGCTCCATACCTTTTTCCTTGATGATATCAGTTGGGTTCTTGCCTTCTTCAATCATTATGGCTAATACTTCCTTGGCCTGCTTGGAATTAATCTTTCCTGAAGTCAAGTCATTGACTAACTGGACTAAGTTCTCCTTAGAGAACTTTAATTCATCCAAGGTCTTCTGGCTCTTATTGAGATAGCCTAAGATATCAACCATCAGGAAGTTCCATAAAGTGGAAGAATTCTTGATTCCTAAAGCTAAGCAATCTTCAAAATAGACAACAAAATCCTGATTCTTAAGCAGCTCCTCAATCTCATAGTCGCTTAAGCCATCAGCTTTAAGTTCGCTACGATAGGCATTAGGAAGCTTGTTCATAGAATGAATGGCATCATAGATGAAGCCTTCATCTAGATCAATCGGAACAATATTAGGTTCTCTGAAGTACTTGTAATCAATGGCATCGGTCTTCTTTCTCATCAAGACCGTCTGCTTCAGTCCTTCATCGTAACGTCTAGTTTCCTGTTCAACCTGACCGCCAGCATCAAGAATCTCAGACTGTCTCTTGACTTCATAGTCGACAGCGGAACGGATATTCTGAATAGTGTTAAGGTTCTTACATTCACACTTGGTTCCTAACTTTATCGTTCCCTTAGGTCTTAAGGAGACATTGATATCGCATCTTAAGGAGCCATTCTCCATCTTTCCATCAGAGACACCTAAATAGGCGACAATCTCTCTTATAGCTTCCACATATTTCATGGCTTCTAAGCCAGAATGCATTTCCGGAAGCGAGACAATTTCAATTAAAGGTGTGCCGCAGCGGTTGAAATTAAGAAGGGATATATCACTTAAATGAATCTGCTTAGCAGTATCTTCCTCTAAGTGGGCTTGCTCAATACCGATTTTCTCAGTCTTGCCATCAACGTTGATTTCAACAAAGCCGTCTCGGCCGATAGGATGGAACTGCTGAGTAATTTGATAACCCTTTGGCAAATCAGGATAGAAGTAGTTCTTTCGGTCAAAATATAAAGTCCTAGCCACCTTCATATTCAAGGCAGTGGATACTCGGATTCCAAAGACAACGGCTTCTTCATTGACGACTGGCATCGTACCAGGAAAAGCTAAATCAAGAGGAACCGTCTGTGAGTTAGGATCCTTACCGAAAGTGCAGGGGGCAGAAGAGAACATCTTGGATTTAGTCTTCAGCTCAACATGGATTTCAATACCTATGACTGGTTCGTATTCCATAGTTACTTAGCCTCCTTAACGGTGAGATTCTTTAAGCCAGTAATATTTTCGATTTCCTGACCTAAGCCCATCACATAGCCATCTTCAAAGATACGGCCAGTGACATTGATGCCAAGAGGCATACCAGACTCAAAAGCCATAGGAAGAGTTAAAGAAGGGTTACCGCCAAAGTTTCCTAAAGTAAGAATATTATCGAGGAAGTCAGGATGAGTCGACCAAGCGGTCGATAATTCAGAGAATTTCTTAGGAATAGCAAAACTGGCTGGCTGAACTAAATAGTCAATGGAATCAAAGAACCTGTTAAGATTATCGACAATCAGTCTTCTGGCCTTTTGGGCACGGGAGAACATCTCTTCCTGGTTTTGGCTTAGAAGAGAGAAGCTTCCGATAACAAATCTTCTCTTGATTAAATCTGAGAAGCCTTTGGTTCGGCATTCGGTCATATATTCAGAATAAGTCTTTGGATTATCTTTAGCAGTAGGACCAAAACGGATGCCATCAAGATTGGCATCATTGGAAGTGGCTTCAGCGCAGGAGATGATCATATAGGTGGGATAAAGAGCATCAAGCAATTCAACCGGATAGTCGTAAGCAATCACTTCATAGCCTTTGGCTTTCAGATTATTGAGCAGATCAACATAACTATCCTTGATAGTCTTATCAGAAATACTATCCATGACTGCCTTAAAGTAGCCAATCTTCTTTAAAGTCTTATGGCCTAAAACATAGTTTTCATACTTCTCTCTCTTGCGGTATGAAGAAGACATATCATTTCTATCATGCCCGGATAAGGCAGAAAGAACATAGCTAGCATCAAGAACATTCCTAGTGAAGAAACCTACAGCATCTAAAGAGGGAGCAAAAGGAAATAGTCCGTAACGGGAAATTCTTCCCCAAGTAGCCTTATAGCCTACTAAACCGCCATTGCTGGCAGGTTTTCTGACTGAATCACCAGTATCGCTTCCTAAGGCTAAAGGAGCTAGACCCAAAGCTAAGCTAGAGGCACTTCCACAGGATGATCCGCCAATGATGCGACTATGGTCATAAGGATTCAAAGTACTGCCTTTATGTCCGGTAGTACCAGTACCTCCCATAGCTAATTCATCCATGGTAGTCTTAGCAACCATGATCATACCGGCTCGATTAAGTTTTGAAATGACGGTAGCATCAAAAACTGGGACGTAGCCATTCAGAATATTGGAAGAAGCCGTAGTTTCAATTCCTTTAGTGGAATAGTTATCCTTGGCAAAATAAGGAATACCTTTTAAATATTCTTCTTCTTTGATTTCGGTAATCTTGCCGGCTTCCTTTAAGGCGCCATCAAAATTGAGAGCCTCAAAGCAGTTGCAGTCATCGCTTTTGACTCCAGCGATGCAATCATTCACTAAATCAACAGGAGTGATCTCCTTTTTGACTAAAAGCTCATGGAGCTCACTAATCGGCTTATTCATCAATTTCGTCATTCTTGTTACCTACGACTTTCGGAAGCTTTACTTGATTGCCAAGCTTAGTGTTGCAATTGCTAAGTACTGCCTTAGTACTCAAGGGCTTAGCAGGCTTGTCTTCTCTTAAAAGCTTCTGATGCTCACTATAAGGGAAGGTCATCGGCTCGGATTCATCAACGCCTTTGATGCTCTTAAGGAAATCAATCTGAGTTAAAACAGTATTGAATTCTTCAAAAATCAGGTCAGCCTGACCAGGATTGAGATTGAACATCATGTTAGTGGCGCATTTTTCTATGACTTCTTTTGTGACTTTAATCATTTTCTTGCCTCAAAACAACTAATTATATATCAACACCTGCACTAATTTAAGTATTTAAGCATCTATTCAGCCTGTTTTTTCTCAGCTTCAAGAATGAGGGGCATGATACTATCTTCGTCATACACCTGAATTCCAAGCTTAGTGGCTTTGGTATACTTGCTTCCTGGGTCAGTTCCAACAAGAACAAAATCGGTGGCTTTAGATACCGAAGAAGAGGAAACTCCGCCTAATAATTCAAGACGTTTAGTCATTTCTTCCCGGGAAACTGATAAAGCACCGGTTAGAACAAATTTCTTGCCCTTGAAGTAGTTGTCCTTAGCTTCTTTGAGAGGATTAAGCAAGGCAAAGTTTAAGCCTGACTGTCTAAGTCTTTCAATGATTTCAAGATGCTCAGGAGCAGCAAAGTAGTTTCTAATCTTTTCAGCCGTAGTCTCTCCGACATCCTGGAGAGAGCTCAATTCCTCAACTGAAGAATTCATCAGCCGGTCGAGTGTCTGGAAATGGTTAGCTAAGACAATAGCAGTCTTCTTGCCTACTAATGGTATCGCTAATCCGCAAATCAGCATATAAAGATCGTTGGATTTGGATTTCTCAATAGCAGCAAAGAGGGATTTGCAGGTCTTTTCACCGATGCCATCCATCATCATCAAGTCTTCCTGATGGTCTTTTAATGAGTAGAAGTCAGGTATTTCTTTTACTAGTCCTTCGTTAAATAATGATTCAACGAGTTTCTCTCCTAAGCCATCGATATCCATGCCTTGATCAGAGCAGAAGAAGATTAAGCCATTGATTTTTCTAGAAGGACAGGAATTATTGGTGCAGAAGGTCTGCCCTTGGATACGGGAAAGCTTTTCATGGCAGTAAGGGCAGGTGTCAGGGAAGACATAAGGAATAGAAGTGCTTGCTCTTCTTGAAAGAACAACACCTTGAACTTCCGGAATAACATCTCCGGCCTTATGAAGTGAGACATAATCACCGATTCTAATATCTTTGTCCTTAATGAAGTCTTCGTTGTTTAAAGTAGCCCTTGAAATCAAAGATCCGGCGACTCTCACCGGTTCAAGTACGGCCGTTGGAGCAACTCTACCAGTTCTGCCTACCGATATTTGAATATCAGTAACTTTCGTTATCTGTTCTTCCGGCGGGAACTTATAGGCAATTTCCCACTTAGGGGTCTTCATGGTATAGCCAATCTTTTCATATAAGGTCATATCGTTGACCTTGATGACTAAGCCATCGATATCATAATCAAGAGATGGACGCTTTTCGTGGTATTCATGCATATACTTGATAACTTCTTCAATGCCATAGACTAGCCTTCTTTCCGGATTAGTCCTGAAGCCTAAGGAATGAATATAGTTCAAGGCTTCGCTATGCTTAGTAAAGCCTAAAGCTAAAGCATCGGGAACATAGTACCACCAGGCTTCTAGATGCCTTTTAGCAGTAATCTTAGAATCTAACTGCCTTAAAGAGCCAGCTGCGGCATTTCTGGCATTGGCAAATAAAGGCTCCCCAGTTTTGGTGCGTTCTTCGTTAAGCTCTTTTAAAGAAGCTTTGGGCATATAGACTTCGCCTCTGACTTCTAAGTCTCTTTGATCGCTGATGTGAAGAGGGATTGAAGGGATAGTTAAGACATTATTGGTAACATCCTCACCAACTGAGCCATCACCTCTAGTTGAGGCAATATCTAAGTCACCGTTATGATAAAGAATCGAGCAAGCCAAGCCATCAATCTTGACTTCACACATATACTCAACTTTTTCTAGTCCAGTCGCCTTTCTTATCGTACTATCGAAATCATAAAGCTCATCTTCGTTGAAAACATCTGCGATAGATAGCATATATTTTTTATGAATAACTTTCGGGAAGGAAGAGATTACTCCTCCGCCAACACGGCTAGTAGGAGATAGTTTGTCTTTTAAATCTGGTCTTTTCTTCTCAAGTAGCTGGAGTTCTTCCATCAACTGATCATATTCAAAATCACTGACAGTCGGATTATCTTCGACATAATACTGATGAGAGTACTTGTTAAGTAAGTCAGTAAGCTCCTTAACACGTGCTTTTTCTTGATCTACCGATTCCATTATTTCTCATCCTCCCGCATTTTTCTAAAGGCTTTAAAGCCTACCATCAGCTTCTTAGTTCCATAGGGTTCAGGGAAAGCAACAACAATCTTATTGCCATCAACTTCTTTGACTACACCTACACCAAAGGAAGTATGGATGACTTTATCGCCGATAACATAGGTATCAGTAGTGGTTTTCTTATTAGCTACACCGGCCTGCATCAAAGATTGGAAACTTGCGGAAGCGTTATTGAAAATACTGTGGCTAGCTCGATGATTTCCAAGGTGAGCATCATAGTTGTTAGCTTCGTTGTTATTAGTACTCTTGGTACTAAGAATATTGAGTTCTTTCAAGAACATAGAGGGTTGATAGTTCTCGCCATTTCTGAAATTAGTCCCGCCAAAAGAGCTTAAGAAGAGTTTCTTTTTGGCTCTGGTCATACAGACATAAAGGAGACGTCTTTCTTCCTCAATTGCCCCTCTAGTATAGGCCATCATGGCATGAGTGGTCGGAAAGACCATCTGATTAAGTCCAGTGACAAAGACAAAGGGGAATTCTAGTCCCTTAGATACATGTCCGGTCATTAAAGAGACACGATCAGTCTCAGTCATGGTATCTTGGTCAGACTGAAGAGCAACATCCATCAAATAGTCTTCCAAAGTAGCCGGTTTAGATTCACCATTTTCGTCAAAGACATCAGTTTCTAAGAACTGAGTTAGAGAACGAATGAATTCTTGGACGTTATCGACTTTGGAAGTAGAACTAGAAGCAGTATAAGAGAGTTTCTCTTCGGCTTTTTTGTCTTCGCTTGAAACATAGGAATTGAAGCCTGTAGCTTCAAAGTAATTCCTCATTCCAGTAATAAGATCATCATTGTCCTTATGTCCAAGATAGACTTTCTCAAATTCATCATAAGCCCGATAGAAATTATCTAAAGCAGCTATTGTCCCTCTAGTGAGTTTTAGCTTATCGCGGTGGTTTCTAAAGATATTGAAAAGATTAGCTTCTTCTTCAGGCAAAAGATCCTTGATTGATTTAGCACTTTCTAAAGTGACATCACCAATTCCTTTAGAAGGTGACTTCAGAATTCTCATAAATGAAATATCATCCGTATTGATGATTAGCCTTAAATAAGAAAGAGCATCCTTGATTTCAGCTCTTTCAAAGAACTTTAACCCACCGTAGATTTCATATGGTACTCTAAAGTTTGTCAGCTGTTTTTCAATGCTGTTAGAAAGGTAGTTGGAACGATAGATGACAGCAAAGTCAGAATATTTGGCTTTTTGGGCTGAGACCATTTTTGCTATAGTGTTTGCAATATAGTAGGCTTCGTTGTCGTTATCGGCAGCCTTAAAGTAACTGACTGGATCACCAACTTCATTGCTGGCAGCATGGAGATTCTTCTCCATACGGTCCTGATTGTGTTTGATTAAAGAGTTTGAAGCATCAAGAATCGACTGAGTGGAACGATAGTTATCATCAAGGACAACGGTATCTAAAGAAGGGAAATCCTTTTGCAAGGAATCTTTAATAATGCCATTCTTAGCTCCACGCCAAGTATAAATAGTCTGATCTGGATCACCTACGACTGTTAACATAGCTTTAGGATTCAAGAGAAGCTTGATCAAATCATATTGAATGTCGTTAGTATCCTGAAATTCATCAACTAAAATAATATCGTATTTGTTTCTCCAGTTATCTCTGATAGTAGGAAAGCTTCTTAAGATCTTGACCGTCAGCATAAGAAGATCATCAAAATCTAAAAGATTAGATCTTTGCTTATAACTTTCATATTTGCCATAGACATATTCAAGATCCTGAAAATTATAGATTTCACCAACGGGAATCATCTGAGGAGTCACATCGCCTAAAAAATATCCTTTAGTCTTCAAATCAGCAATTTTGTTAGTGACAGCCTTAGTAAAATCTTTGCTAGATCCTTTAGTCATAGTCTTAAAGATATCTTTATAGATAGCATTAGTATCTTCATCATCGGCAATCATAAAGTCTTTGTTATAAGAAGAATTCAAGGAAGCTATTTCTTTTCTTAAAAAGCGGTAGCAGAAGCCATGAAAAGTAAGAACTAAAGGTTTGCCATCTGTTTTAAACCCATCAGTTATTAAAAGATCATCGACCCTGGTACGCATTTCTTTAGCGGCTTTATTAGTAAAAGTAATTGCTAACATCCTTCTAGGAAGCATACCTTCAGTAATCAAGTAAGCAATCCTATAAGTCAGGGTTCTAGTTTTGCCAGTGCCAGCTCCAGCAATAATACGTAAGTATTGGCTTTTAGTTGAACTAGCTTCGTATTGTTTCTCATTGAGCTCTTTTTTGATATCCATGATTAATTTTTCTTTCTATAAAATTATACCAAAAACAGCCATTTCTTTCATCAAAAAGCCGACTATTTCTTTGCCTTCTTAACAACACCTATGATTTTCTTAAATTGCTATCCGGATTAGGGTAATAAAATAGCATAAAAATTAAAAACAACTAAAGAAAAAGACAGCAATTGAATGACAAAAGAAAAACAAATATCTAACTTCTTTTATAACAAAAAAGGCCATTCAAAATAATCTTTTTAATCTTTAGCAAAAAGGAAGTAATATTAGTCAAAATGTATTCAAACGGCAAAAAATTAAGCCACGTTTTGACCTCTTAAATGGGTCTAAAAAAGGTAAAACTTTTGAAGAAATTCGTATCAAATTCGTATCAGCCACAAAAAAAGCCCCATTTCTAGGGCATTTTTAGCTAATGGCTGGGATACCTGGATTCGAACCAGGGCATGACAGTTTCAGAGACTGTTGTCTTACCGCTTGACTATATCCCAATGGCAATGAAAAAGTATAAATAAGTTTAGACCTTTTGTCAACACTTAAAACTATTTATTGTAGGTTTCTCCGCTATTAATTTTCAAAGACCTATAGACTTGTTCAAGGGTTAATAGCATGGCTAGGTAATGCGTAAAAGTCATTTTGCTTAAAGAAAAAGAATAATCCGCTCTTTTCCTCAGCAAATCTGACAAACCATATGAGGATCCTAAAAGGAATATTAAATTCCCGCTCCTTTCAGATAGTTTCTTTATCTCACTAGCTAATTCTTCGCTAGTGGGTAAAGAAGCATGAACATCAAGAAGAATCAAAACATCGCTGTTCTTGACTTGATTCAACGCTCTTAGAGCTTCTTTGTCTAAAGCTTTCTGAATTTCGATGGGGCTTGGCTTAGAGCTTAAAGGTTCTTCAGTTAAATTAACTAAAGAGACCTTAGCGAATTTTGAAATACGTTTAAGGTATTCGTTGTATCCAGACACTAAGAAGCTTTCCCGGCATTTTCCAGGAAGCATAAACCTGATAGTCATTACTGACCGCCTTTAGTTTCTTTAACATCTGAAGCAATCTTTAAGATGGCATCCGGAAGATAACCTAACTGAGTCTGCATAACCGATTCATAGGTATCTTTAGCAACCTCAGGAGTATTACATTCATCTGATAAATGAGCTAAAACAACTTCTTTAGTGTTCTTGCCAATCAGATTAGATAAATAATAGGCGCAATCAGTATTGGATAAATGCCCTTTATCGGAAATGATTCTCCTAATCAGATAATCAGGTCTTTTTGACTCATAAAGCATCTTAGGATCATGGTTAGATTCAAAAATATAATAATTCCGATTAGAAAAGTAAGGGAAATCTTTTTCTGGAACAAAGCCAGTATCAGTCACATAGACTAAGGACTCTTCGCCATCCGATACTAAAAATCCCATAGTGTTTTTGCAGTCATGGCTTAAGGGAAGAGAAGTAATTGTAAAAGGTCCGACCGTTTTTTCAATGAAAGGTAAAAGCAAGTGATCCTTTAAAACCGTGTGCTCACATTTGGGTATAGCCTGACTAGAGCAATAGACCTTTTCAATCGGAGCATTAAAACAATCAGAGGCATGATCGGAATGAGTATGGGTGATAAAAAACGCCTCTAAATCGTCAAAAGAAAGCCCATAGCCTTTTAAGGCCTGCTCTACTCTCCTCTTTGATATTCCAAAGTCAATAAGAATAGCTCTACCATTTGAGTAGATGATAGTAGCATTTCCTTTTGACCCTGAAGAAATGACATCAAATTGCATTAGAAAGGTTTTCCTTCGTCATCACCGTGCTGCTTATCAATGACGTTGAATGAGCAGTGGACACGGTCAAAGGCAAACTGTATTTCCCCAACAGGACCATTACGGTTCTTCTTCATGATGACATTTACAGTGGAAATTGGATTGTCATCACCCTGCTCAGGAGCAGGAGCTTGTCCTTCTTCTTCGCCTTGCTTTTTATAGTAGTCGGCTCGATAAAGCATGAAAATCATATCAGCATCCTGCTCAATAGCGCCTGAGTCTCTTAAATCAGAAAGCTGCGGGGTATGATCAGGACGGTTTTCGGACTGACGTGATAGCTGACTTAAAGCCACTATCGGAACATCCAAAGTTCTAGCTAATTGTTTAATCTGACGGGAAATATCGGCAACTTCCTGCTGACGGTTATCGGCACTGGATTTAGAAGGAGAAGTGATCAAGCCTAAGTAATCGATGGCAATCAGGCCGACATTCTTAATACTGTTCTTCAGCTTCTTGCATTTAGCAGAAATATCAATCATCTTGGAACCAGAAGAATCATCAATATAGAAAGGGAGAGCACCTAATTCATTAAGTCCTCTTTGTAGATTATTGACTCGAGCCGCCTCTTCAGAGTTTGAGGTATTAACTAAAATTCTTTCTCTTTTAGAGCCATGCTGGAAAGACATTGAGTTGATTTCATCATGACTTAACCCAGAGGTCATTTCAAGCAAACGCATGCCAATAGAGACAGCCGACATTTCTAGTGAGAAGAAGATAACAGGAGTTCCTCTTTTAGCCACCTGATAAAGTAAGTTAAGACCAAAGGAAGTCTTGCCGACACTCGGTCTAGCACCAACAATAATCATGTCGCCTTTATGCCAGCCTTTAGTTAGATAATCAAGGGGTTCATAACCAGTTGGGCAACCCGTGACACCATTGGCTTTCTTGCCTTCTTTAATGAAGTCATCAGTCTGCTTGACCAAACGTGATACCACTTCTTCTGAAATATCATCCATTCTTCTGGCATCGGAAATGCGGCGTTTCTGAGTAATCTTTAAAATACTTGTTTCTGAGTTACCGATGAATTCATCGATATCATTAATAGGCTTAGTCTTAGCATCATTTTCAATGACGGTTATCTGATTCAGGAATTTATTGAGAAGCGACTTATCAAGAATACTAGATATTAAGTTCTGGACCGGAGCTGAAACATAGGCAGATTCAAGAATATGGCTCAAATAATCAAGTCCACCAACCTTATCCAGTAGCTTGAGATTCTGTAACTCAGTAGTCAAAGTAGAAACAGTCGGAGAAATGCCCTTTTCATTCATGCTAAGCATGGTCTGATAAATAAGGCGGTTTCTAATATCAATAAAATCATCCGGATTCAGCTGAGGAGAGACATCCAAAAAGGTGTTTCCGGTTTCATCGGAAAGAATATCGTAAATAATAGAAATCTCGTCTATATTCTCGGCTGATTTTTCGCTCTCATCCATAAGATTCTATTTCTTTTCACGTAGAGAAACATGAACGTTGATCTGACCGATTACACCTTTAAATAGATCAACCTTCAAAGAAGTCTTTCCAAAGCCGTTAACAATGACATTCCTATCAATCAGCTGTTTCTTATCAACAATGATGTCATACTTTTTCTTCAGAGCTTCACTGATTTCCTTAAAGGAAACCGTGCCGACCATCTCACCTCTTCTGCCAGCTGGAGCTAGAAACTCTAAGGTAATGCCTTCAAGCCTCTTGCTGATTTCATTAGCTTCAGCCATCTTTTTCTCTTCTTCCTCTTTCTCGAGAGCTAATTCCCTCTGATATTCTTTTTGAGCCTGAGGAGTATAAAGAACGCCGAAACCGTTAGGGATGATATAGTTAGCGCCATAGCCATCAGAAACATCAACAATATCGCCTTTCTTTCCTACTTTACGTAAATCCTTACTCATTAATACTTTCATTCTATAAACCTCCTTTATGAATTATTAGCGTCTGTCACCTTAGCTTCATCAAGATAATCCATCAGCACTTGGCTAAGACGTTTTTTAGCTTCATCAACACTTATATCGGTAAAACTAGCTGCGGCCATAGTGAAGTGTCCGCCTCCGCCAAGCTTTTCCATCAACATCTGACAGTTTACCGAGCCATCGGAACGGGCAGAGATTCTAACATCATGTTCATTAATTCGGCCAATACAGAAAGAAGAATTGATACCTCTGATCTGAATGGCCTCATTGGCAACAATCGAAAGCATAATCTGAGGAATCATCTCACTATCAGGAGACATGGCCACTAAGGTTCCATAATAAGGAGTCTCAGCTGAGTTCAGAATAGAGATCTTTTCTTTGTATTCCTCAAAGTTCTCCTTTAAGAAGTCTTCCACCTTAGCACTATCAGCATTATAGTTCTTCAATTGAGAAGCAGCTTCAAAGGTGGAATTAGTTGCCTTCTCCTTAAAGAAATGAGTATCAAGAGCCATTCCAGCCAGTAAGAAAGTAGCAGTGCGGGAATCAATCGGAATATCATCAATGGAATAGGTAATATAAGAAGTAATCAGTTCAGAAGCTGATGAGGCAGAGGAATCCACTCCGGAGAAGACCGGATTAGATACAGCTACAGGTCCTGGACGATGATGATCAACAATAGCAATATTTGCCATCTTCTTCACGGTTTCAGCAAACATGGAAATACGCGGATTGTTGTGATCAACCATAATGAGAAGGGTATCATCATTAATCCAGTTATCGACATCCTTAAGATTAATGAAGGAATCCTCCATTTCGGACTCGGTGAATTCACTCTTGATAGCTACACGGCATTTATCTTCGACTAACTGGTCTTCCCAGGTAATCCTGCTAGGAATATTGACATACTTGCATAAAAGCTGAACGCCTAAGCAAGCACCAATAGCATCAAAATCAGCAACGGTATGTCCCATAATCAAAACACGTTTGTAGCTTCGGATGATGGTGAGGAAGGAGTTTGAAATAGTTCTCATCTTTACTCGGTTACGACTAGGCTTGAGTTCACTCTTGCCACCTAAATAAATCATAGATTGACTGAAAGGAGCAATAACCGTCTGATCACCACCTCGTGACAAGGCAACATCAAGAGCCGAGGATGATAAATCAGCCAATTTAGAATAATCCGGGAAGCCATAAGAGACACCAATAGAGAGAGTAAAACCATTGGAGTAGGAATTTCTGACTTTGTCGACTACCGAGAATTTATCCTGAAACATTTTTTCATAGTTTTCTCTGGTGGTTACAAACATATAGCGGTCATCTTTGATTTTTCTTAGAAGTGTTGAAGAAGAAGAAGCAAAATCATTAATGATAGAACGAGTAGAGGTCAGCATATCAGTAAACTTAGTATCATCAGCCATCGACATCTGAACATCAGAATAGTTATCAATAGCAATATAGCCTACTACCGGAGCCTGATGCTGGTTGTAGCTGAAAGTATTTTCAAAATCAGTGACATCCTTGAAGATAAACAGCCTAGCTTCCTTAAGAAGTTGAACCTGGTAAATATGGCTTTCAAAATTGATCTTGATAGAATCCTTGTTGCAGGAATCATCCTCAAGAACAAATAATCCCGGGAATAAATCATAGATATTCTTATCGACAATATTTGGAAAACGTTCTCCTAAAAAATCATTTACCCAAAGAATCGTGCTTTCCTTATCACAGACCACTAAACCGATTTGACCGAACTTGTAAGCTTCATTAACATCATTTCCGATAATCTCGGCTGAGGTTGTCTCAGTTTTGCCTTTTAGGGCTTTGATTTTAAGATTAAATACTAAAGCTATAACATAGTCGACAATAGCGAAGAGACCAGCAAAGCCAATAGCAGAGTAAAAATAATAGTTGAAGCCAGGATAGAAAATATTGAGTACTACCAAAGTACCAATAATCAAAGCTTCAAAAATAATGACTATAGCTAGGATTAAGCGTTCTTTTTTTAATAATTTGCTCATTGATTGCCTCCTGAATCAAAGGATTAGAAATAGTTTGGCGCTATATAATTATATATTAGAATAATGTTTATTTAAAAGTACTATTTCATTCTCAGTTCATCAACATGGAAATTATCCATGATTATCAGCCCTTTGATTTTCTTAGGCTTAGCTTTCTTAATAGCCTCTAAAGATTCCTTAAAGGTACTTCCAGTAGTATAAACATCATCGAAAAGAACTACTTTTTCTTTTGAAAGATCAAGATTAGGATTTTTTAAAGAAATTCTTTTCGCCTTAAATCTTTCGGGACCGGAATTCTTCTTTTGTTCACTGTCTTCTTCTTTCTCCAAAGCTGAAAGAAAACGTAAATGACTGGATTCAAGAATTAGACTTAGATGATCAAATCCTCTCTCCATTACACGGCTTTTACAAGAAGGCAAAGGGATAAACAAATAATGGGGAAAAGCGGTTTGGATTATAGGCAAAAAAATATTTAAAAAGCAAGGCCCCAGTTCAACATCCTTCAGTTCTTTAAAATTCATCAGCCATTGCTTAATAATTCCAGAATATGAAGAAAGAAAAAGTGTTTCAACATCAAAAGCTTTTCTAAATTCCAATTTTGTATCGATGCTGGAAATACATTCATCACAAATTAGTGGTTTTCTTTCGAGAAGATAGCGGGCCGGATTTAGTTTTATTTCTTTAATGCAAGACTTACAATACCTCAAGACTTTGGTTGTATTTTTCAATTTCCTCTATTGCTCCTATCTGACAGTCGTTTTCTTCCTCAGCTAAAAAAATAACATCACCAGAAGTTGCCCCAATTTTTCTTCCGACTCTTCCAGCTATTTGGACCAAAGCTGCTTGAGTATAAAGAGCATGATCAGCATTGAAGACAATTACTTGAAGATCTCTAACAGTGACTCCTCTTTCTAATATTGAAGTCGTAACTAAAAAAGAGAACTGGTGATTTTTGAACTTCTGAATATCAATTTTTCTTTCTTCTTCCTTTGAAGAGACAAAACTGCCATTATGGAAGAAAAAAGAAAGAAAACCAAATAATCTTTTCCCTTCTGAAATGGTTGGGGTGAAAACAAAAACTGGTTTGCTTTCTTCTTCATATTTTTTTAAATATCTTAAAGTCCTTACATAAATAGAATAGGGGCCAGTTTTAACAAACTGAGGAACCGGCATTTTAGCTTTGTGATATCTTTCAAACAAAGTCACTACTTCCCCACTATCGGCTTTAACCTCTTCGATATCTTTTCTTGAGGGAGTAGCAGAAAGGAGGACATAGTTTCCTTTCACGCTTCTCCTAAAAAAAGATTTCAAAAGGAAATTATCTTTGTAAGGAAAGGCATCGATTTCATCTAAAATCAAAAGATCAAAATAAGATGGATAACGATAAAGTTGATGAGTGGTTAAGACAATGATGTCGCCTTCAATAACGGTAGAATGACTACCATAGACAGAAATCACTCTTGCCGAAGGAAAAGCTTCTTTAATTCTTGGCTGTAAATCAACAACTACGTCCCTTCTAGGGGTAGCAAAACCAACATGAAGACCTGTCTTTAAATAGTAAGCCATAGAATAATAAACTAATTCAGTTTTACCAGCTCCAGTAACGGCGTGAATCAAGACATTCCTTTTGTTAATCAGTAATTCCTTAACCTTTTTGGCTACTATTTCCTGCTTTTCACTTAAAGGATAGGATAGTTCTAGTTTAATATTTTCTTTGACTTTAAAATCCCGGTCCGCTTTTTTACCACTAAAGGGCAAACAAAGCCGACAATAAGGGGAGCCATTGGAATATCCAATGTAACGAGAATCTTCATTCCCACAAACCGGGCAGACATACTTTTCTTTCATCAAAGTATGTTTGTTCCAAGAACGTATTTTTTCTAATAATTAACTTTTGCTTTGAAAGCAAGTTCGTTGCTTTCCTTCTTCCCAAGAATATATATTAAATGATTTTCTTGGTATTTGAAAACGTGGATTCTTTCGCCTAAGTAACATTCTTTCTCATAGCCGACATTCAGTTCTAAAATTTGGCAAGAAGAACATTCCTGAATGATTTCATCATAGAAAGTATTGTTCATATGACCATTAAGATCGATTTCTTTATCAGTTACTACATGATCAAAGCAAAAGACAAATCCCTTTTCTGGGTATTCAATATCAAAAATAAAATCATCAAAAACAGGTTTAAGATTACCAAGGCTAGTTAGAAACCCGGAAGTATCATTTTTAAAATAATCAGTTACAGTTATTCTTCTTGTTTTAGAATTAATAAAAACCCATAGGGAATCTATTAAAGCAATAACATTGCCATCGCTATCATTAACAAAAGCCTCTCTTCTCATTTGAATCTTGGTTGGCATTAAAGGATAAGTGATAAAAGTAAGTCTTTCTCCTGGCTTGACTTTCCGTAAGAACTTAATCCTAATTCGGCAGAGAATATAAAGGCATTGATGATTTAGCATATCTTCAGGACCAACTTTTAGTTTTCTAAGTTGAACAGAAATGCAATCTTGGACAAACTTAAAGAGCTTTTGAAGATTAGGATTACCAAAAGAATCCAATTCATTAATTGTAAAGTCTTGGCGATAGTATCTTTGGTCATCACTAGAAATAGCTATTTTCATATTCCTTTTTTCTTAAACAAATTAGTAACCTCATCATAGTTATGGCATTCGAAATAAGAAGCCTGATTAAAACCAGAATAAAAATTATAATCATTCTTTTTCTTGTTTTTGGAATTAAGCCAGATAGATGATGAGAACTTGGCTCGATTAGATCCTAAAACATCAGCAATGTAACTATCCCCAATATAAATAGCTTCAGAACTCTTTGCACCAGCAACCTTTAAACCAGTTTCAAAGAATAGAGGATTGGGTTTTTTAACGCCAATTTTAGCGGAACCTAAAAAGAAGCGGAAGTGATTGTTAGGAACAAGCTTATTAACTAAATCAAAAGTATCTTGATCATCATAAATAGTATTAGAAAGTATTGCATAATAAATACAGTTATCATCCAAATAGGAAAGTAACTTATCTAAGCCAGGAACCATATCAGGACACAAGTGTGAAAGAATATCATGAGTGCAGTGCTCAATGGAACAATCAAGCTTTATATTAGAATTTAATACTAAGTAAGTTAAAAACTGTTTTGCCGTAATCTCATATTCGTTAAAAGAAAAATAGTATTGTTTTAAAAATTCTGAAGCAAGACCTTCAACCTGATTAAAATCAACTTCAGAAAGATTGGTACAATGCCTTTTTAAGCATTCAGTATTCCAAGATTTAGTTTTTTCTTTAAAACTAATCACAGTATCCCAGCAATCAAAGAACACATATTTATTCATTTTAAGATTAGATTCTCCTAAGCTTCCTAGATAATTTTATCATGATAGACTTTTTTATTATAGATATTATTAGAATTGTTTCAAATAAATGGTTTGGACTAGATTCCAACTTCCATTTTTAATCAATGCACCCTTTTTATTTTTATCCTTTATTTATTGCTTTTTAATTGGTTTTGTTCTACATTATTATTGTCTTTGGGAACTGAAAATTAAATTCCATTGAATAGCACACAGAAAAGCCTGTCTGATTACTAAATAACAGACAGGTTTTTCTTTTGAATTTCAAAAGTGCTTGTATCATATATAAAATCAAAGTTGTTTCTTGCTAAATATTTGTTTCTCCATATGATTTTTCTTGTAAGTCGACTTTTTTAAGTGATATAGTATTTTAAAGATTGCATCTATTTTTTATAAATGCAAATAAAAGACAGGGGGTAGTCCTATGGGTCAAGTGGTTAACAATGGTACATCTGTTCAGCCTAAAGAAAAGCATGTTGCAGCTTTAGTCTTCAATATTATCTTTATTGTTTTAGCAGTTTTAATAGCAGTTTCTGGTGCCTTCATTTTGACACCTGCTCGAAGCATTATTGAGCCATTGACTCAATCTAGTTTCTTAAGCTCAATTATTAATAAGGTTCCTAATCATATTCTTGAACCTTTTGGAATTGGTCGAACTACCTTATTAGGATTATCAACTACTTTCTTCTATCTATTTGTGTTATGGGCAGTTGCTGCCGGTCTTGTTGTCTTACTCTTCTTTGTTTATTTACCTTTCCTTGTTATGGGACATAACAAGATGGTCAACAAAAAAGGTCGTACTTGGAGAATCGTTATTGAAGCTATTGATGCCCTCCTCAACGTCTTTGTTATCTTCTCTTTCATTTGTGTCTGTATGCCAAACAACCTTGCTAAAATCATCACCTTCCCTAATACTGTCTTAACTAAAGGCGCTGCTCTATTTGAAAATGGTGGAGTCTTAAATGCCTTAAGAATTGGAAACAGAAATACATATGTTATGTTTACTATGTATCTCTTTATTGCCTTAATCCTTGTTAATGCCATTGTTCATGTCATCTGCATGGCTGGTAAATGTGAAGAGAAGGCCGTCGTTAAAGAAAACGTTCAGGCAACTACTTCTACTGTTACCGATAATTCTAAACCTGCTGAAGCTGTTGCTGAACCTGCTCCTTCCGCTACCGAAGTCAACCCTGAACCCGCTGCCGCCTGTGCTGCTACCCCAGTAGTTGTTGAAAATCAAATCAACACTGAAGCTGATATTATTGCTCCTACTGTTCACGAAATCCTTATTCTTAATGCCTTAGAACCTATTGAAGCTAAACCGGTTGCTGAACTTCCCGGAATTTATGAGACCAATGCTGATGCTATCATCAATGAATTAGAACCTAAAGAAGAAAAGCCGGTTGAAGAAGCTAAACCTATTGAAGAAGCTAAGCCAGTTGAAGAAGCTAAACCGGTTGTTGTAGAAGAAACTAAGCCGGTCGAAAAAGAAAAACCTGTCGCTGTTGAAGAAGTTAAGCCGGTCGAACAGCCTAAAGAAGAAGGACCTATTTTCATCGCTATTAACGATAACCTTGAAGATGACAAACGTCCTGAAGAGGCTGAGCAGAATGTCGAAAAAGAAACCAGCGATACTATTCTTGAACCTGGTATTACTGCTAACAATACCCGTGAAGATATCATCACTAAGCCTTCTACAGTCAAAGATGAATGGATCTTACCTGAATATGTAGAAGAATCTAAGCCAGTTGAAGAAGCAAAGCCTGCTGAAGAAGAAAAGACTAACGAAGAGGCAAAACCAGTTGAAGAAAAAGAAAATGTCACCAATATTGCCACTCCTGAAAAAGACAATGCAAAGATCTTTGAAGAAGCTAAACCTGTCGAAGTAGCTAAACCGGTAGAAGAAGAGAAACCTGTTGAACAGCCTAAAGAAGAGGGACCTGTCTCTATTGCTAACAATAACAATCTTGAAGACGGTAAGCGTCCTGAAGAGACTGAACAGGTTACTTCTGAAGATAAAAATGTTACCCCTGTTGAAGCTTCTACCACTACCGATAATAGCCACAATGATGTTAAGACAGAACCTTCTAAGATACAGGATGAATGGAAGTTACCAAAGTATGTAGCTCCGCTTCCTGTAAAAGAAGAAGCAAAGCCTGCTGAAGTAGCTAAGCCTGTTGAACAAGAAAAACCTGTTGAACCTATCAAACCTGTTACACCTGTTGAAGAAGAAAAAGAGAAGAGAGTCTTCCATCTTGTCGATCCTATGCAGCATCAGAATACTGTTTCACAGCCGTCTGAAAGCGAAAACAAACTTGCTCCAATCTCTGGCCCGCTTCATGGTATCAGCAAGAAGAGAACTCAAAAGATTGCCCCTGTTGCTCCTACTCATGTCAAGTTCGATCTCAAGCAGTATCAGATTAAGATCGAACTTGACATGAGTAAGAGCAACAGGGCTTTTAATAAAGGCGTCACTAAGGTCCAGCCTACTGTAAACCCTGTCTTCATCAACCAGAAGAATGAGCCTGCCTGGAAAGCTAAGAAGATCAATGAAGAGGCTAAGAAAAACGGTTACCAGGATGTTAAGACCTTAAAAATCTCAAAGCCTGTTAAACCTATTGGTGCTTCTAAATCTTCTGCCTTCGGTAATGCTGGTTCAATAAGAGATATGCTTAAAGCTAAGAAGAAAGCTAAGTAAACTTTCTTTCTTAATTGCAGACCTAAGAAAAGACGGAGGCAAATGTCTCCGTCTTTTTTAGGATTTATCTGTTTCTTAATATTCCCATTCTTTTAGACTTTTTCTTATCTAAGTTCTTGAAAAGGAGCTTCATGAATGCTAGAATAGCAAAGCTTATAAATTGAGGCGTGGTGCAGCTTGGTAGCACGCTTGGTTCGGGACCAAGAGGTCATGGGTTCAAATCCCATCGCTTCAACCATTGAGAAATAAGCCCTAGAAATAGGGCTTTTTTATTTCTTGATGCGATTTTTAAACAGTTATCTAAAAGATAGGCTTCTATTTTTCCTTAATAAAGGGATTCTTGACCTTCTGAATAATCCTAATACCGGAATTACCTAAGTATACAATTGAATCAGGTGGGACTGAATGAGTTAGGTAAACAACTGCACCGATAGTGGAGCCTTTCCCAATAACCGTGTCTCCGCCAAAGATAGCCGCATTAGAATAGATGGTGACATTGTCTTCAACTGTTGGATGACGTTTTAAACCTTTTAATAATCGCCCTCTGCTTAAAGATAACGCTCCTAAGGTAACACCTTGATAAAGCTTAACATCATTTCCAATAATAGTCGTTTCTCCAACTACAATACCAGTACCATGATCAATAAAGAAATTTTCGCCTATTCTTGCCCCGGGATTAATATCAATACCAGTAGAGCGATGGGAAAGTTCGCTGACAGTCCTAGCCATGAGCTTAAGATCCATTTCATACAATAAGTGGGCAATACGGTAGCTAAGAATAGCCCTAAAGCCGGGGTAGCAAAGAACTACCTCTCTTGGAGAATCACTGGCAGGATCACCATTAAGGATAGCCTGAATGCTGCCATTTAAAAGCCTTCTGACTTCAGGAAGGGAATCAATATAGAAATCATGTTTCTTTTGAATATCATCAGCATGAAACTTAGTTAGGACTAAAGTCAGCTTTTGATCTATCTTTTGAAGATAATCAGATAATATTTCTTTTGTGTAATCAGGTTCAACATAATCAAGAGTAAGGACTTTTTTAGTATCATCAATCAAAGAATAAAATAAAGGAAAATCTATCTGTTTAGCTTGATCTTCATCACTAGCGTATAAAGATTCTAAATTCTGTTGAATGTCTTTAATATCACTCATATAGGCCCTCTACGGATAGATATCTTTCACCATCGTCTGGTAAAACCGTAACAATGTTCTTTCCAAAATTTTCTTTTTCTTTAGCAAGCATAATTGCGCCACAAAGATTACATCCTGAGGAAATGCCACATAACAGTCCTTCAGTCCTAGCTAACGCTCTGGTATATTCATAAGCTTCTTCATCAGAAACATCATAGATACCATCAACATACTTAAGGTCTAAGACATTAGGCTTGAAGTTAGCACCAATTCCCTGGATCTTATGCTTACCAACAAAGCCTTTAGTAAGCAAAGGAGAAGACAAAGGCTCTAATCCATAACTCTTAATACTAGGATTTTTTTCTTTTAAGAAACGACTTATGCCAGTTAAAGTTCCCCCTGTACCAAAAGAGGCAACAAAAATATCGATTTTCCCTTCAAGCTGTTCATAAATCTCTGGACCAGTAGTCTTATAGTGAGCTAAAGAATTATTGGGATTATCAAACTGTGAAGGTATAAAAGAGCCAGGATTGTTCTTTTGCATTTCTTTGGCTCCATCAATAGCGCCCTGCATGCCCTTGTTAGCATCAGTCATAATGACACTAGCACCCATCCCCTTCATCATCTTGACTCTTTCAATTGAACAATTAGAAGGCATAAAAATATAAAGTTTTAAACCTAAAGAGGCACAGACACTAGCTAAACCAATACCAGTATTGCCAGAAGTAGGTTCAATAATCAAAGTTTCTTTGTTGATTTTTTTATCCTTTAAAGCATCAAGAATCATTTCTTTAGCTACTCTATCCTTAATAGAGCCCGAGGGATTACTTCTCTCAAGTTTAGCGAAGATGTTAGCTTGTAGTTTATATTCTTGAATAATTCGATTAAGTTTGATTAAAGGAGTATTTCCGATTGCATCTAGAGCACTTTCTTTATAATCCATGGATAAATACCTCGTGTACAATTATAAGTATATTATTAAACAAGAACAAGAAAGATGATACATATGATATAAACAATTGAAAACAGCCTCAAAAAATGATATATTCAAAAAGCTGCCCGGATGGCGGAACCGGTAGACGCGTTGGATTCAAAAGAAACTCAAAAGAGTCTCGGCTCGCCAAAAACGCAATTTCAAAAAAGCCCGATACTATCGCACTTATTGAGATTACGCCAAACGAGGGCTGAGTGGAAAAAGCCACTAAAATGGCAAAAT
>ENA-UOOH01000800-UOOH01000800.1-fermentation-metagenome-genome-assembly--contig:-NODE-800-length-33592-cov-5.285625_pt1 | contig 33592 bp, 34 predicted proteins | sample MGYA00245778_ERZ724025 | MGnify/ENA primary metagenome ERZ724025 (study PRJEB28704, sample SAMN03018313) | fermentation metagenome | biome: anthropogenic terrestrial biome; feature: soil; material...
TTTCTGCCGCTGAGTGACAACCCTCACCTCACCACCTCCGCTTTTACAACAGCGGCTTCCCCCGGATCCCCCACCACCAGCGCCTTCCCTTCGGTCCAGCCAATTATCCCCTGGACCTCCGGATGATCCTTATCTCCCACCACCACCACCTGTATATTTTCGCCGGTCAGATTATGGGCTAATCTCTGTGCCCTGCAAACATATGGACAAGTGGCGTCCACAAGATCTAACCCCTGCTTACAGGCAGCTTCCAACAAGGCCGGACCTACACCGTGGGATCTAATCACCAGAGTGCCCTCTTGAATGTCCTCTATGTCTTCAATCTCCCTTAAGCCCTTCTGCGCCAAGCAATCAACCACCTGTGGATTATGGATTAAAGGGCCCAGGGAATAAATAGGGCCTTCCCTATTGCGGATGGCAGCCGTTGCCATTTCGATGGCCCTTTTCACGCCAAAGCAAAACCCTGCCTTTGAGGCCACCCGTACTTCCATAGAATCACCGCTTTTTGCATTTAAATAGAATTCGTTAGAGTCCCTCCGATATCCTTCCAATTATTTATTATTTTGAGGAAAAACCGCGTTTTTGCCTTCCAAAAGCGCGGCAATTCGTGACATGGCCAGATCGCTGACACTTTCCAGGTCTGCTCTGGAGCCCTTTGTATAGGATGTAGTGGGAACAGGCCTGCCAACACGAACTCTGATCTTGCCAAAAAACCCCCTTGTACCGCTCACCGCAACGGGCAGAATGGGAACGCCCGCTTTGAGCGCAAGCATTGCGGCGCCAAGGTGAGGTTTCAGCATTTCACCACTATGGCTCCTCGTTCCCTCCGGGAATACCCCCACCACGTGTCCTTCTTCCAGTAGTTTGACGGCCGTCCTGATCGCGCTTCGGTCAGATTTGTCACGCCGAACCGGAAAAGCGGATAAGCTAACTACATAGCCTACTACCGGAATTTTAAAAAGCTCGGACTTGGCCATAAAGTTAACCTTGCGTTTAAAAGCGCAAATTACGACCACCGGGTCCCAGTAACTGACATGATTGGCCACCAAAACCACACCGCCGCTGTCCGGGAGGTTCTCTGTCCCCCTCACTTCCCAGCGTCTCACAAGCACCAGGATAATCCGGACAAGAAACTTGAGGATCCTTAAGATCATGAACTCCTACCTCCGCGCTGAAACCCGGGCAATGATCATCTTTACCACCTGTTCAGCCGGGCATGTTGAAGAGTCGATAATTTCCGCATCCAAGGCCGGCTTGAGCGGGGCTGTTTCCCTTAAAGTATCGATCCGGTCCCTGGCGAGAATTTCCTCTTCCACCTGGCGCTGATCCACATCGGTACCCTTTCCGGCCAACTCTAACCTGCGCCTCCTGGCCCTCTCGCCCGGAGAGGCAGTAAGAAATATTTTAATCTGGGCATCCGGTAGAACCACTGTTCCGATATCCCGGCCTTCCATGACCACGCCCCCTCTGCAGGCCATAGCCCTCTGCAACTCCACAAGGTGCTTTCTGACCGCAGGCGCCCTGGCCACCAGGGAAACGCTCCTGGATATTACCGGGCTACGAATTTCTTCTGTAACATCCTCACCGTTTAAAAGCACCTTAAGACTGGCGTTCTCGCCGGTAATAAGTGTGATCAAGGCAGACGCGGCAACCAGCGACACCGCTTCCTCGTCGTTCAAGTCAATTCCTTCGCGAAGCGCTTTTAAGGTCATGGCGCGGTACATTGCCCCCGTATCGATATATAAAAAGTTAAGCTCTTTTGCAACCATCCGGGCAACCGTGCTCTTACCGGCGCCGGCAGGCCCATCTATAGCTATGTTGGGGTTCAAAGCCATGACCCCTCCTGAATTTTTATTATTATTTTTAAACAATCCATTGTTTCTAATTCGACACTTTGCTTTTTTCCCCTTTTTTTATCTATAAATAAAAAGCCTGAAGAGGAAAAACCCTTCCATACCGTATTATTCTACCCGGATATTTTTTAATACGTCGGGAAAACCCGGGAAAGACACATCCAGGCACTCCGCGCCCCGCACCATGGTTTCCCCTCCCGCCAACAGGCCGGCCACTGAGGCCGCCATGGCAATGCGGTGGTCACCGTAGCTCTTGCAGGCACATCCCTTAAGCGGGTGTCCGCCCCTCACCAACAGGCCATCGGGCAATTCTTCCACAACGGCGCCAAAAGATGCCAACAACCCGGCCACCGTGGAGATCCGGTTGCTCTCCTTGACTTTCAACTCAGCCGCGTCCCGTATTTCCGTTATGCCTCCGGCAAGAGCGGCAGCTACGGCCAGGGCGGGTATTTCATCAATCAAACGGGGAATCATTTCCCCTCCCACCGATGTACCGGTTAGCCTTCCTGTATAGCGGACCCTGATCTCCGCCATCGGCTCGCCCCCCTCCTCCCGGGGGTTCAGCAACTCAACAGAGGCTCCCATGCTGATCAGGGCGTCAATGATCCCGCTCCTTGTAGGATTGATCCCTACTCTTTGCAGGGTGAGGTCCGAGCCCGGCAGGGCAGAGGCAGCCACCATGAGGAACGCCGCCGAGGAGATATCCCCCGGAACAGCAACCTTTTTTCCGAAGAGACGGGGCCTTCCCGGAACCAGAACCGTATTTCCGGACAGATCCACCTGGACACCGAAGTGCTTGAGCATCCGCTCAGTATGGTCCCTGGAACGGTGAGGCTCGGTGACGCAAGTTACCCCGTCGGCGAACAGCCCGGCCAGCAGAACCGCTGACTTGACCTGCGCGCTAGCCACCGGGGAGGTGTAATGAATGGATCTTAAACTGCCACCCCGCACGGCCAGGGGGGCCAGGTTCCCGTCCTGCCTGCCCTCGATTCGCGCCCCCATCCGGCCCAGCGGTCCGGTCACCCTGGCCATAGGGCGCCGCCGCAGGGAGGCATCGCCGGTAATCACGCTAAAAAAGGGTTGCCCGGCCATAATCCCCAGAAGCAGGCGCATAGTTGTACCCGAATTACCCGCATCCAGAACGTCCTCCGGCTCCTGCAGGCCGTCCAAACCGCGCCCACATACCCTGAGCACGCCATTCTCGGGCCCCGTGATTTCTATGCCCAGCTTTTTGAAGCAGGCAACGGTGGCCAGGCAGTCCTCACCAGGAAGAAAGTTTTCGATGAAGGTGTCCCCTTCCGCAAGGGCGCCCAGCATCACCGCCCGGTGAGAAACGGACTTGTCACCGGGAACAGGCACCGTTCCCCGTAGGGATCGGGCCGGCCTAACCTTCAGGTCCAATTAGCTTCACCTGCTTACCAAATATATTTATGAAGGGAAAATGATTTAAAAGTAGAGCTACTTCGATGAAGGCCGCTTATTTCTTATACACCGTGTAACCTTGCTCCCGCAGCGCCTGAACGGCGCCCTCCTGCTCTTCCTCCGTCGCAAAACCCACCCTGATTGTGCCCCCTTCGCCCTCACGGACCCTGAGAATTTCAATGTCACTGATATTAATTCCTGCTTTCGACAGGTGCAAGGTGAAACCGTTGATGACACCGGGCTGGTCTGGTACGGTCAGTACGACCTCATAGAGGTGGGGCAGATAACCCTTGGTTTTAGCAGGAAGGCCGGAGCGAACCTGCCTGGCGTAATCCAGCCTGGCCTGGACTGCTTTTCCGTCCCTTTCCAGGAGCATATTTTCAAAAAGAACTAATTCTTCCCTGAATTGCCGGATCATATTTAGCACTTGCTTGCGGTTAGAAATAAAAATATCCCGCCACATGGAAGGACTGCTGGAGGAAATCCGGGTGAGATCCCGGAAACCTCCAGCGGCCAGGGGCAAAGCCCCTTCGCTGCCGGGCATCCGGGCCACCGTGTTGACCAGCGCAGCCGCCAGTAAATGGGGGAGATGACTAACCGCCGATACGGCCAGGTCATGCCTCTCCGGATCCATCTCTATAACCCGTGCGCCAACCCCCGCAGCCATCTTCCCAACAGCCTCCAGTGCTCCGGGATGGGTCTTTGGGGTCGGCGTAAGCACGTAAAAAGCGTTTTCAAATAAGTAAGGATCAGCGCCCCGGACCCCGGTCTCCTCCGATCCGGCCATGGGGTGACCGCCAATAAAGCTGATCCCGGACGTGACTGCCCTTTCCACCTCACGAACGATCTCACCCTTGGTGCTCCCAACGTCGGTCACTACAGCCCCCTCTGAAAGATGAGGCAGTAATTCTAACAGCACCGGGATGGTGGCGCTGACGGGGGTAGCGATAATCACCAGGCCGGCGCCTGCCACTGCCCCGGCTGTTGAACAGGTAAAACGGTGAATCGCCCCCATCTCTAGGGCCAGGCGTAAATCAGCAGGCTGTGAACCCGTTCCCACCACTTCGCGGGCCAGTCCTCGCCTGCAGAGAGCCATGCCCAGGGAACCACCAATCAGGCCTACACCCACGATGGTCACCCGGCCAAATTCCGGGTTCAAGGCATTTTCCTCCCTATCACACCGGCAACTCTGCGCAGGTCATCCATCATGGCGACAAAATTAGGAGGTGTCAGCGACTGGGAACCGTCACAGAGGGCTACGGCCGGATTTGGGTGCATCTCCACCATCACTCCATCGGCGCCTGCTGCGATGGCCGCCCTGGCCATAGTCGGAACATAACGCCACCTGCCGATGGCATGGCTGGGATCAACGATGATAGGCAAGTGGGAAAGGCTCTTCACCACCGGCACGGCGGTAAGGTCCAGTGTATTCCGGGTGTAGCTTTCAAAGCTGCGGATGCCGCGCTCACAAAGGATTACATTATAGTTGCCACCCGCCATGATGTATTCCGCTGCCATAAGCCACTCTTCAATGGTAGCCGAAGGACCCCTTTTTAAAAGTATCGGTTTATCGACTCCGGCCAGTTCCCTGAGAAGCAAAAAGTTCTGCATGTTACGGGCGCCAACCTGCAAAATATCTGCGTATTCCGCAACCAGCTGCAACGTCCGGGCATCCATAACCTCGGTAACAATCAAAAGACCCGTTGCCTCCCGGGCCTCTGCCAGGAGTTTTAAGCCTTCTTCCTCCAGCCCCTGAAAGGAATAGGGGGAGGTCCTGGGCTTGAAAGCCCCACCCCTCAGCATTGTAGCACCGGCATCCCGAACGATCCGGGCTGACTGCAGAAGCTGTTCCCTGCTTTCTACCGCACAGGGCCCGGCTATAACGTGAATGGTGTCTCCACCTATCTCCAATCCGCCGACCCGAACGACAGTGTCCTTTTCTTGAAATGTCCTGCTGGCAAGCTTATAAGGCTGGAGGATGGGGACAACCCGTTCTACGGACTGCATAGCTTCCAGGCCGGACCCGGCCAGGCGGGTTTTATCCCCAATAGCCCCGATGATAGTTCGCTCAACCCCCCTGGATAGGTGGATCTGAAAGCCTTCCCGCTTTAGCCAGACCAATACCGCGTCTATTTCACCATCCGTGGCACAGTGGCTCATAACCACGATCATTATTTTTACCCCCTATATCTTCCTGTAGCGGCTAACAATATATTTTCCATAAACTCAAATCACAAACCACATGGCACTTAAACGCTCCGGATTCGTCCAGATCAATTATGCTAAAAAACAAAAAACACCCCAAGGAGGTGTGCCGAACCAGACCATAAGCGCAACCTTATCGCCTCCCCTGCCGCTCTACCGTTCTGCCCTTGTCCTAAAACCCGTAACCACCTCCGGGCTTTTACCCGGCCTAATCCATCCTACCGTTTTTTACGCATAAAAATCAGATTAAATACTTTACAACTGATTCGCCCAGCTTCGCAACTAAAAACCCATAACCAAAAAACCTTAAAGTTTTACCGACGGTTAGCAGAGAAAAAATCGTCCAGGGTTTCTGTCTCAGGAATCCGGATAAAAGGACCAGGATCCGGTATGGGAAGACGGGAAATACGGAGGCGACAACGAGAGCAAAGGGGCCGTAGCTGTTAAAAACCCGGATTCCTAAATTTATCTTGTTCTGCGAAACAAACCTTTCAAGAAGCGTCTGCCCGCAATAATAGGATAGAGCATAGGTTAACATCAACCCCAGGACACTCCCAACCGTACAACAGGCGGCGTAGGGTAATAATTTATGGTGGTTGACCAGAAGAATTGGGACCAAGGCAATCTCGGGCCCAACGGGAAGAAAGATTGAACTGGCAAACGAAAGCAGTAAAAGAAACATGCCCTGGTCAGTATTCTGAAGCCAAACCCAGAATTCCACAAAATTCCACCCTATAGTGTTTTTATGTTTTTTCTCCGCGACCTCCTGTAATTCCTTTTTTAAACTCAAAAAAAGTGGCCGATTATGATCAATTTAAACGTATCCCTATGAAGGATCAGGATTGGACCGCCCTGTGGCCTAACCCGACAGCAACTTCGTCCAGGTGCAAAAGTCCCACTCCGAAGTAAATTGCCACGCTAATGTGGTCTTCTTTTCTGGCAATTCCGATTTTTCCCCCCACGTTTAAACCGATGGCTTTCGACATGATCTGAGACAAGGCCTCTCGGGTCGCCCCAGCTACGGCGCCTTCGTCGGCGTGCATCTCTTTAATCACGCCTTCCCGCTTTGAGGCTACGACAGCCCTTTCAATGATTTTGTTCACAGAAGAAATAAAATCGCCGCCATAGTCAGCAGCCGCCGTTTTGATCCCTTCTCTGGAAAAACGCTGCTTTAATTCCCGTTCTTCTTCCCTGCTTTCAGTCAGCGCCATTTCAAGCGCTATCCTTGAGACTTTCCGGCTCCCATAATGGGCCACCACATAATCCCCTCCGCCCAAATTAAAATACACTCCAATGGAGTGCAGCCTTTATTTACTCGAATACCCCTGGTAATATTATACTGGAGGGCTTTTAAAAAAGCAACATTTCCTCAAACCCTAACGACCCGCCAAATGAACCCGCCCAAGGGAATAGATCCTTCCCTCAACCCTGATTTTTGTGCCTGCTGCCGGCGCAATGACTTCCCCCGAAACATCCAAAATTTCAATTTCCAGTGGACGCTTATAACGGGTACCATCCACTTCCAGAACATCGCCTTCCAGGACATAGACGGTTACGTAACGATCCCTGAATTCCCCCCGTGACTCACCGTTAACCAGCACCCTGGCCAGGGGAAGAGACGAAAAGTTTTTTAATTGAAACGTAATTATGGGAGCCTGTAAGATCCCGGCAGAATTCCCCCGGTTGGGCCGGGAACCCTCCAGGGTGGCAAAGGGCGCCGCCACCTGCTTTACAGCTTTATTGTAGATGATCAACTGCGCAAGCATAACCACAACAGCGATCGCAGCTAAGAGTCTGATCAGGCCGCTTTCAAGCTTCTGGCCCAGGGGTCTGCGAGTTGGCGCTTTCATTTGCATTTTCCCCCAAGAACGTTTTACCCGGATCCATTTTTAATATTCTATGTGGTTGCATGGTAAAATATTCTTATTGGGGAATGCTTAGAATCCAGCTATTTTAAGTTATATTTTCTTTCCAGCCTTGACCTGCACTCCATTGTTTCCTCGTATACTTTGAAGAGGAGTCGCTCTATTTCATAATGGCTCAGGGTAACAAAAGCAGGGTCCATGATTTCAATTTTCCGGAAGTCCTCTCTGGCAATAAAGCGGACAATGTTTTCCAGGCCGTCAGCACGTATTGTCAGCAACAGGGGAGCATACGCGATATTTGCGCCGGTCAAATCATCGGAAACCGAGTAAACCTCCGTGCTGACGTCAATATCCATAATTTGCACACCATGCAGTGGAATATTTCGAAAAATAGCAATCTGCTGTTCTCTGGCCTCCTCTGCAGCTTTATCCGAAGGCTTTCCCCCGAACAACAAGCGGCCTGGCTTGCCATTTCCCTTGAAATCAAGGCGCACCTTCGCAAGAATGCCGTTTCTGTCAGTAAGGTTGTCCTCGCCCTGCAGCTTTGACAAGAGAATCCCTCCCACCGTCTTGGATATCCATAAAGCCAGGTTATAGCATTAGGTAAATAATTCTACCCATAAAGTGAAAGTCCTGCTTACTTCTTCCAGACTATGTCACCATAACCATATATGGTATACCACTACTAATTATCATTAATTAATTTCTACATAACACTTCTTCTAAACTATTTCGAAACCCTCTTAAGTATTTTTTAGTCCTGCCTTTAAACTGTTCAACTCTTCCCCGGTAAGGTGGCGGTACTGACCCGGCCTCATTCTTTCGATGCTGAGATTACCAAACCTGGAACGCTGCAACCTCAGCACCGGGTGCCCGATATATTCACACATGCGCCTGACCTGCCGCTTACGCCCCTCGCGGATGACAATCTCCAGCAACGCGTTGTCTCCCCGCCTATCGAGCAACCTTACGCTAGCGGGAGAGGTCAGGCCGTCCTCAAGCACCAATCCTTTTGCCATCTGTTCCAGTTTAGCCGTTTCGGGCACACCCGAAACCCTGGCCAGGTATGTTTTAGGCACCTGGTATTTAGGGTGGGTCAGCGTGTAAGTAAGGTCGCCGTCATTGGTCAGCAGCAGCAAGCCCTCGCTGTCATAATCCAGCCTTCCTACAGGATAGACCCGCTCGGTTACACCCCGCAAGAGATCGGTAACCTTCTTCCTACCTTTTTCATCACTTAAGGTGGTGATATAGCCGCGTGGCTTGTACATCAGAATATAGTATTTGCGCGAGGAAAGAAAAAGAGGTTTACCTGCTACAACAACCTTATCCTTACCGGTGTTCACCCTTGTGCCAAGTTCGGTAACGACCTTCCCGTTCACCTTGACGATACCCGAGGAGATCATCTCCTCGCATCGCCTCCTGGAAGCAATCCCAGCCCGGGCCATTACTTTTTGCAGGCGTTCCATGAAATCCACCTTCCGGGTATAGTTATACTAATACCATGTGCCTGAAATATAATTGAGACGTATAAGAAATTTAACCAAAAACAGACTTTATTGTCAACAATAATATTAAACGCAGTCTGACAAAAAATAAAGCCGTCACCTCCAACACGTACGGTATTAGCAACGGCAACTTATTTCTAGTATTGTAAAAGGGTGTAACTTTTAACCTCCGGAGCCGAAAATAACGCTGACGATAAAAACAGAGGCTACCAGCGTTGACAGGTCGGCGGTCAGCCCCAGGATGACGGAGTAGCGGTACTTCTTGATGCCAACAGAGCCGAAATATAAGGTGAGAACGTAAAACGTTGTGTCGCAGCTTCCCTGCATCGTTGATACGAGCCGCCCCAGGAAGCTGTCCGGGCCGTATGTTTTGATGATATCCGAAGCGATTCCAAGCGCCGCCCCGCCGGAAAGCGGGCGCATAACGGCATGGGGCAAAACCTCTGCCGGCAGCCCAACAAAATTCAGGATAGGGGAGAACGTAGCCACTAACACTTCCATTGCGCCGGAGGCCCGGAAGATACTGATGGCCACAAGCATGGCCACCAGGTACGGAATGGTTTGGACCGCCGTCGCGAAACCGGCCTCGGCCCCATCCACAAAAGTTTCATAGACTTTTACTCCGCGCAGCATGGCAACCAGGGGAACCACCAGCAGGATCATGGGGATGGCCCAGCGGGACAGCTCGGCAATAATTTCGAACATACCGCTACCTCCCTTTACCGGAGTATAGTAGGCGCAGGATCCGGTCCACAACGATGGCCACAACCATGCTGAAGGATGTAGCCATGATTGTAGGTCCAACAATATCGGTCGGGTCTGATGAGCCGTAGAGCAGGCGGATGCCGATAATCGTAGTCGGGATCAGGGTCACACAGGAAGTGTTGAGAGCTAAAAAGGTGCACATGGCGTCCGAAGCGGAGACCCTGCCCTGATTGAGCTTCTGAAGTTCCCGCATGGCAATCAGCCCCATAGGCGTGGCGGCATTCCCCAGGCCCAGGATGTTGGCGCTCAGATTCATCACCATGGCTCCCATGGCCGGGTGGTCTTTAGGCACGCTGGGAAAGAGAAAACGCATCACCGGGCGCACCAACCAGGCCAGCGCACGCACCAGTCCCGCCTCTTCGGCCAGTTTCATAATCCCAAGCCAAAAGGTAATAATGGCAATCAAGCTAAAGGATATTTTAACCGCATTGTTTGCTCCATCCAGAGCCGCCTTGGTTACCACATCTATATTGCCCTTTGCCCCGGCCACGATGATCCCGAAGACAATCATGCCCAGCCAGACCAAATTAACCATGATCCTACCCCCGCACCAAAGGTTGTCTACTGCTACTTTATGAAAAGAGATGGACAAATAGTACAAATAATGGAAACAGCGAAAACAGATCAGTGCAGAATACACAGGGCCCAAGCGAATGACTGCATTTTGTGACAGACTTTACCGAAGGAAACATGACGCATAACTTAAATCAATGACTTTTATCCGGTTTATTATTGGATGGGCAACGGAAGGGCAATGGGGGGAAGAAAAAACCCGGGCTGCCCGGGCTGATAAATTAGAGCCTATTAATATTTTGCCAATTCCTGTTTCAGCGCATTTTAGAGAACGGAAGAAAAATTAATTTTAAAGCAGATCCCGCACATTTTTAAAAGCATTGTGTCTGGATTACCAAGTACAGACCGAGTGCTATAAAAACTTCTTATTGCTCTTTTCGCCGTTATATGAAAAAAGCACCTTCTTATTGTCCAGCACGGTCTCCAGGTAAACCGGATTTCCCCAAAGGGTATAGACGTGAGGGAGGGTCTTTTCCAGGTAGAAAGTATCCATTTCCTTCCCCTCGTAGCAGTGCTTTAGATACAGCTCACCCCGCCGGTTATAGTCACCATCCTGCACTTCGATGTGGGGGTAACCACAGTTGGTCAGGCTGCCGACCAATCCGTCCCGAACCTTTTCCCATTCCTTGTCGGTGATTTTCCAGTCATAGCCGATTTTTTTATATAAGTAAAGGTCCATTTCGTCGATTAATTCTCTGGTCAGGTAATTGCGCAGGAAGGAGATATCGTTTTCCGTAGCTCGCACCTCAAAGATTTTTTGTTTCCCCTCCCCACCGGGACGGCCGTATTTTTCCTTTTCCTCCAGCGCAGGGTGTTCCCAGCGCTTCTCGATGTCCTCGAAAATCTTTAATCCCAGTGTGTATGGATTTAGCCGGAAGCGCGAGGTCTGGATAATCCCGGAATGCATCTTGGCAAATTCCACCGCCTCCGCCTCATCCAGGTCTATTTCCCGGATAATTCTTAAGTGCCAGTAGGTCGCCCAGCCCTCGTTCATTACTTTTGTTTCCATTTGAGGCCAGAAATAGAGCATTTCCTGCCGGATCACCGACATAATGTCCCGCTGCCAGTCTTCTAGTTCCCTGCTGTGCTGGAGGATAAAAAGCATAAGGTCTTTCTCGGGAGACGAAGGAAATTTTTTTGCCGGCGCGCAGTTTTTACATTCCCGCTTCACCTCATCCAGGGACCAAAGATCGTCGTAAGGTGTTTCTGGAAGATTGCACCGGCAATCCTGCTTTATTTTCTGATCCTTCCCTGGAAGTCGTTCCTTGATCAGCAACCTTGGTTCGATTTGCTCCTGGATTGCAAGCGCTGCATCAATAAACGCTTCCACTTTATCCCGCCCGTAGGTGAACTCAAAACCGCGGATACGTTCTGCGGCAGCGGCCATAGATTCAAGCATATCCCTGGAAGTGTTTTTAAAGTAAGCATTATTCTTGAAAAAATCACAGTGGGCCAGGACATGGGCCATGATCAGCTTATTTTGAATCAGGCTGTTCCCATCTAATAAGAACGCATAGCAGGGGTTGGAGTTAATCACCATTTCGTAGATGCGTCCCAAATTGTAATCATATTGGGTTTTCATTTTATGATAGGCTTTGCCGAAGGTCCAGTGGGTAAAACGGGTGGGCATTCCGTAGGCCCCGAAGGTATAAAGGATCTCAGCGGGGCATATTTCAAAATAGGTATCATAAAAATCCAGCCCGAATTCTTTTGCTTTTATTATTACCTTTTTCAGAACCTGTTCCAGCTGTTTTATTTCATGCTTTGTTTTCATCGGCCTCCCCCTCCTAGGATCTACAATATGCCGGGGGGGCTTTTATATTTCTTAAATCTCAGGCGCTGCTCAAAGATACCCGTCAGCCCGGTTTTGGCCACCCTCTTTTTAATCTCTGCCCGATCCGTTGTATATAGACCCAACTCCAGCATTCGCTGGAAGTATACCGACCCTGAGAACGTGTATTTCCTACCCAGACCCTCCGGGTTTTGCATTTCCCTGTGCATGAATGAAATGATGTCCCCGCAGGCCAGCTCGGCAGGCAGGACCAACGGATCTTTCCCGGCAATTAGCCTTACTGCGTTGTGCCCCGCCAGGAACCCCGTGCTAATAGCCTCGGTATGCCCAACCAGAAGTCCGGTTTTTTCCCCTGCGCAGAGAAGGTTTGGCGCGCCGTTTACCCGCAGGTTGTCGTCACAGGGGGCCATAGCCATAAACCGTACGGAATTGCCCCTCCCCCCGGAATAGGGGTCGGCATACCGCGCCTCCTGGAAGCCATCCAGGGTACGCAGGATCTCCAGCGGGAAATAGGGAGTCATCAACTTGGCGTGGCCGGTGTCCAGAATCACCAGGTTCTCAGAAAAATCACTAATTGCGTACTGCTGGCAGGCCTTCCGTTGAAGCTGTTCGTTTTTTTGAAGGCGCCTGGGTAAGGGAATAACCAGAACGCCGTCCCTCTCCAATGTCCTAACCAGGTTGGAAGACAGCGACTTCTTTTCCAACTTGCAAGACCCGCTCATCGCCTCAAACTGGGGAAAGCCTTTGCCGGCCCTGAGCTCCGGGATCCCGGCCTGGGCTGTTAAACTGACGCGAGGACCGAAGGTTGGGCAACGCAGGATGCACATGGCGCACCCGGTACCGTACCGGATACAGTTCTGCACCGGGCCGGCCGTACCGGTGCAGTCGATAAACACATCACCCTCAATGATTTCGTCATCAGCTGTGAGCACACCTATAATCCGGCCGCCGCTTTCCGCAACTCCGGTCATTCTTTTCTGCAGCTTTAATTCCACTCCAAGAGCACGTAGCTTCGTCCTCACAGCCGGTTCTATCCTGGTAACATCATACAACATGGCGTGGCGGTGTCCCGGAAAATCAAGCCGGTGGTGAGTCGCAACCCCTTCAATTAACCCGAGAAATTCCCCCCCGCCCAGCTCCCGCAGCTCTTCTAACGCGGTGAGACGGCCGTTGTTGCACATAATCCCACCCACCAGGCCGGTACCGAGAAGCATATCGGTTCTTTCCAAAATAACTGCACGGGCCCCGGCTAATCTCGCCGCATAAGCAGCAGCACACCCTGCCCAGCCCCCGCCGACGACCACTACAGACATAAAAAGCCCTCCCTTTGCAACAGTATATTCAAGGGAGGAGCAAAAAGCTTCAAATTTACCAGATCCAGGTTTTTAACCTTTACCTGAAAAACCCAACTTTTATTTTATGCCTTCAGGATAAACCTGGTTTCCCGAACCCGAAGGATTACCAATCGGTCCTGCCACAACGCGCCTTAAAAGGCCCCTTCTATGTCTTTGCTCGATCCGGTGTCTGGGTGAAGAACTTTTTCAGGGCGGGATAGACCCCACTTTTGTCCCTAATGGTGACACAGGTAAACTTCTGGTTCTGGATGCGTTTGAAAGCCGTGCGCAGGGTGCTGGTATAGTAATAGGGACCCTCAATTTCACCGTACCCCACCATGTTGCAGACCTTAAGCAGCGCATTGAGCTGCTTGATGCATTTTTCGTTGTCCGAGGCCAGATTATCCCCATCCGAGAAGTGAAAAGCATAAATGTTGTAGTCCTGGGGGCTGTAGCGTTTTTCAATGACCTCCAGGGCCAGTTTATAGACGGAGGAGCAGCGGGTCCCCCCGCTGGCCCCCTTGGTAAAAAACTCTTCCTCGGAGGTTTCCTTGGCCTCTGTATGGTGGGCCAAGAAAACAATCTGGACATTGTTATACTTGGTACGCAAAAAGCGGACCATCCAGAAGAAAAAGCTGCGGGCAATATACTTTTCAAAGGGCCCCATTGACCCTGAAGTGTCCATCATGGCCAGGACTACGGCACTCGACTCGTATTTAAAAGTTACTTCCCATGTTTTATAGCGCAGGTCATCAGGCGTAATTTCATACAAACCTGGCTTTCCCTTCAGGGAGCTGCGCTTAATTGCCTCCATGATCGTGCGTTTGCGATCGATGTTGCCGGCAATCCCCTTTTTCCGGATATCCTTAAACTCCACCGATTCGGAGGCAAGCTCCGGTTTTCTTTTCTGTTCCAGGTTCGGCAAACCCAGGTCCTCAAAGATCATGGCAGCCAATTCATCGACGGTGATGTCGGTCTCATAATAATCAATCCCGGGCTCATCCCCGGCTCCCTTGCCCTTGCCATGCCCCTGCTGCGGCTCGGAGTAAATTATATCCCCCTGTTTGCTTTTGCCGTCTCCCTGACCGCTGTGCTTCTGTTTTCCAAAGTCAAAGCGGAAATGAAACTCGTCCAGAGATCGGATGGGGACCTTGACCATTTTGCGACCGTCGTGCATGATAATGCTTTCTTCACTGACAATGTCGGCAAGGTTCTTTTTGATTGCTTCCCGCACCTTTTCCTGGTGGCGTTGCCGGTCAATTTCCCCCTTGCGGTGAAGCGACCAGTCCTCTTTAGAAATTATAAAATTTGAACCGGACATGGTTAACCCTCCTAGCGGTTCAGCAAACTGCCCACGTATTTCAGTAACTCATTGGCGCAGGTGGGGCAATACCCGTGCTCTTCGATCAGCCTGGCGCTGACTTCGTTGATTCGCTTCAACTGCCCGGCATCGGGGGTCTTGGTTGAAGTCGTGATCTTAACCACGTCTTTAAGATCGGCAAACAGCTTTTTCTCAATGGCTTCCCGCAGGCGCTCATGGGAGTTGTAGTCAAACCGCCTGTTTTTACGGGCATAGGTGGAGAGTCTGATCAGGATTTCCTCCCGGAAGGCCTTTTTGGCGCTTTCGGAAACACCAATCTGCTCTTCGATGGAGCGCATCAGCTTTTCATCGGGGTCCAGTTCCTCATCCGTGATCGGGTCTTTCAGTTTGACCCCGTTACAGTAGGCCTCCACGTTGTCCAGATAGTTATTGAACAATACCTTGGCCGACTCTTCATAGGAGTATACAAATGCCTTCTGGATTTCTTTTTTGGCCATCTCGTCATATTCCTTGCGTGCAACCGAGATGAAATTTAGCAGGCGGTCCCGCTCTTCTTTCGTGATGGAGGGATGTTGATCCAGCCCCTCCTTCAGTGCCCGTAGGACGTCCAGCGGGTTGATGCACTGGGTTGACGTGCGAATCAGCGCCGACGAAAGCCGGTTAATTACGTAGCGGGGATCCACGCCGCTCATGCCTTCGTCGACAGCCTCCTGTTGGAGTTCATAAAGATCCTTCTGCTTGAATCCCTCCACGTCTTCCCCATCGTACAGCTTCATCTTTTTTACAAGGTCCATGCCCTGCTTCTTGGATTCCTTGAGGCGCGAAAGCACGGAAAAAATACTGGCCACCCGCAGGGCGTGGGGCGCAATATGAATGTTCCGTAAGTCGCTCTGGTGGATCAGCTTTTCATAAATCTTGACTTCATCGGTAACCTTCAAGTTATACGGGATTTTCAGAACAATAATCCGGGACTGAAGGGCTTCGTTTTTCTTGTTACTGATAAAAGCTTTGTACTCGTTTTCGTTTGTGTGAGCCACGATCATCTCATCTGCGTAAATCAAGGCGAAGCGGCCGGCCTTGAAATTTCCTTCCTGTGAAAGGCTGAGCAAATTCCACAGGAACTTTTCATCGCATTTGAGCATTTCCTGGAACTCCATCAGGCCCCTGTTGGCTATATTCAGCTCGCCGTCAAAACGGTAGGCACGGGGGTCCGATTCGGAGCCGAATTCGGAGATGGTTGAAAAATCGACGCTGCCGGTCAAGTCTGCAATATCCTGAGACTTAGGGTCGGAGGGGGTAAAGGTTCCGATACCGACCCGATTGTCTTCTGAGAGAAGCACCCGCTCCACCGGTATCTTTTCAATCTTGCCGCCGTATTCTGTTTCCACCATCATCCTGCAGGAAGGGCAAAGCTCCCCTTCAATGTAGACGTTGTACTCTTTTTGAAAGTCTTCCCTTAAATCTTTGGGGATCAGGTGCAGGGGTTCCTCGTGCATCGGGCATCCCCGGATCCCGAAGACGGCGCCCTCATTGGCCCGACTGTATCTCTCCAGCCCCCTTTTTAGCATGGCCACCAGCGTAGATTTCCCCCCACTCACAGGGCCCATTAAAAGCAGGATCCGCTTCCGGACATCGAGCCGGCGGGCAGCCGGGTGAAAGTATTCCTCTACCAACTTTTCCAGGGTTTTATCCAGGCCAAACAACTCACTGGAAAAAAACTTGTAGTGTTTCACTCCTTCTTTTTCTTCCACCCCGGCGTCACTGATCATGTGGTATATCCTGGAATGGGCGAGCTGAGAGACGTAGGGTCTTATTTTGATAGTCTCAAGATAATCCTGGAAAGTCCCTTCCCAGGCTATCTGTTTTTCCAAGGAGCGGTATTCTTCCAAACGTCTCAGGAAGTCCATTTATGAATCACTCCTTTTTAATTAGTAAGCCGGCTCTGTTTTTCAATGGTATAGTGAAAATGAATACTACATTATATGCAATACCGGCAAAAAGAAGAATGGTAGGGCACCGGTCAGAACACCAAAAAATAACAAAGGTCAATACTAAATTATTAAGGACAAAGAAAAAAGGCCACAGTAATTTTGTGACCAATAATCAAAGAATAAAGATGAAAAGTAAATTAAAAAGTATAAAAAAGCCGGATTATTAAACCAGCCCTGAAAAAAACCGGCTTCATGGAAACTGTTAAAATTTTAATCTCAAATAAAGATCAGGTGACGCAGTAATTTGTTGTTAAAACAGGTGGACAAAAATTAGTTGGTCCTGCAATAATATACTTTTTGTCGTCTTCAACGATGTCTTTAATTTCTTCTTCCGATACAAAACGGTAAAAAACCTCTTCACCTTCGGACCATGTTACAATGTACTGCATCAATCAATACCTCCTGTTTCTTGTATACAGGATTCTTTGTTCATACACCCATTGTAAACAAGACCGCCTGAAATGGGAATGGAAAATAAAGACCTAAAAAAGAACAATATTAGCAAAAGAGCTTATTTCCCCGATGAACCAGTCGCAAAAGCATGGCCTCGCAAGCGCGGTTCTCAAAGTCATCGTCCAAAAGCATTAATTCCTTGTTCAGGCCACGCCTTTCCAGACAGAGGCCAATCAGGTAGTCGGTAAGTCTGACATTCTTCGGCAGTAGCGGCCCGTGCAGGTAGGAACCAAAGACATTTTTATGCCACACGCCCTCCAGCCCATCTCGCCCGTTGTTACCGTTGCCCGAAAGAACTCTCCCTAAGGGCCGGATATCCCCCAGGAAGGTCTGACCTGAGTGGTTTTCAAAACCTACCAGCTTGAACGGGACGCCATTTAAGCTTACCTCTACGGCTACATTTCCAACCAGACGCCGTTCGCCGGCCCTTGTATAAAAGTCCAGGATGCCCAGACCCGGTATGTTCTCACCGTCCCGGTTCAGGTAATAAGCACCCAGCAGTTGGTAGCCGCCGCAAATAGCCAGAACAACCAGTCCCCCTTCAATTGCAGCTGCAAACTCATCCCTGCGCTTCATCAAATCGGTGGCAATCAAGATTTGCTCCCGGTCCGAACCGCCTCCCAAAAAAACAAAGTCTAACTCCCGAAAACAAACCTTGTCCCCCCGGTTCACGGACTGCACGTGAACAGGAATATCCCGCCACTTGCAACGCTGCTGGAAGGCTATGATGTTACCCCGGTCACCGTAAAGATTGAGCAGATCCGGGTAAAGGTGACAGACCCTGATCAACGGGCGGCGCCCCCCTCCACGGCGAGTTTTTTGATCATTTTTTGAGCGGGCCACAGAGCGGTATAGGTCGAAAAAAGGTAGGCCGCTCCGGCGCTGCCGGCGAGCGCGCTTTTGATGGCCTGGTGCATATTCGCGTTTATGGAGACCTTATTAATCGGCACACCGGCGTATTTTAAGCGAACGGCCATCTCCTCCCCCCGAAGTCCGCAACAGACAAAGCTGTTAAAAAGCCGGTGGTCCTCGCCCAGCATTTCGAAATCCACATCCCATAGCCAGGAAACATCCCTGCCGTCGGCGTCGTTGTCGTTAATCGCAATAAAAACATCCTTGCTGCCCTTAGCGGCGCACAGCGTCGCAAGGCCCTCGTTAAATCCGGTGGGATTCTTCACCAGGTTTAAATAGGCAAGCTTCCCCTTATAGTTAAACACCTCCATCCGACCGGTAACGGGCCGGTAGCGGCCCAGACTGTCTAGTGCCGGGCCGCTGTCAAGACCGAGGTGGAGCCCGACGGAAAAAGCCGCCAGGGCGTTGTAAAGGTTATAAAGGCCCTGGACCTGAACAGCCAGTTCAACCTCTCGCCCGTCATAAACCAGGCGGCACCGGGTCTGCCCACCCTCAACTTTCGGTTCGAAGGCCTCAACCTGAGGAACTGGTCGGCTAAATTCACATCCCGGGCAGCTGTAAAGCCCCAACTGGCTGTAGTGGAAAAACCTGTAATCCAGGGCCGCCCCACAAAAGGGGCAGAATTTACCATCCCTGGTCTGGGCGCCGGTGCGTGCAGATTGGTCGTTTGCGCCCAGGCCGTAAAAGAGTGCGGGAACACTGGTCGTCTTTTGAAACTGGGCCACCAGGGGGTCGTCCGCATTCAAAATCAGGGTTGCCTGCTTTTGCTTATGTAAAGCATCATGTATTATCCCCGTAATTTTGTCCAACTCCCAGTAGCGGTCCAACTGGTCTCTGAAAAAATTGGTTAGAACAACCACCCCGGCGTTCACTTCCCTCAGCACCCCGGGCATCGAGGCCTCGTCCACTTCCAAAACCGCATAATCGCAGTTGAGTTTTCCCCAGATCCCCGCATCCTTGATCAAGCTGGCGGTGACACCTGTGATCAGGTTTGCCCCCTCCAGGTTGGAGGTTACTTTGTAACCGGCGTCACCCAGGATCTTAACAATCATATTTGTGGTCGTGGTCTTGCCATTGGTCCCACTGATAACAAGGACGCCCCTGCCCACTTGGGCGGCAAGGTCCCGCAAGGCACCGTGATAAATCCTGCGGGCAACTACACCGGGTAGCGAAGAGCCCTTGTGTCCATAGAACCTACTGACCCATGCCGTGATCTTCCCGGCTAAAATCGCCAGGGACAGCCTTAATTTCAACCGGAAATATCCCCCTTTTCTGAAATATCTTGAAAAAAGCATCGCTCAATGCTTAAGCCCAATTTCTTTATCTTACTCAATAAAACCTTATTTTGCTAAGGGTGGGATTGCCTGGCTTTACGGTAAAAAGAAATGCCTCCGCAATCCTCCCGGTTCACCCGACCTCTCTCGAGAAGGTAATCCAGGTGAGCGAAAACCTCTGAGAGCCCGAGAAAAATCTGAAATCCCTTGATTTGTGGGTAAAGAAATCTCATCACCTGGAAGGCGCTCCAGCTGTTTTCTTCCAAAATTGTAGAGATCACTTCCAAGCGGCGTTGGTGATGCCTGATTACCCTGGTAATAGATTCCATTGCTTTTTCTATATTTTGCCCATGCCCAGGCCAGATTAGCCGGATGTCAAGCTTTTTTAACGTCTCTAAACCGTCCAGATACTGGGATAAGACGGGTAATCTCCGTTCGGGAGCAGCCGGGTCGGCCTCCATAACCGGATTTGGAGTGATCTTTTTAAGCATAAAGTCCCCTGACAAAAAATTCCCTTGCTCGGGATCAAACAGACAGATATGGCCGCTGGAGTGGCCGGGAAGGTGCAAAAAGCGCAAGGCCCCTCCATCAAAGCCAAGGGTTTCCCCGCCCTGCACCTCCTTGACCGGGCCGGTTAATACCGGCCTTTCGAGTGGGTCAGAATCATTGAATATTTCCGCCAGGACCTCCCCGGGAAGGCCGGCTTCCCTCAAAAAGGGGAGTCTTTCCCGGTAGTATTCATAGTCCGCCCTGAGCTTGTGGCGCTCAAGTCGATGCACATATACAGGCACACCCGTCTGCCCGCTCAGCCACCGGGCCAGCCCGCTGTGGTCAGAGTGGCTGTGGGTGATGACCACCCTTTCCAGGTCTGCCGGAGTGCTGCCCAGGGCAGACAACCCTTCCATGAGGGCCTTTTTTGCCTCTGCAGTGTCCGGTCCGGGATCGACCAGCGTATAGGGGCGGTTTTTGATCAAATAGCAGTTGACCGGACCAACCAAATAAGGTGTTGGGACAGTTATTTTATGGATGTTAAGCATGGCTTAAAACTCGATCCTGAAGCAAGAAAAATCGCAACGATTGCTTCGAAGCTCTTCCCACTTCGCCTGAAGCTCTGTCACTTCAGCGTCGGGAGGCCCCTGGCGACACCATTCTACCAGCTTTTTGACACATTCCCGGTCCCCCTCAAAAACACCTTCAACCGCGCCGTCCGGCCTGTTTTTCACCCATCCCTTCACGCCCAGCGCAAGGGCCTGCTGCCGCGTTTCATACCGGAAGTAAACTCCCTGCACCCTTCCCTTGATAATGACGGAAACCCTGACAGTAGACATGATCTATTACCTCCAATTAAGTCAGTCAAACAGAAGAATCCTGGATTTTGCCAAGTGCCGGTCTTGCAGGCCATCTCAAAATAGGTTTAAGCGACAGAGCTTCCCCTACTTGTCCAATTAATCCTATTATACCGATTATACGAAAAAAACCGTAGCTTTTTTACCAAACGACCCTACGGCCTACGTTTTTACTTGAATTTACATATTGATCGTCCCAAAACAAGTCATTCAATAAGATCCTTAACATAATTATAAAGTAATGACAGACAGTATCAAAACAGAGCTGACGCATCAAAAATCACCGCATACCTAATTTGCTAAGAACTTGGGCAGGTAAACTGTGTGAATAACAATTTTGGCCCGATCGCTCTAACGCCTTATACAACACCATGTTTGCCGATTCATGCGTCAGCCCTGGTATCGACAGGCTTTAAAAGAAGGTGAGATAGGAACTGCTCAGAAAACCTTTAGCCCTGGCTCCCGGCTCAACACTTGGTATTATTGCCCCGGCAAGCCCCGCCTTTGACCCCAAATGCGTTGCCCAGGGAATTGGCGTCCTGGAGGAACTTGGCTTCAGGGTTGTACTGGCAAAGCACGCCCTGAACAAAAACAAGTACCTGGCCGGTTCGGATGCACAAAGAGTTACCGACCTCTGTGAGATGTTTAAGGACCCACATATAGACGGGCTGGTTTGCCTGCGCGGTGGTTACGGCAGCATGCGGATCCTGCACCGGATTGATTACCACGCAATCCGGCATAATCCAAAAGTGCTGGTGGGATATAGCGACATTACCGCCCTCCAACTGGCAATCTGGAAAAAAACCAGGCTAGTTACCTTCTCCGGTCCTATGCTGGCAGCTGATCTTGGCTGCGAGGCAGACGGAAATACGCTGAAACAATTTTACAAGGCCTTAACTCACCCCCTTCCACTGGGAGTCATCCCCCTTGCGCCGGACGTTAAGGCGGAGGTAATCAATCCCGGACGGGCCCGGGGGCGCCTGGTCGGCGGCAACCTCTCGCTGGTCGCGGCAACGCTGGGCACCCCTTATGAAATCAACACCCGTGGCATGATTTTATTCCTGGAAGAGGTTAACGAGCAGCCCTACCGGGTCGACCGCATGCTCCGGCAACTGCGGCTGTCCGGAAAATTACAAGCTGCGGCCGGGGTCGTCTTCGGAAAATTTGTCGGCTGTGAAGCCGGGCACAGCCAAGGATCCTTTACCCTGCTGGAGGTGCTCAGGGAAACCCTGAAGGAGCTCAAGGCGCCTTGTTTTTACGGCCTGGCGGTGGGTCACATGGCCCAAAAAGCCACCCTCCCGCTGGGAGTCCGGGCTGAAATGGATGCGGGTAAATGCCTTTTGGTTGTCACCGAAGCGGCTACTATCCGATAAGATAATAATACATAAAATAACTAAATTTCTAGTGACATCAAGAACAGTGTATGGTAGAATTTTAGCAGGTGAAAGGAGAGCCTTTCACGACGAGAGCAGGCTTTAAAAAGACAATTTCATAAGCGGAGGTGAGTTGAGCATGAGCTGAGCTTAGACGAGTGGAGTCGAGCAGAGTTTTTATTTTCGTCCTGCAAGACCGGGCTCAAGCCCGGTCTTTTCGATTCTATTTTTGTTTCTCAGATTCTCTAGTCAAAATATTTTTAGGAGGTGTTTTAGATTATTATGGCTGACCCAAAAACTCTTGATTTGCAAATAAATGAAGGCCCTATGGCCCGCTCCAAACAGCTGGCGCTGGTTGCAGTACTCATTGCCATTGGGGCGGTACTGCGCATGTTCACCCCGCCCATTGCCGGGATTACGCCTAATTTCGTGATTGCCATGTACTGCCTTTCCATTCTTCTGGTCCGTCCCAACGCCGGCGGCGCTCTCGGCATCGGCCTGGTGGGCGGAGCAGTGGCCATGATCTTTTCCAAGTCTCCCATACCCTACCTGAACTTGATTGCCGAACCGGCCGGAGCACTGGCCTGCGCCCTGATCGTCCGTTACCTGCCGGCCCTGGCTTTGGGCAGTTATTCGTTCAAGCCGACCCTGGCCACAATTATCGGCACCCTGGTCAGCGGGACGTTGTACATCACCCTGAACTTCAAGTTTGCCTTGAATCTCCCGCCGGAAAAGTTGATCATAGCCTGGCAGACGGCCTTCGTCATGGTTGTGCTCCCGGTTACCGCGATCAATGCCGTGTTGGCGCAGATCCTGTACGCGCCGGCGAAAAAGTTTTTACGGCTCTAAAAGAATGCAGGAATTTTTGATTACCGGAATGAAGCAACCGGACGCATAAAACAGGAAGGGGTTGTTACGCCTTGGCCCTGCTGGAAATTAAAAACTTCAGCTTCAACTACCCCCAGTCGCCGCAGCCGGCGTTGAAAGAAATCAACGCTCGCGTGGGGAAAGGGGATTTTATCGGGATCACCGGCCCCACCGGGGCGGGCAAGAGTACCCTGACCTGCTGCCTGAACGGCATCATTCCGCACTTCCAGGCAGGGAAATACCAGGGCACGATTAACCTCCAGGGAGCATCCATCTTTGACCGGAGCACAGCCCAGCTTTCGCGCCTGGTAGGCAGCGTCTTCCAGGACCCGGAAGCGCAAATCATCTCCGCAGAGGTGGAGCAGGAGTTGGCCTTTGGCCCGGAAAATCTGGGCTTTCCCCCCGCTGAAATCAAGAAGCGGATTGGGGACGCCCTTGAACTTGTAGGCATCCCCGAACTGCGCGACCGCCCTACGGTGAGCCTGTCGGGCGGCGAAAAGCAGCGGGTCGCCATTGCCGCCGCCCTGGCTATGCTCCCGGAAATCCTTGTGCTGGATGAACCCACCTCTGAGCTGGATCCGGCGGGTACGGACGAAATCTTCCGAGTCCTGAACCTCTTAAACAAAAAGCAGGGCATCACCGTAATCATAGTGGAGCAAAAAACAGAGCAGCTCGCCGCTTATGCCGACCGGCTCCTGGTTTTAAACGAGGGACGGATAGTCATAGACGCAGAGCCCTGGCAGGTCTTTTCCAGGCGCCGGGAGCTTGAAGAAATTGGTGTGAAAATCCCCCAGGTGACCCGGCTGGCCGGGATGCTGGGGGGAAATGACAGCTACACCCTGCCGCTGACGGTAGAGCAGGGCTATATCTTTATTGAAAGAATACTCCGGAGGTAATCCAATGACCCCGAAAGTCCAGATCAAAGTTGAAAAGCTGACCTACCAATACGGCTCCGGTCAGCCCGCGCTAAAAAATATATCATTTGAAATCAGCAAGGGTGAATCTATCGCTATTATCGGCCAGAACGGCGCCGGCAAAACCACCCTGGCCAAGCACTTCAACGGTTTGCACAAGCCTTCTTTCGGCAAGGTCTACGTGGACAACAGCGATACTGGCACCATGAAGGTATCGGAACTGGCCCGAAAGGTGGGGTTTGTCTTTCAGAACCCAGACCACCAGATTTTTAACGATACTGTCGGCAAAGAAGTAGCTTTCGGTCTCAAGAATCTCGGCCTACCAAAACAGGAAATTGAGGAACGCACGGCTACCGCCCTGGAAGCAGTAGGCCTGACGGACCATTGCCGGGCCTATCCCTTCAACCTGAGCAAGGGGCAGCGTCAGCGGGTGGCCCTGGCCTCGGTGCTGGCCATGAAAACAGAAACCATCGTCCTGGATGAACCCACCACCGGGCAGGACTTCCGGGAGTCGGTACAAATCATGGACATGGTCAGGAAGCTGAATGAATGCGGACACACCATCGTCTTTATTACCCATGACATGTCCCTGGTAGCCCGTTACGCCCGGAGAGTGCTCGTGCTCTGCCGGGGAGAAATCCTGGTGGACGGCGATGTGCGCTCGGTTTTTGCCGGTCCGGAGCTGCTCCAAAAAACCTACCTGTGCCCGCCCCAGATAACCAACCTGGCCCAGCGTCTGGGCAGGCACTCCATACCGCCGGATGTGCTTAGCGTGCGGGAACTTTACGAACTACTGCTCAAGGCGAGAGGTGAGAAAATTGGCTGCTGCAGCTGAATATATTCACAGAAACTCCCCGGTCCACCGGCTGAACCCCCTGACCAAAATCTTCTGGGCGCTTTTGATCCTGGCGGTGGGCCTCCTGTTTAACGACTACCGCTATCTGCTGTCGCTGCTGGCCTCAGTCGTGATCGTGGCTGCCGCAGCCGGGATTTTAAAAAATCTGCTTCCGTTAGCCGTGGGGCTTTCCGTCTTTGCCCTGATCCTCCTGCTCATTCAGGCCCTTTTCTACAACCAGGGCCAGGTCCTGTTTTACCTGAATCCCGTTAATAACGTCCTCGCAGTAACCGACCTGGGGCTGCTCTCCGGGGTGGCCATGGCTGCCCGGATGATGGCGCTGGTCTTGAGCTTCCTGGTCTTCCTGGCCACCACCCGCACCCAGGACATTGTCCTGACCCTGGTGGAAAAGCTGAAGGTTCCTTACGACTACGCCTTTATGTTTATGACCGCCCTGCGCTTTATTCCGACCTTCTTCGGCGAAGTGCGACAGATCAGTGAAGCGCAACAGGCCAGGGGCCACGCCGTGGAGGGCTGGAACCCCGTAAAAAAAATAAAGGCCTACGTCCCGGTGGCGGTGCCACTGGTACTGCTCTCTTTAAATAAAGCCGACCAGCTTGCTATGGCTATGGAAACAAGAGGCTACAGCGGCGGGCAGCGGACCTATCTAAGAGAACCTATAATGCGCGGGGTGGATTACAGCCTGACAGCAATCCTGACCCTGATCCTGGCCTTTAGCGTGGCCGCACGCCTGACCGGACATGGAATTATGTAGTTACAAATACCTGTGGCGCCGATAACTTAATAACTTAGGTACCAGGTACCTAAGTTATTTGTTACCGGTGCCACCTGGCCTGTCAAAAAGTCTCGTGACAACCGGGAACTCCTGTGCTAAAATGTTACCAAAGAAAGCGTATCCAGTGGAGAGTAGCAGCATTAAAAGGATAATTTAAAAAGCTGAGAGATTTATTTAGTGGAGCTTAGCCTAGCTTGATCCAGTTCAGATTGTTTATAAAAACGGGCTCTTTGCCCGTTTTTTATTTTGATAAGTCACAGGAGGAACAGAATTGAGTGTAAAACTGTTGATGGGCAATGAAGCAATCGCATACGGCGCCGCAGAGGCGGGCGTGCAAGTCGCTACCGGCTACCCCGGCACGCCATCTTCCGAGATCCTGTCGACCCTGGCCCACCTGGCAGGGGAAAAAGGCTTTTACGTGGAATGGTCGGTCAACGAGAAAGTGGCCCTGGAAACAGCCGCCGGGGCTTCCTACACCGGCGCACGGGCCATTGTCACCATGAAGCAGGTGGGGCTCAACGTGGCAGCCGACCCGCTGATGACCCTGGCCTACATCGGCGTCAAGGGTGGGCTCGTACTGGTGGTGGCAGATGACCCGGGTCCGCACAGTTCTCAAACCGAGCAGGACACCCGCGTCTTTGCCCGCTTTGCCAAGCTTCCCGTCCTCGACCCGGCAACCCCGGCCGAGGCCAAGGAGATGGTTAAATACGCCTTTGATCTGTCGGAGAAACTGAACCTGCCTGTGATCTTGCGGCCTACCACCCGGACCTGTCATGCTTGCCAGAACATCGAAGTGGCGGACGTAACGGAGAACCCCCGCCCCGCAGCCGGCTTTGAGAAAGGCCCCAACTGGGTTATTCTCCCCAATCTTTCCGCGCGCAGACACCCCTGGCTGAATCAGCAGCAGGAAAACGCGCGGGAACTGTTGGAGGACTCGGGATTCAACCGGTTGGTTGATTTTACAGGTAAGGAGCAAGCGGAAGCCGGGATCATCGCCTGCGGCGTCAGTTATAACTACGTCCGGGAAGCTCTGGAAATGTCCTGGTCCAACGTCCCGATCCTGAAAATCGGCGCCCCCTACCCCCTGCCTGTCAGGCCGGTGCTGGACTTTTTAACAAGGGTCAAAAAAGTCCTTATCGTTGAAGAACAGGAACCCGCCGTGGAGGACCAGGTTATTGCCATTGCCTGGCGCAACAAGCTGCTGACCGGCATTTCAGGTAAAATCGACCGCCTGGTACCAAGGGAAGGCGAGCTGAACACAGATAAGGTAAAAATCATCCTGGAAAATTTCCTGGAAATGCCCTCTGCCAAGCCCGAAGCAACTCCCGCCCCGGAATTGCCCCTGCGCCCGCCCGTTCTCTGCGCCGGCTGTCCGCACCGCGCCTCGTTTTATGCTTTTAAAGAGGCGGCCAGGGGGACAGACGCAATCTTTTCGGGGGATATCGGTTGCTATACCTTGGGCGCCATGGCGCCCTTGAACGCGGTGGACACCTGCCTCTGTATGGGCGCCAGCATCACCATCGCTTCCGGGCTGCACAGGGTGGAGCCAGCTCGCAAGCAGGTGGCCTTTTTGGGTGATTCCACCTTCTTCCACGCCGGAATCCCCGGTCTGATTAACGCGGTTTACAACAAAGCCGATGTTACCCTGGTCGTCCTGGACAACAGTACCACTGCCATGACCGGGCACCAGCCTCACCCCGGCGTAGGCCGTACCGCCACTGGGGAGCAAGGAACCCCGGTGAACATTGCCCGGCTGGCAGAGGCTTGTGGAGTAAAGTTCGTCCGTGAAGTCGATCCCTACAACCTGAAAGCTTCCATTGAGGCAGCCAGGGCTGCAATGGATTACCCCGGCCCCGCCGTGGTAATCATGAAGCGGGAGTGTATTGCCCTGGTTAAAAAGAAAAAGTCTTATACAATTGACCGTCAGAGCTGCACTGAGTGCGGCTTGTGCCTTGAAGATCTGGGGTGCCCGGCCATCGGCAGACCGGGGGGAAGCCCCGAAATATCCTCAAGCTGTTACGGGTGCGGCATCTGCGCGCAGGTTTGCCCGTCTGACGCGATCAGGGAGGTAACGATATGAACCTGGATATTGTAATCAGCGGCATTGGTGGGCAGGGCTCTGTGCTGGCCTCCCGGGCGCTCGCCCTGGCGGCTATCGAACGCGGTCTGGCGGTGCGCACCTCGGAAGTCATCGGCATGGCCCAGCGTGAAGGTTCGGTCATCAGCCACGTCCGGATGGGTGAAAAGCTATACGGCGCTACCATCCCGGATCGGAAGGCCGACTTCCTGCTTGGTCTAGAGCTTGCGGAAACCGCCCGGGCGCTAATTAAATTAAAGCCGGGTGGGACCATCATCACCGGCACCGCAGCTATCGTCCCGGCCACCGTCCAGCTGGGCTTATCTACCTACGACCAGGAGGACATCACAAAATACATTAAAGAACAGACCGATAAAGTCTTTTTTCTTGACCTGGAAGAACTGTCCCGTCAGGCAGGCCATTCCAAGACCGGCAACGTGGTAATCCTGGGGGCGCTTTCGACCCTCCCCGGACTGCCCTTTGGCCCGGACCAGCTGCTCCAGGCGATCCTGCGCTATGTCCCTGATAAATTTCTAAAACTTAACCAACGCGCCTTTGAAGCCGGGCGCGCGGCCATGGAGGTGGCTTAAAATGGCCCTGAAACTGAGAAAAAAAGAGCCCTTCAGCCTGGATAAAATCTTCTACAACCAGGAAAACATGCTGCGGGAATTGATCCCGCGCCTCTATAAGAACTCCCCCTTCTATAGAAAGAAGCTTGACGATGCGGGGATTAACCCGCAAAGCGTAAAGAATTTGAAGGACCTGGAGCGCCTACCCTTTACCACCAAGGAGGAACTGCGCACCGGTTACCCCTTGGGGCTGATGGCGGTTCCCAGCGAGAAGGTTGTCCGGATCCACTCTTCATCCGGCACCACCGGTAAACCGGTGATCATACCTTACACTGCTTATGACGTGTCCACCTGGGCAGAGATGATGGCCCGCTGTATGGAGATAACCGGAGTTACCAACAGTGACCGCGTCCAGGTGACGCCGGGCTACGGCCTATGGACGGCCGGGATTGGCTTCCAGGCCGGGGTGGAGCGCCTTGGCGCTATGACCATTCCGACCGGTCCGGGCAACACTCAAAAACAAATTGAGATGATGATCGATCTCCAGACCACCGTTCTGACCGCCACTTCCTCCTATGCCCTGCTCCTGGCTGAGGAAATCACCAGACAGGGGCTCCGCGACCAGATTAAGCTTCGCAGCGGGATCTTTGGTTCCGAGCGCTGGGGGGAGAAAATGCGGGCAAGAATTGAAGATCTGCTGAGCATCGAGACTTTTGACATCTACGGCCTGACGGAAATATACGGTCCCGGCATTTCCATCGACTGCCCCGAACATTGCGGCCTGCACTACTGGCACGACCACCTCCTCTTTGAGGTTGTTGACCCGTTTAGTGGCCGGCAGCTTCCCCCGGGTGAAGAAGGCGAGTTGGTGGTCACCACCCTGACTAAGGAAGGCATGCCCCTCCTGCGCTATCGCACCCGGGATATCACGCGAATCCTTCCCTGCCAATGCCGCTGCGGGAGTCCCCACCCCATGCACGAGCGCGTCCTCGGCCGCACCGACGATATGATCAAAATCAAGGGAGTTAATATTTACCCGGGCCAGGTGGAGCACGTGCTGCAAATCACCGAGGGGGCCGGCAGCGAGTACCAGATCATCGTAACCAGGGATCAGGGCAAGGACAACATCCTGGTCAAAGTCGAGGTCTTGAAGGACCATCCGCTAGAGCTCGTGGCCGACCGGCTGCGCAAAAATATCAAAACTCGTATTGGCATCCTGGTGGAAGTGGAGGCTGTTCCAAACCAGGCTCTCCCGCGAAGCGAGAAGAAAAGTAAAAGAGTCTATGACTATAGGGAGTGTTAAAGAAAGGACTATGGTTGCCGAAAGGGCTTAAAGAATATTGATGAAGAGGCCATGAAACAGGCTGCTGTTAAACTGGCATGTAGTTATTGCTCTATTTGGGCCGGTCATTGATCGGCCTTTTTTGCTAAAATAAAACATTGTGTTGGTGATGAGGTAAGCCCGGCAATAATTAAATCTAAGTTTCAATTTATGGACCATCTTAATTGTGCCAGGCGATAAATTTAGCAATAACGGGACTTTCCGGGTTCGGTGTCAAACTCAATTTAAAGCAGCGAACAATAATTATTAAAGAAAGGGAGATGAGGTAGTGCTTGAGGAAATTGTCATCAGACCTGTTGGAGTGGTGAAATCTGATCTTTTAGACCATAAGAAGGCGCCGGATTCAGAGCCAAAAGCGGTTGTGGAGGTTTTTCCGGAGTATGCAGGCGCCCTTAAACAGCTTGAAAAAAATTCTCACCTCTGGATCTTAACCTGGTTCCACCTAGCCCGGCGTAACGTCCTTGCCGCCACGCCGTACCGAATAAATCCCAACTCACCCAGTTACGGAGTTTTCGCGCTGAGGACACCGGTCCGTCCCAATCCTGTCGGCCTGAACCTAGTTCAATTGGACAGGGTGGCAGGATTAGAGCTTTATGTTACCGGATTGGACGCTGTCAACGAAACCCCTGTTATAGATATTAAGCCATATTACGAAAACGACATTGTCTTTTCCCCGCGAACGCCCCACATATATTCATTAAAGAGGAAAATGCAAAGGAGTTTGCTTTTGAAACAAGCCCTAACACACCATCAAGAGGAATGCGCCGGCCTCCTGCTGGCGGTGCGCATGGCACTTATTGCGGAAGAGCGGCTGGGTCAGCTTAATTCACCGGACCTTTATGTCATGGTTGAGGGCTCACCTTGCCTGGCCGATACCATACAGGGCCTGTCCAGAGCCAGGTTGGCCAACCCACCCCGGTTTGAATACCGTCCGGCGGATTGGCCGGGCCGAACTATCTGGCGCCTCGGGAGCAAAGTGCTGAGTATTACGGCCCGCCGACAGATAGATAAAGGAGCTTTTTCCGAGACGGACGACAATGAGATCCTGGACATTTCCATGCAAACACCTTAGGACTTGGCATTGGATTGGCTGTATTAACATGGCTTTGGGTTTATTTGAGGTTTGGTTTAAGATAGAGCCTTCGGGCTCTTTTGCTTTAACAAAGAAGAAGCAGTCGCTTAAGAATGCTTTCTTTCCGAGATTCCTAAGTGATTTTTTAGTGCATCCTGGAGTATATGGGAGAAGTTTATTTTTTCTTTTTCAGCTGCGTCTTTTAACCATTTTGGAAGGGTGACCATCTTATTGACAGCTCTATTAGCTATTTTATCACGGTATGGCGGCATCCAAACTTCAACAAGACTTGTAAATCCGCCTTCAGGAGCCTGAACTTTCTCAGGCGGGGTTGGATTCGGAATAGGATCGTCGTCATCTTCCATACCCCATAGATGCAAGCTCATGGCATCTTTGGCCATATAAAAAGCTTCTTCGAGGGTATCGCCTTCAGTGATGCAGCCAGGAAGATCGGGAAAAGTTATTGTGTAGCCGCCTTTTTCATTAGTGTCAAAGATTGCTGGATAGATATATCGGTCCATATTGTATACCTCCATGATTATATTTGTATTTTAGGCGGGTTTTTTTATTTCAACCCCGCCTGCAATATTGCGTATAGCTTCGAAGAGGTTTGCCTGATTTTGTTTTACCGGAAAAATGTAATCAGCGCCTTTATCTTTAACGATAAACCTGGCATTTTTCACCTGGTTTTGCATAGCATCAGCAGTAAATATTTTGCCGTTTAAGTCCAGAGGCTCAAGAAGAGTTGTCGGAACTCAGAGGGACGAGCCATTCACCCACTACCCGGTCAACCTCGTCAGCATTTATTGATTGGATAGTACGGCGCAGTGTGGGTTCACTGGGAGGAACATATTTTCTGAGCCTGTCGCTATACCGGCAACCGAGTCGTTTAAGTAGTTCCTGCGACAAATGAGCAGCCCATTCACCCATGCCAATAAAGCTTTTTGCCCCAGACAAAAGAGCACAAACTGCCACGGCCAGGACGGATACCTGAGTGTGACAAATACCGCGGGGTTTACGGGGGTCCCGTATTTTGGTTAAATAATCGAGCAAGCCGTCCCTGGTATCGATGCTAACCTCATTTAAGTCCACCATTGCCTTTTCCTCTCCAGTGAATTCGGGAGGCAGAACGGCGCAGATAAAATTTTCCGGGTATCTTTGTGCAGTGGTTTTACAAAGATAGTTTTTGTCTCACCGTGGTAGTAGTAGATATCGCCCTTGCGTCCATACCCACTGGTTTTTCCCAGTGGGAGCCAGCCCGCCGCACGGTAGCAGGTTCCTGCAAACCGGCTGTGGTCAACAAAGGTTTCCGCAAGCAGAGCCAAATGACCATAAACTGCCAGCCAATCTGATGGCAACCGTTTCGTATTGAGTGCCAGGACCTTTGAGGCCAGGTTCTTAATCCGGATACCGGGAAGAATTAAGAATCGTTGATTGTTAACAACAAAGATTAACCGTTTTGCTTTTTGTTCTTGTGACCAGCCAATCCATTTTTCACGATGGCCACTTTTGAAGGCAGAAGCCCCCCAGCCAATTAGCGCAACCCATTGATCATTCAATATGGCTACGTATTTGAGTGCCTTGCCGGTCAGTGTACGGAACCCCAGATAGTGGTACTTGCTCATCAAGTCGTTCCAATGCTTTTCTTCCTCAAGGCACCAGTTTTACTGCGTCAAAATAGGCTGTGCCGGTACCGTTGAGGACGCAGGCAACCCGTCCGTATTTGGCTCTCTCCGGGGCGCTTGTTGAGTCGGTTTGCCTGTTTGGTAGGTATAAATATTTTGGTTTTTGTCTGTTATGGTGAAGTTTTCCGGAGCAGTTTTTTCTAGAATTAAATATACTCCGGGGGGGTTGGTATAGCCGCCGCTTCCGTTGGGGGTGAAGGCATGTGAAGAGCCGTCACCTTGCGTAAGCACTAAATGTCCGTTACTGTATTCCGTTAAACTTGAATCATTAGCCAGGCGCCAGCCGATCCCAAGAACACTGCTTTCTTTACAGATTGAATTGTAGATTATTCCCTCGCCGATTGGTATACCCCGGCCAGGGATAGAGAAGAGGGGTTTGCTTAGAATCGTATTTAAATTCCTTGTATTGAAGGAAGCACTCCAGCCACCGCCCAGACTAGCGGTGGTATAATTCCAATATGGCTCTACTCCAACGCCGTCTGTATAGTACGGAATGTATTTTTCGGCAGTATTAAGGTTGCCGGTGCTGTTGCAACCACCCGCCAGATAGATCTTATCGCCTTGAACAACCGCACCGTAATACGCCCTGGGATTAAGGACTGGGTTTTTCTTTGTCCAGATGCTGTTTGCAGGGTCATATTCCTCCACTGTACTATGGTAATTATTCCCATCGTAACCGCCAATGGCATAGATTTTTCCATTGATAACTGCTGCTCTCATGGCATACCGGGCTAGCGGCATACTTATACCTGTTTGCCAGGTGTTGGTAATTGGGTTATATACTTCGACAGTACTTAATCCTGTACTGTTTTTACCTCCTATGGCATAGATCAGGCCATTCAGGTTTACCGTACTTAAGTCACACCTTGCGGAGGGCATAACCGCTTTGGTGGTCCAGGTGTTGGTCGCCGGGTTATATTCTTCTACAATTTTCAGGTAACCACCGCTGTTGGAACCACCAATGGCATAGATTTTACCATTTGCGACAGTAACCCCAAGACCGGATCTCGCTATGGGCATACCGGCCTTGGTGCTCCAGGTGTTTGTTGACGGATTATATTCCTCAACTGTATTCAGATAACTACCGTTAAAGCCCCCAATGGCATAGATTTTACCGTCTACAGAAGTTACACCTAAACCTTTCCTAGCAGTCGGCATGCCGACCTTCAGGCGCCACCTAAAACCGTCATATTCTTCTACGGTATTAAGATAAGCACTGCCGTTGAAACCGCCGACAGCGTAAATTTTTCCATTTGCATTGACAACACCCAGTGAGCTTCTGGATGTAATATATTCCCTTTCAGTGGTGTATATATCAACTGCCGGATTATACACTTCAACCGTTTGTAAACTATTTTGAAAACCATAAGCATTCAATCTGTTAAGACCGCCAATTGCATAAACCTTCCCATCAACAGCAGTTACTCCAAGACCGGCGCGCGCAGTAGGCA
>ENA-UOOH01000801-UOOH01000801.1-fermentation-metagenome-genome-assembly--contig:-NODE-801-length-33559-cov-6.446215_pt1 | contig 33559 bp, 29 predicted proteins | sample MGYA00245778_ERZ724025 | MGnify/ENA primary metagenome ERZ724025 (study PRJEB28704, sample SAMN03018313) | fermentation metagenome | biome: anthropogenic terrestrial biome; feature: soil; material...
AAAAAGAATGGCGCGCCTAGCAGGAATTGAACCTGCGCACCCGGCTCCGGAGGCCGGTGCTCTATCCACTGAGCTATAGGCGCACACACATCCGTATTCTATTGTGCACGTGTATTATACTCTTCCCCGTATCCGTCCGCAAGCCACTCGAGCCGTCCTCACGTCCGCCTCACGCCTGCGTCACGGCTATTCCCAGCATGCCCGCGCCTCCGTGCACGGCCATGGACCCTCCCATCTCAGCGAAGTGGACCTCGTCGAATTGGATCATCTGCCTCACGTCCTCGAGCAGGGCACGCGCGTCATCCAGGGCATTGGTATGCATGATTACTATCCGCGAGGCTCTTCCGCCGCACGCTCTGGCGGCCAGCTCCACGGTGCGGCGCACAGCCCCGCGGAAGGTGCGCACTCGCTCAACCGCCTCAACCATTCCGTCGCGCACACCCAGAATGGGGTTGATCGAAAGCAGCGAAGCCACCCACGCCTGCACCTGTGGAACTCGTCCGCTCCGCCGCAGGTACTTCAGGGTCGGCAGGGCCACAAACACGCTGGTGGTGTCCATCGCCCGCCGGATGACTCGCATTACCTCTTCGTGTCCGCCTCCGCCAAGCGCTGCCTCGGCGGCGGCCATGGCGATTAGGCCAGTGCCTAAGCTGGCAGTCTGAGTATCTACGATAGTGATGCGCGCGCCTTCGATCATCTGAGAGGCTAGCCGGGCAGCCTGGCATGTGCCGCTGCCTTTGGATGTGAGATGGACTGATATGATCTCATCGCACTCGCCCACGAGTCCCTTGTACATCTGGACAAAGTCACCCGGGGCAGGCTGAGAGGTGGTGGGAAGGACAGGCTCGTCCAGCCGTCTGTAGAATTCGTCTATGGTGAGATCGCGCCCTTCCTTGTATGAGTCAGTGCCGAATTGCACCTGTATGGGCACGATTTCGATACCGTTCTTCTCTATGACTTCCTGAGGGACACCGCTGGAACTGTCGGTGACTATCTTGACCCGTGACACGTGAACTCCTCCCCTCAACGTACGTTAGACGAGAGGCGAGGCCGAAAGTGTCACGACTGGACCACACCGGGCAAGAATACCCTGATGTTGATCCGAACTTGCCTGCGGGCGCGGGCCAGGCGCGAACGAACGCTCTCAATGGAGCAGCCCATCGCATCCGCGATATCCCTGTACGACAAGCTTCCCATCTCCCGCATGACGAACACAGCCCGGTCAAGGTAGGGCAATGCCGCCACGGCGCGCTCTATCGCCTCGCGCTGCTCGGCGCGGATGGCTTCCTCCTCAGGCTGTGCGACAGCGCCGGAAGCGACTGCCCTGCTAGCCCCTGGGGCGCCAGTCGCGCCCTCGTCGTCCGCGTGCATCGCATCCAGCGACGCACACTCACTGGCAGCGGACTTGCGCGCAAAATCACAGCAGACGTTGGCGATTATGCGGTAAAGCCATGTCGGGAAGGAGCTGTCCCATCTGAAGCTACCAATCGAACGGAACGCCCTGAGGAGCGCTTCCTGAACGATGTCTTCCACATCCTGACGTGCGCCGGCTATCTGCTTCGCCATTTTCGCCGCGGTGTCGGCATAGGCCTCAAATAGCTCATTGACCGCGCTCTTGTCGCCCGAGCGCGCACGCTCATAGATTCTGTCGTCCATACCATCACCAACATTCGTTGGCTCGCGCCGGCGTTCAGTCGCCGGCAGAGCGAAATGGGAATTCTACCATCGTTCCTGGATAGTAATGCTCAAGAATCGCTCGGTAGCTATATCCTGCCCGGGCCATCGCCCTGGCGCCATACTGGCACATCCCGACTCCGTGCCCGTATCCCGCCCCGGAGAACACGAACGCGGCAGGCGGGTCCCCTTCGGAGTCTACCACGAACACCCCACTCTTGATGGCCACAGTGCCTCCCAACGCCGCCCGGATCGCGTACTCGCCAGCCACATCATACTCACCTTCGGTCGTCGTCACCCGCACACGAAGGGCCGACCCGCGCGGGGTCCTTTCAATCACTGCAATACTGATGATCCACGACCGCGAAGGTTCAAGGCGGCCGATGATAGGCTCCAAGATCGTCGCCAGCTGGCCGGCGGTGTAGTCCGCTCTCCATCTATACCCGTTGGACCCGTAGCAGAAATCCAGCTCGTTGGGCGCGGCTATCACGGCGCGCAGGGACGCCTCATCGCGGATCGCATCGTCGCCAACCTCACCGTCGACAGGCAGGTCCTCCTGCGCAGCCGATGCGCAGCAGTGCACCCCGCGCATGTAGGGCACATCGAATCGCCACACAGCCTCGGCGCTCTCCGTCACGCCCCCACAGCAAGCGTGGTACTTGGCGCAGGGCGCAGGTCGGCCATCGTAGAAGAGAACCTCGCCTCGCGTCGAGTCCACCGCGCGCCGAACGTCCGGCTGCGCCAGCTCGGCCGCTGCGCCACGGTAGACCTGGCAGTGCGTGGATGAGCAAATGGCGAAAGGCTCTTCGCCGTGGCGCGCGGAAAGCTCCAGCGCCTCAGTTCGACACACCACTGCCTGGGCTCGAAGCGCCTCCTGGGGCGCGCCCGCGCCGATCTCGTATGGAACCACGCCCGCGACATAATCTTCAAGGCTCAGGATGTTGACTGTATACATCTCTCCGGACTCGCCGCGCACCAACTCGAACCGGCCTCGGAATACATCGGCAGGAGACCCAAGCCATATCAAAGAGGCATCGGAATCGCGCGCGGAGCCCGAGCCAACGGCGACGACCTCCACACCCACAGAGCCTTCAAAGCAAACGCGCATTCCGTCAGGGGATATGCAGGCAATACCGCTCGCCGCGTCCGGCTCGAACACTGCAACGGGCATCTCCGGGCCGCCCCCTATTCGCAGCAGGGTATCGCCCGAACTCGAGCCCAGCGTCACTTGCGCAGGCAGGCCGACTATCCCCACTCTGACCAACACCGGCTCGTCCGCATCGGCCATCGCATCGGCCATCGCATCGCCCGCCGCGTCCGCTATCGCCCCCGCCACAGCAGGCGTGCCAAGCGGCATCGCAAGGCAAAGCCCGATGCCCAAGGCGAACGCCACTAATCCGCGCCCCCTCGCGCGCCGCCCGGAACCGGGGGCGAGGGCATCCGGAATATGCCGCAAGCAGATGACAGCGCCCATCACGCCCAGATACAGTATGCGCGGTCGCGACAGCCCGCACACCCGTCCTATGAGGGGCAGACACGCAGCAGCTATCGCAGACGCCCTCGGAACTGAATGGAGCGCCAGGCGCAGCCCCAGCCAGAGCGCGCCTGCGGGCAACACCGCCGCCGGCGCAGTCAGCAAACACGATCCAAAGAATGTGGCAATGGCCTTCCCGCCTGCGAATCCGAACCATAGGGGCACCATGTGTCCGAGCACTGCCGCCGCCCCCGACGCCATCTGACCGGATGCTCCTCCAATCACCTGCCCGACCAGAGCAGCGGCGACTCCCTTGACCGCATCGCAGCATGTCACGAGAGCCCCGTACCCAAACCCGAGTAGCCTCCCGATGTTGGCGCCCCCGGCGGTGCCTGATCCATGCTCTCGTACATCGATGCCTGCTGCTATCCTACCCACAATGACAGCCCAGGATATCGAGCCTATACAGTAGCCGGCTACGGCGGCGAGAAGCAGTCTCACGGGCTACACCTCCCCGACAACCACATCGATGCCTCCGAGGACAAGCGCCACTTCCATCTCGGCGGCCTCGAACACCTCGCCGTCCACATGATATGTTTCCGTCCGCGAGCACGAGATGTGCACTGACCGTGCCCGCAGCATCTGGACCTCGGGCATAGTCACGTGTGTGCCCCGGATCACCCGGGGGAAGCAGTAGAGGAACCTGAGTATGGGAACGTTGTCGACAATGCACACGTCGAGCATCCCATCGTCGATCTCGGCGCCCGGGCAGATATACATTCCGCCGCCGTAGCTCTTCCAGTTGGTCGCGGCAACGAGCAGAGGGGACTTGGAGATCTCGCGGCCATCGGCCACGATGCGCACGGGATTTGGCCGGAAAGACCATATGACGCTAATGACTGCAAATATGTATGTCCATATCCCGCCTAGGCGCTTGAAGCGTTCATTCGCGGCTTTGGTCACCCGGGCGTCGAAACCCGCGCCGAAACTGGAAGCGAAGTATCTATCGTTCACCCGGCATAGATCCATGGGGCGCCTTTGCCCACGCGCAAGGACACGACACGCCGCCGCTACATCGCCCTTTGGAACCCCCAAGGCATTGGCGAAGTCGTTCCCAGTGCCCACAGGTATCACCGCAAGCGCCGCCCCGGTTCCGGCTATGCCGTTGATCACCTCGTTGACCGTGCCATCGCCGCCCATGGCGCACACGACATCGCAGCCATGCTCGGCGGCTGCCCGCGCCATCGCAATGGCATCGCCCGGGCAAGAAGTCCTGACTAAGTCGAAATCAGCTCCGAGGTCGGTGAGGGCGCGCACTGCCGCTGCTTCGTCTTCTGCTGCTCGTCCGTGCCTAGCGTTGGGATTGAGTATGACTTTGACACGCACCTTATTGCCCCCCATAGATTCAATCAAAATCGAGCGCAATTCCGATTCTGAATTCAACACGGGAGGCATCATTCCTGCATAGGCCGGCCCGCGCGAGCCGCTTCCCTACTCTTCCTGGGCTTCATCTCGCGCCCCGGCATCGGCAAGATGGCGTGAAAGATATGAAAGGCCCGCAGCTAGGTCCTCATCACGTACCATGACTCCGGGCGGAACAGTGAGGCTCACCGGAGCGAAGTTCCAGACGGCTATGACTCCCGCTCCCACCAGCATGTCGGCGATCTCCTGCGCGCTCGCGGGAGGCGCCGTGATTATTCCCATCTGAATGCAGAGACGGCGCACGACGTGGGGAATCTCCGATACGCTGCGGATGAGAGTGCCGTCAAGCTTGGCGCCGATTTTCTCTGGATCTGAGTCGAACAGGCCCACAATGCGCAGGCCGTATGCTTCGAATCCCGGATAGCGAAAGAGCGCAGTGCCGAGGCGGCCCACTCCGACCAGGACCGCCTCGGTGCGATTTCTGATACCAAGTATCTGCTCAAGGGCTTCTAACAGCTCCGGAACGTTGTAACCTATCCCAGGACGCCCGAACTCGCCGATGGACGATAGATCGCGGCGGACCTGAGCGGAATCCATGCCAAGGCTGGTCGCCAGCTGCGCAGAGGATATCTTTGCGTTTCCGGTGCGCGCGCGCGCCGCCAATGTACGATAGTAGAACGGCAGCCTTGCCAACATGGCTCTGGATATCTGCGTTACTTGTTCCGGCATAGAACCACCCCCACGCCTTCCTATTCTACAAGACGCGCACGGATTTCCTTCTCAAAGACCTCATCGATGTCCTCTTCAGTTACGTTTCCCCGGATGCTGCCGCCTATCTCTATGTTGGGACTGTGCTCACACTGCTCGAAACAGAAAGTGGCATGCAGGTCCACCCGGTCAGTGAGTCCGTGCCGAGCTACTCTGTCCATCAGCCCGCGCAGCAAGTCGTAGGATCCATGCAGATAGCAGCAGGTCCCAACGCAAACGCCCACATCGAGCTTGCCATCGACCTCTTCGGAGGAGAACTTGATCTCCTCGCCCGCTATCCTCCTGCGTGTCCCGTAGGAAGTGTGGAGGGCCGAATGGGCCTTCTTGCCGCCCACATCCCCCAGATACCTGTCGTAGAGCGCCTTGACGTACGGGTTGTCGTGCGATCTGCGCAGCATCTGCATGGTATCCACATCGTAGAGAGCCTGCGTCCTCTGCTTGCGCACTTCCAGGTGCGATGGACTGGGCTGGCCGGCGCCTCCTATGCACCCGCCCGGGCACGACATCACTTCTACGATGTCGTACACCGCCTCGCCCGATTCGATCCTCCTGAGCACTTCGGCCGCCGCCCCCAGAGAGTTCGCAACCGCCAACCGGACTTCATTGCCGGCGATGTTCACAGTAGCCTCTTTCACGCCGTCGAGCCCGCGCACTTCCTCAAAGACCAGCCGAGACCGGGGAATCTCAGACGTCTTCTCAGGCGCCAGAAGCTCGGCCGCCGCGCGCAGCACCGCTTCGGCCACCCCCCCGCTGTTCCCGAAGATCATGCCTGCCCCGGTGGACACTCCGAAGGGCAGGTCGAAGGGGGCTATGGGAAGCTTGTCGAAGTCGATTCCAGTCTCTCGGATCATACGCGCCAGTTCCTGCGTGGTCAGAACGGCGTCCACATCCGGCCTACCATCCGAGGCGAACTCCTCCCGAGCGGCCTCGAACTTCTTGGCCGTGCACGGCATAACCGATACCACGTAGAGGTTCTCAGGCTCCACACCCAACTCGCGTCCGAGGAAGCGGCGCGCCACGGCCCCGAACATCTGCTGCGGCGACTTGCACGACGACAAGTTGGCAAGGTGGTTGGGATGGTACTGCTCAACGTACTTGACCCATGCAGGACAGCACGAGGTGAACTGCGGCAATCGCTCGCGGCTGCCCGACGATAGTCTTTCCAGGAATTCGGCTGTCTCCTCAACCACCGTAAGGTCGGCGGTGAAACACGTGTCGAAGACCATGTCCACGCCGATGCTCTTGAGCGCTGCGACTACCTTGCCCGGCGCTGCCCAGCCCGGTTCGTGACCGAACTCCTCGCCGAGCGCAACGCGGATCGCCGGCGCCACCTGCGCCACGACCGTCATCTTGGGGTCATGAATGGCCTTCCACACTCTATCGACGTCTGAATGTATCGTGATCGCGCCGGTGGGGCAGACGCTTGCGCATTGCCCGCACTGAACGCAGTCCACATCGGCCAGACACTTGCCGAACGCAGGGCCGACTGTGGCATCCGATCCGCGGTATGCAAAATCGAGCACTCCGATCTTCTGCACTTCGCCGCATACCCGTACACAGTCTCCGCACAGTATGCACTTGTTGGGGTCACGTACCAGCGCAGGCGTAGAGCGGTCGATGGGCAGCCCCGCGTCCTCCTGGCCGAATCTGACGTCTTGAACGCCGAACCTCCTGGCAAGCTCCTGGAGCTTGCACGCGCCGTTCTTGTCGCATGTTGTGCAATCGCGATCGTGGTTGGCCAACAGAAGTTCGAGTATCGTGCGCCTGATGACGCGCAGCTGCTCTGTGTTGGTACGCACGACCATCCCCGGCTGAGGCTGGACGGTACAGGACGCGACTATCCCCATTTTGTCGATCTCGACAACGCACATCCTGCATGCCCCATATACAGAAAGCTCTGAATGGTAGCAAAACGTGGGCAGGTCTATACCGGCCTTGCGCACGAGCTCCAGCAGATTGCGCTCGCCCTCTATCGGAACTGACAGTCCATCTATGACCACTGTTTGCTGTACAGACATCTGGTATCCTCTCTCCCCTCTATTCCGATCTACTCCAGCGAAATGGCGCCGAAGGCGCATGCCTCGGCGCACGCCCCACACTTTGCGCACTTCGCGGCATCGATCATGTGAGGATGCCGGATCTCGCCGGCGATGGCCTCGGAAGGACATGCCTTTCGACACTTGCCGCAGCCCTTGCATAGCTCAGGGTGGATCACGTAGGACTTGAAAGCGCTGCACACTCCGGCAAGACACTTCTTGTCTACAATGTGCGCCCGGTATTCGTCTCGGAAGTACTTCAGCGTTGTAAGGACCGGGTTCGGCGCCGTCTTGCCCAGAGCGCACAGCGAACTCTCCTTAACGACCCACGCAATCTGCTCCAAAATGTCCAGATCGTCCAGGGTCGCGCGCCCGGCCACAATCTTCTCCAAGATCTGGAGCATGCGCTTGGTGCCCTCGCGGCATGGAACGCACTTGCCGCATGACTCCGTCTGGGTGAAGTGCATGAAGAAGCGGGCAACTTCCACCATGCACGTCCCCTCGTCCAGTATGACTAGTCCGCCCGAGCCCACCATGGCGCCGGCCTTCTTGAGAGAATCGTAGTCAAGCGACGTATCAAGGAGCTGCTCGGGCAGACATCCGCCTGAAGGCCCGCCTATCTGAGCCGCCTTGAACTTCTTCCCGCCGATTACCCCTCCGCCGATTCCGAATACTACGTCTCTTAGGGTCGTTCCCATCGGGACTTCCACCAGACCGGTATTGGCCACCTGTCCGGTCACAGCGAAGGTCTTCGTTCCAGGGCTGGTCTCCGTCCCAATGGTGCGGAACCACGCTGCGCCGCGGCGGAGTATCTGCGGTACCGTCGCCAATGTCTCGACGTTGTTTATGATCGTAGGCTTTCCGAACAGCCCCTCATTTGCAGGGAACGGCGGACGCGGACGCGGCATGCCGCGTTTGCCTTCGATCGATGCGAGAAGAGCGGTCTCTTCCCCGCATACGAAAGCGCCGGCGCCCTCTTTTATGGTCACGTCGAACGAAAAATCGGAGCCCAGGATGTTCGCGCCCAGAAGACCGCGCGTCCTGGCCTGCCGAGCAGCGTTCTTCATGCGAGCCACCGCAATGGGGTACTCCGCCCGCACGTAGATGTAGCCGCGATCCGCGCCGATGGCCCTGGCGGCGATAGCCAGTCCCTCCAGCACACTGTGGGGGTCGCCTTCCATGATGCAGCGGTCCATGAAAGCGCCCGGGTCGCCTTCGTCCGCGTTGCACACTACGTATTTCTGCTCGCCTTTTGCCTGACGTGCGAACATCCACTTGCGGCCGGTTGGGAATCCTCCGCCCCCTCGGCCCCGAAGGCCGCTCGCAAGCACTTCCTGTACGACCTCGTCCGGCGACAGGTCTAGCGCGGCGCGGGCCAAAGCCTGATAACCATCGCGCGCGATATACTCTCCTATGTCATCGGGGTTGATAGCCCCGCAATTTGACAAAGCAACTTTGGTTTGGCTGGCGTAGAACGGGATCTCGCTCTCTTTGGGGTACGCCGCGCCTGTGTCGGCATCGCGGTAGACCAGCCGTTCGACTACCTCGCCCCGAACCAGTGTGGTCTCTACGATCTCCGCCACATCCTCAGGTTTCACATGAACATAGACCACATCGTCAGGTTCGATCCTCACGAGCGGACCGACTTCGCAGAACCCGTGGCATCCAGTCCTAGTCGCACCCACCGCGTTCACCGCGTGCCTTTGGAACTCCTGAAGGATCTTCTCCGCCCCATTGGCCAAGCAGCCAGGACCCGTACACACCAGCACTCGCTTCTTCTCAGCCGCCATCTCCCTGCGGAATCGCTCAGCATGCGCCTTCAGTTCGTCTCGCGACCCTATCATCATCGTCGTCTCCATCGTCCGTTCCATAGCTAGTTCTCACCGTCCCTATTGAGCAACGTATCGATTATGGCGCATGCGGCCTCAGGGGTCATCTTCCCATAGACCTCGTCGTTGATGACCATCGCAGGCGCCACCCCGCATGCGCCAAGGCATGCAACGGTCTCCACAGTGAACATCATGTCCGGTGTTGTGAATTTTCCATCGCGTAGGTTCAGCTTGGAGCGGATCGCCTCGTACACTCTCATTGAGTGCCTGACGTGGCACGCCGTGCCATCGCACACTCTCACCACGTACTTGCCCTTGGGCGAAAGAGAGAACTGGGCGTAGAACGTGGCCACGCCGAACACTGTCGCAACCGACAGTCCCATGGCCGTGGCGATGTAAGTCAGGATCTCCTCAGGGAGATACCTGTATTCCGCCTGAACCTCCTGGAGTATGGGTATAAGGGCGGATTGCTCGCGGCCGTGCTCCTCGATTATCTCGTTTACGCGCTCAAATTTCCTCTGCGCCGCCTCAACAGGTGTCATCGTTTCTCCTCCATACCAGCAACTTGTACCTCAGAAATACGTGATCCTAACTTCCTTCCCACGCTCGCTCAAGATCTCGGCGATGTTCTGCATCACCTGCTCCTTTAGCGTAGTGCTGATGGGCAAGTTCGGGTTCTGGTGCGCGGGGTTGACCGCCTTTCCCACCAGGAACTCGATGTGATCCGCGTCGAGCAGAACCCGCGCCAGCCTGCTTGCGCCGTCTTTGCCGTGCGCCTCTTCGGGGTTCTTCAATCTGCTCAGCGTTTTCGACAGCGTGATGATACCCTCGGTAACCAGGTCCAACCCGCGAACAGTTGCAGTCGGCGGCACACCCCTGTCCATGCTGGATAGGTCGACTGCGAGGCTCGCGCCCATCTCGCGGGCGAAGATCTTGCCGGTGGTACCCCCGCAGACCACTCGCGTTCCGAGCGACGCCAGAAGTCTGTCCACCATTACTCGGTCGTCTTCGGGATTTCTGGGCGGACCCACCGCCGCCGTGACATACCGCGGTTCGCGGACTGATATAGCCACAACCGTGGCATCGTCGCCCGGCTTGCCGCCATAGAACTGGTCGCATACATTGATCATCCACTTAGCCAAGACCGATGCCCGCTTCTCCTGCTGTGTAATGCGGCGGATGTACTCCGCCACATTGGGCCATCTCCACCCCAGATTGAGCACGCCTCCTATGCCCGCGTGTATGACGCCGTCCGACACCAAGAACAGATGGTCGCCGGCCTGCACGGTGAAGCGCGCCTCCTTGACGACTTTGTCGGCCACCCGGCGCTGGACACACTCCACTGAGTTCACGCGCCCATCCGACACATAGAAGGCATCGGGATTATCGAACTGCACCAGGTATGCATTGCCATCCGAGTCCACCTGGAGAATGGTAAAGGTCGAGTAGGCCACCTGGCGCACCTTACATATGGGGAGAGTGTGGCCGATCGTCTCGACCACGTCCTCAATTGCGGCCCCGCCCCGCAACATGCTGGCGGCAATGGTGGTAGTGAGGGTCGCGAGTATGTTCGCCTTCACCCCCGAGCCCAGCCCATCGCTGAGCACCACAGTTATGCCGTGGCCGTTCCTGGATATATCCACGCGGTCGCCGCACAGCTCCTCGCCGTGCTTTGCGATGGAGAGGGATGCGGCCTCCACATGCAGCCTCTCCATCATTTGCTCAACTCCTTATCTTGCGTCTGCCTGATAAGCTGCGTCAATAGGAGTTTGGTCTCAGCTGTGGTCTCGCCTAGCAGCCCCGCAATCTCCTGGGCCACGCGCATCTGCCTGTCGATCACCCGCCCGGCCTTCTCAAGCGTCTCTTCGCGCGCCTTCTGAATGGCTTGCCCCCTGTTGTATTCGGCGGTGATGTCGTCGATGATCGCTACCACCACATCGCGCACCGAGACGTAGAACAGGCTTTGAGCGGCCATTAGCGATCCGCCGAGGTGCGACTCCTCCATTCGGAGCGTCTCTCTGGTACCAAATACCTGCTCAAACGGCGCTGGATCCATGACCACGCTGATGTGCTTGCCCAAACAGTCGTCGGCCCTCACGCAGAAGACCTGCTCGAACGCGGGATTGACTGAGACTATGGCAAGTTCCCGGTCGACCGCCACGACCCCGTTCGGCGTAGTGCCGATAATCAAGTTGGACATAGACTCCGCCCGTTCACGCATATAGGGAATGCACATCTCCACCTCGGCAAGTCCCCTAAAGACCGCGATGGCTTTGTCGCGGCAGGAGTTGTAGCCGCACGCTCCGCAGTTGAGTTCGTCCGATGGGTTCACTTTGTCGGTCCTGGCCAGAATGGCTCGAATATCCTCTTCAGTCGGCTCCGGCAAGTCCACTTCGCGCCGGGCAAAGGCCACCTGAAGCATTGCAGGCGATGGAGGAGGAAGGCTGCCGGCCGGGAAACCCGCCGCAGTCTGTAGCGCATACGCCGTGACCATGCGCTTCCTGGTCCAGGAATCTATCTCTGATGCGATTCCGGGCCCTTCGATGCAGCCCCCCGCGCATGCCATCATCTCCACCATTCGCACGCCGGACTGGTGCTGGATGCTATCGAAGAACGCAATGACGTTTTCCATTCCGGTGACGCACAGATCAGGCCCGCCTATCATGTCGCTGGACACGCCGGCAGTCGCCATCATCCCGCCCTCTATCGGAAACAGCCGCGCGCGCCCGGGAGTCTGGCCGCGCGCGCAGTCCAGACCGTGCGCGCCGCTTGGGCCCTCCGCGCAGTCCGCGCAGTCCGCGCAGTCCGCGCCGCCCGGGGCTACGATGGTCGGCATCGTTGCGGTCGATGCCGCTGCGATCGGGTCGATCCCGGCCTGCTCAAACAGGTCCTGCAGTTCCTGGAACGTCAGAGCCGCGTCAATGGCGCCGAAAGTCTCCTCCCTGCCGGCCTCGTCTTTCTTGGCGATGCAAGGGCCGGCGAAGACCACCTTGACGTCCGAACCCATGCACGACTTGAGCATACGCCCATGGGCGACCATGGGAGAGGCCACCGGGATCAGATGCTCCAGAAGATGAGGGTAGTAGCGCTCCACCAGGTTGACGACTACCGGGCAGCTGGTAGCGATGGCTGGAGCAGCGCAATCGTCCACTGTTGCGAGGCTTCTGCGCGCCACGTATTGCGCCGCCTCGGCCGTCTCGAAGATACCGGCGAATCCCAAACCTCGGGCGGCCGCCGCGAATGCTCCAGGTGAAACGCCGGCAAATGACGCCACAAACGAGGGCGCGACCGAGAGAACCACCCGCGCGCCCAACGCCAGGAGTTCCCGCACCGCGCCCTTGGAGTCCATTACCTGCTTAGCTCCCTGAGGACACATTCGCACACACGTGCCGCACACAACACAGAGCTCATCGATTACCTCAGCATGGCCTCCGGCTACTCGTATGGCCTTCATAGGACAGTGCCTGACACACTTGTAGCAGTCCTTGCAGTTGGCAGTGATCGTCTTTATGACGCCCAACTCAGCCGCCCCCTCCGCTATCGGGTATCGGGCCCCAGCCCGGTCGGAACCCAGCTATTGTCCGCGTTCGCAGAGCTGCGCGCGTCAAGCGAACTAAACAAGCTCGTCATCGCCGCTTCCGCCGAGGCCGAGCGGGACGAGCACACCAGTCCTGAACAGCTCTTCGGCCGCGCACGCGTCCACAGCCGAGAAGACCTCTCCGTCGATGGCGATTGTAACTCCCTCAGTGCACCGTTCCATGCAAAACACGCCCTTGAGCTCAACCTGACTCCAGAGATCGTAGTCGACAATCAGTTGCTGAAGCTTTTCGATGACTTGGGGAGCGCCCTTGATGTGGCAAGAGCTTCCCACACACACCGACACCGTGATCATACCGCGCTCACGACCTTCCTCGAACGTCGCTTGCCTCCGCCGACATCTTAGCATATTGTGCGTTATTTCACAATCCCGGTTTAGCTGGGGGGCATGTCCCCGTCAAAGCCGCGCAAAAGGATCTTGCCTCGCCGCCGACAAACGCAAGCTAGCCCGGTTGCTGAATGTGTGATCTCAGCACCGGGCGTACGGGGGCAGTTGGGGTATTTGCGCAGGCTCGGCCTGGACTTGCTCGGCGGCCTTACCTGCTTGACTATATCCGCTCAAAGTGGGTGACGTCCACCACGAACACGGTAGCGCCGCCTGATATGACTTCGATTGGGGGAACGGCGAGCCCGTGGGAGATCTGCATGGGCTGAGGCGTGATCAGCTCCTGCCTGGTCTTGCACGTGGCGCGAATTATGTCCATGACCGGCCTTACCTGGTCATCATCGACCCCCACCAAGAGCGTGGTGTTGCCCTTTCTGAGGAAACCGCCTGTAGACGCCAGTTTCGTGTAACGGTAACTGGCGTCTGCCAGTTCATCCTGGAGAATTTCGGAGTAGTCGTCTCTGACTATGGCTATCACGAGCTTCATTGGTCAGAGCACCCCCTTCTCTTTTCGGTTGATTCTGCGCCGGCGCGACGCCGATGGCGAAAACGTCTTGTGCAGCTTCCCAAAGGTGTCGCCCATGCCCGATGCCCCGATGTACACGATGCACCCGGCGGCGCGCACAATGGTCGATAACACGAAAGCCCACGTCACACCGTATCTGGACACAACGAGCGCCGCGAGCGGCGGGCCCAGAACTCCGGTAGCGTTGATCAACAGGTTGAACACCGCGATCCCGTTGGCGCTGTCGTCGGGGTTCACATGCTGCAGCATGAGGTTGAGGATCGTAAGGGCGAACCCCGCGTTGAAAACGCCTATCGCGGCCTGCAATGCCAGCAAGTAGGTGACTGAACCGTGCAACCCGTAGAGGGCGGGGAACGGAGCGTAGGCCAGTATAGACAGAACGTATACCAGCGAGTGGCCGGCCCTGCGCGACACGCGCCCCCAGAGTGGGTAGGCCAGCACTGTAGTAAGCCCGGCGGCCAGCGAAAACATGCCTATGACGCTGTTGGACAGGTTGAGGCACCGGACATGATATATGGAGTAAGCAGGGACTGCTATGTTGATCCCCAGATGCAGCAAGGCCGCGCTTATCGCAAACACGCGGAACTTCGCCCCGTACACCGGATCCGCGAACGGCTGCCGCAACCTCTCTCCAAGAGACCTGCGTCTGCTCGGCCGAGCCTTGATCGGCCCCTCAACAAGCTTGGCGCAGTAGTGCAGCGCCACCATCCCTGCGACAAACGATATGGAGAACAGCGCGATGTAGTTGGCCGGGTAAGCGACCCTGTCGAGCAGCACGCCTGCGGCCAATGACGATATCAGCGCGACGAAAGCGCTGTACATATTCCTTATGGCGAACAGGTGCGCCCGCTCCTCCGCGGGGAACATGTCGCCCAAGAGAGCAGTCCAGGCCACTGCCACAATGACGTTGGGAATAGTCTGAACGCCCAGAATCGCGATGAGCATTGCCGCGCGGAAATTGGGCCACGGCAGAAACGGCACGAACCCCATAGCCAGGTAGAGCAGGCGCGCAACGAATACCGCCCTCACAGTGATCCTAAGCCTGCTCCCGCCACGTTCCACAAATGAGGCCGCCGGCAGGTACATCAGCATGTTGATGAACGCCGGCACGGCCGTGATGAGCCCGACTTCGGTGTTGGTTCCGCCCAAGGCCATGGCGAACACGGGGATGAACGGAGTGACCATCCCCACTGCCACATTGGAGAGCATAGCGTCTATATTGCTGATCCGGAAATTCCATCTGATAGTTTGGCGCCGCTCCGACGCCTTGCTCGTTACGTTGTCAGTCAACTGAACACCCCTCCGGGTTCCGCTCGGTCATTCGCGCTCGTACGGCGTTCCCAGTGCCTCCGGCGCCCTCGAACTGCGGCGCGCAGCGGTAGCCGTCACGATAATCAGCACCACTATTGTGAACACGTACGGCATCATCTTGAGGAAGAATGATGATACTCCCGATCCCATTACCTGCATGCGAAAACCCAGGGCGTCAATGCCCCCGAACAGGTACGCTCCAAGCATAGCTCGGAATGGGTCCCATACTGCGAATATCACCAGCGCAACAGCTATCCAGCCCCGCCCGGCCGTCATGTTCTCAAGCCAACTGGGGGCGTAGGCCAGCGACAAGTAGGCCCCTCCCAGCCCAGCCAGCATCCCGCCTGCCACCGCGCTTGCGTACCTGATTGAGAAGACGTTCACCCCGAGCGCATCGGCCGTTTCGGGGCTCTCGCCCACCGACCGAAGATGCAGCCCGGGGCGGGTGCGGTACAGGTAGAACCAGAGAAAAGGGACTACTATATAAGTCAGATACACGAGCAGGTCATGTTTGAACAAGACCGTCCCTATCACAGGAATGCTGGATAGGCCGGGAATGGGCACCTGGTGGAACGTGGCCGACAGCGGCACGCCTATCACCGACTTGCCCAAGTATCCAGACAGGCCCGTCCCGAACAGGGTGAGCGCCAGTCCGCTCACAACCTGGTTGACCCTCAGGGTAATAGTCATGAAAGCATGTATCAGGCCCATGCATCCTCCGGCGATGATCGCGGCCAGCACGCCCGCCGCCAGGCTGCCCGTGCGCACCGCAGTCAGAAACCCGCTGACGGCGCCGACCAGCATCATGCCCTCAACGCCCAGGTTGAGCACGCCGGACCGCTCGCATACAAGTTCACCCAGGGCCGCGTAGAGCACGGGAGTTCCGGAGCTGACCGCGGCCGAAAGAATGGACACAAACATGGAATCAGCCATCAACGCCCACCTCCTTCCCAGCTCTAGCCACCTCACGCACGATTCTCACCCGGTAGCGCCCCAGGGCCTCTGTAGCCAGCACGCAGAAGAGCATCAAGCCCTGCAGCATGTTGACGGACGCGGCCGTAACCCCGATGACCTGAGCAGAATAGCCCCCCACGAGCAGCCCGCCAAAGAGCACCGACACCAGCGCCACAGCCCACGGATTCAACTTGCCCAGCCATGCCACTATGATCGCCGAGTAGCCGTAGCCGGGCGATAGCTGCCGCGTCATCCGGCCCGCGATCGCCGAGATCTCCGCCATGCCGCCTAGGCCGGCCAGAGCGCCGGCGATGCACATGGAGAGCACGATGTTGCGTTCGATGTTCATGCCGGCGTAGCGTGCAGCGCGCGGGTTCTCGCCTATTACGGTTACCTCGTAGCCCCACTTGGTGCGGCCCAGCACGAACCAGATCAAGGCCGCGGCCGCCAGAGCGAACACCAAACCCCAGTGTATGCGCGTGCCGAACAGAAAAGGAAGCCTGGCTGCATCGGAGAACGGGGCGGACAGAGGGAAGTTGAGGCTCACCGGATCCCGCCACGGCCCGTGCACTAGGTATTCGACCCAGTAGATCGCCACGTAGTTCAGCAAGAGGGTCGTGATGATCTCGTTGACTCCCAGATACGCCCGGGGAACCGCAGGTAGTAGAGCCCAGAGCGCCCCCGCCGCCATGCCCGCCAACACCATGAGCGGCAGAACCTGCCACGCCGGCGCTCCCGGCATCGACAGCGCTACCCAGGCCGCGGCACACGCGCCCATGTGGAACTGGCCTTCAGCGCCTACATTCCACAGCAGCATCTTGGCGGCCAGCGCCACCCCCAGCGCGCACAGCATGATGGGGATGGACGTTACCAAGGTCTCCGAAATCCCGTACCAGTCGGAAAACGCGCCCCACCACATATAGTAGTAGACCTTGAGCGGACTGAACCCGGATGCCAGCAGGAAGATGGCTCCCAGCACCAGGGACATGACTATGGCCAGAAGAGGCGAGATGAACTTGTAAGCGGGGGACACTGCCTCGCGCTTCTCAAACACTAGCTTCAGAGCGTTCATCCCCTTTCGCCGCGGTCGCCATACCGGCCATCATCATGCCGATTTCCTCCAAATCCAGCTGGTCGCGGCCAACGGTGCCCATTATGCGTCCTTCGTATATCACCGATATCCTGTCGCATAGCGCGATCAGTTCTTCTAGGTCTTCCGATATCAACAGCGTTCCAACGCCGCTCTCTCGCTCTTTGAGAAGAATCGAGCGAACCGCCTCGGTAGCGCCTATGTCCAAACCGCGAGTGGGGTGGACCGCCACCGCCAGTTTATGCACGCACGATGTCTCGCGCGCAAGCAGTAGCCGCTGCGAGTTGCCGCCTGATAGAAGCCTGACTGCAGTGCGAAGGTTGGGGGTTTTCACGCTGAACCTCTCCACCAAGTCGCCCGTCCATCCCCTGGCCCTGGCCTCGTCCATCACCGGCCCCCGACTCATCTCGCCGGATCGGTATCTCTTCATGATTGCATTGAGGGTTATGTCGAGATTAGGGGCTAGGCCCATGCCAAGACGGTCTTCCGGTATGTGGCTCACCCCGGCTTCGATTATCGAGCGAGGGGCGCTGTTTGTCATGTCCTTGCCGCATATGCACACACGCCCCGATGCAGCCCGGCGCAGCCCGGTGATGACTTCGGCCAGCTCGCGCTGGCCGTTGCCGGCTACGCCCGCTATGCCGTGTATCTCGCCGGCGCGCACGTCCAGATCGATCCCGTTGAGAACCGTGATACCGCGGTCGCCAAGAGCCGCGAGCTCATGTAGCTCAAGCACGGGGCCGCCTATCGCCACCGAGGGCCGCTGGGGAGCCCGCCCGATCTCGCGCCCCACCATCTTGGACGCAAGCTCCCTGGGGTTTGTGTCTCGCGTGTCGCATGAGAACACGTTGCGGCCGGCGCGCAACACAGTCACCCTGTCGGAGATCTCCATCACTTCGTCAAGCTTGTGGGTGATGAATATGATAGTCTTGCCATCGGCGGTCATGCGACGGAGGGTTTCAAATAGCTCCCTGACCTCCTGAGGCGTGAGAACGGCCGTGGGTTCGTCCATGATCAGCACGTCCACGCCGCGGTAGAGCATCTTGATGATCTCAACGCGCTGCTGCTCGCCCACTGACAGCTGCCATATCTTGGCGCGCGGGTTGACTGCGAGGCTGTATTCCGCGGAGAACCTGGCAACCTCCTGCTCTATGGGGGCCATGTCGAGCCTAAAGCGCGGACGGGGCATTCCGAGAGTTATGTTCTCAGCCACGGTAAAGGTCTGGACCAGACGGAAGTGCTGATGCACCATGCCTATTCCAAGGGCAATGGCCACTGCCGGCGAACGAAGAGCGGCTTTCGCTCCCCGCACGCGTATCTCCCCGGAATCCGGGCGAAGCAAGCCGGTGAGGACGTTCATCAGAGTGCTCTTGCCGGCTCCGTTCTCGCCGAGGAGCGCGTGTATGCTCCCTTTGCGGACCGCGAGGTTCACACGGTCGTTGGCAATGACACCGGGGAATCTCTTGGTGATGTCGCGCATCTCTACGGCATAATCCACCGTGCCCAACTTCAATCCTCCATACTGTGACGGGGCGGCCGGCCCCCTTTGCAGGACGCCGGCCGTCCCGGACTGCTCATAAGCGCAGACTATTTGGGCAGCGTGCCCACAACGCCCTCGACGAACCAATCGAAACTGAGCATCTCTGCATCGGTCATGGTCTTGCCGGCAGGCACCCGCACCTTGCCGAAATTGTCCTTGATCGGACCGGCGAACGGATGGAACTTGGCCGCCACGATCTCGGCCTGCTTGTCGGCTACGGCCTTCTTGATCTTGTCGGAGACCATGGATCCATAGGGCGCCAGGCCCACTACGCCGTCTACAATGCCGCCCCAGTAATCCTCGCTCTTCCAGGTGCCCTCGCGGGCAGCCTTCACTCTGTTCACATAGTATGGTCCCCAGTTCCACACAGGCCCGGTCAGCACGGCGTTGGGCGCGAAATGGCTCATCGGCGAGTTGTAGCTCACGCCGTACCTGCCGCGTTCCTCAGCGGCCTGCATCGGAGCCGGCGTGTCCTGGTGCTGCGCGATCACGTCAGCGCCGGCGTCCAGAGCAGCCTTGGCGGCTTCCTTCTCAGTCGCCGGGTCGTACCAAGTATTCGTCCAGACCACTTGCACCTTGGCACTGGGGTTGACGAACCTCACGCCGCGAGCGAAGGCGTTGATGCCCCGCACGACCTCAGGGATGGGAAACGCGGCTACGTAGCCCAGAATGTTGGACTTGGTCATCATGCCGGCAACCATGCCCGATAGGAACCTGGGCTCATACATGCGGCCGAAGTAGGTTGAGACGTTGGCCGCTCTTTTGAATCCCGAGCAATGCTCAAACTTGACATTGGGGAAGTTCTTGGCAACGTTCTGGACGTAGTCCATGTACCCGAAACTGGTAGCGAAGATGATCTTGCAGCCCTGCCTGGCAAGCTGCGTCATCATGCGCTCAGCTTCCGCCGTTTCGGCAACGGATTCGATGAACGTGCCTTCGGCCCACGGCAGCTGCTTCTCCATGAACCTGCGCCCCTCATCGTGGGCCAGGGTCCAGCCTGCGTCGCCCACGGGGCCGATGTAGATGAACCCCACCTTGAACTTGTCCTCGGCTGCCATAGAATGGCCGCTCAGCCTGACCATTCCCGCAAGCAGCATCAGGACCGTCAATACCAGAACAATCTTCCTCGCCTTGCCCATGTCCATCCCTCCACGAAAATTTTGGTAGGATGCGTCACGACAGCTAAGTATCCAAACGACTCGGCCCGGTAGGCCCCGATCGCGATGGGGGGCCTACACCCATTAGGAAGGGCCCTATGAGGAAACTGCTTCCTCCATTCATTCTTCACGGAGCTGTGATTTCCTTCACACACCCCCCAAGAGCGCCGGTGCCGCATCCTGCCGCTCCGGCTGCCGCGCCAGATCCGGCACTGAGTCCGGCAAATGCAAAAATGAATCCGGATCCCGCTGCGCAGACGGAATCCAGTGTACAACATGATACCACGAAAAGAGCCGTTGCGCATGGGTTTGCGCAGGCGGAAGAGGAGCTTGGCGGCGGCGCGCGCGATGGACCGCTGCTCTATTCTGGCCGCTTGATCCCGGCCTTGCCGAACAAGGTGTCAAGGGTAGGCGCGTGCCCGCAGCTGGCAGTGCCTTCAGGGCAGTAGCCCAGGTCTTCACAGGAGGCGCCTGCCCGCCAGAAGATGTTGGGCGCTATCTTCTTGTACTCAGCGAGCAGCCCTGTGAACAACTCGCGTATCTCCCATTGAGCGCGCCGGCAGCACCTTAGGTTGAACATGTGCCTGAGCTGGCGCGCATTAGTCGTTATGACGAATCTGGTCTCGGTGGCGTTGGAAAGCCCGAACCTCACGTCCTCTGCCGGCAATCCCGCCTGGGTCAGGCCGTATCGCTGGAGTTCGCGGATGTCGTCTTGCAGCCTCCTGAACCGCTCCAGAAACTCAGGGTCCGTGTGGAAGCTGGGCGGGACCACATAATGAAAGTCCTGTTCGCGCACGTATCTCTGGGACTGCTGCAACTGCGACAGGTCCGCCGACCCTTGCTCGGGATCGTTGACCCACTGAGAATCGTCGGGGACGCCTGGGTCTTTGAACATTTTCATCAGCCTGTGCCGATCATTCTGCTGGCTGGATATCCTGCTGTAGCCCTCCACGGCGAAACTGGTGTACCAATGCTCGAGCGCTCCGAGGTGGCCCGAGCTGATGAGGGTGCGCACGAACTTGCCTACGCTGTCGTCCGTTGCGGTCGCAACAGGAGTCGCGGCGGCTGCTATCGGGCCTGTGCCGGGATCCGGGCGCCCCCAGACCATGTCGTAGATGGCATCGACGCCCAGGGGTTTGTAGCACAGCCTCGCCATGAGCAGCAACCTCTCGGGGTCCACGCCTGTGCCCATGAAGGGATAGTAGATTATCCTGAATCTCAAGCCGACTTCCTGCTTCGAATCGTCCATGTCCGCTCCCCCTCCACGCCGGTGCTCGCGCAACCGCGCGCCAAGTTTCAATGACCGCTTAATCATCAATAGTGATAAGGCTCGTTCCTATCGATTTTGAACGCCCGGTATATCTGTTCCAGCAGGATCACTCGCATGAGCTGATGGGGAAAGGTCATTCGCGAAAAGCAGACGCGATCGTCCGCCCGGGCCAGCACCTCCGGCGAGTAGCCTCGGGGGCCGCCGATCAGAAACGCGATGTCGCTCCGCCCCGATACGGCCAGCCCAGCGATGAGCGCGGACAGCTCCTCGGAGGTCCGCTCCCTGCCGGCCAGGTCGCACGCGATTACATGTGATCCCGGCCGTACCAGGGCCAGAAGGCGTTTCCCTTCAGCCGCGCGCAGCTGCGCCAGCCTGGCCTGGCTGTCGCCATCGACAAAGGGTTCCTCCTGAGCGGTGCGCACGTCCAGCCGACAATAACGGGAGATTCGACGCGAGTAGTCGTCAATCGCCTGCTGGAGATAACGCTCTTTGACCTTGCCTATGGCCGCAATGCCGATCCTCATCCTGTCAGCGGCCGGCCGGAGCGTCAGTCAACACTACCTTGACTGTGCGCTCCCGCCGATTCGACCCGACTACCGTAAACTCCAATGTATCGCCTATATCGGACTTGTAGATCGCCTTCTTCAGATCGGCGACGGTCACGATGCTCTGGCCGCCGACTGCGATGATGATGTCGCCGGAGCCCAGCCCCGCGCTGGCCGCCGGCCCGCCGCGCACCACAGAGGATACGTAGATTCCCTCGTTCACAGGTAGCCTGTTCCTGGCGGCCAGATAGCGATCGATCTCAGTCACTCTGGATATGCCCACGTATGGGCGTCGGACCTCTCCGTACTGTATGATCTCATTGGCGACGTTGCGGGCTGAGTTGATGGGAATCGCGAGCCCAATTCCTTGCGCCTGAGACACAATGGCGGTATTGATGCCTATGACCTTCCCGGCGGCGGTGACCAGAGCTCCTCCTGAGTTGCCCGGGTTGATGGGCGCGTCCGTCTGGATCAGACCCTCGAGCGCCTGTCCGGCGGCTCTGTCTATCTCCACCGACCGGTTGACGGCGCTGATCACGCCGGCCGTAACCGTATGGTCGAACCCGTAGGGGTTGCCGATGGCGATCGCCGGCTCGCCTATAACCAGCTTGTCGGAATCGCCAAGCTCCGCCACGGGAAGATTCGTGCCTTCCACCTTCACAACTGCCAGGTCGGTGTAGGGATCGATGCCCACAATGCCGCCAGACAGCTGCCTGCCGTCCACCAATACCACAGTGATCTCAGTAACCCCTTCGACCACGTGGTTGTTGGTCAGAATGTACCCGGACTTGTCAATGATCACGCCCGATCCGAGTCCCTCGCGTTCCTGGATTACCGGCATGAAGAAGAAGTCGTAGACCAGCGCCTCCTGTTTGGTGGCGATCTTGACCACGGCCGGACTCACCCTCTGAGCGGCAAAGGCCGCAGAGAAGGTGGTATCGGACAGCTCGGGCGCTGGAATTATCGCTCCCTCCTCCGACGGGCCCGGGATGACCGGCGCCGGCTGCGCCTCGCGATTCACAGGATAGTAGTTGACGATCACAATCCCCACTAGCAGGCCGCCTATGACTGCCCCGGCCAGCGCGGCCAGGAACAACGCCAGGCCGGCCAGGCCGCCTTTTCGATATCCTCCATAGTAGTAGCTCATGTGACGGTACCTCCGAATCTGTCCCGAATATGTGTAGATTCGCCGGCGCAGCCTGCGATACCTGCGGGACGATGGCAGCGGCTAGTACTCGATTCCGCGACGCGCCGCGATCCCTGCCTCAAACGGATGCTTCACCATGCGCATCTCGGTGACCAAGTCGGCCAGGTCAAGTATGGGCGCGGGCATGTTGCGCCCGGTAAGCACCAGTTCCACCCCGGGCGGACGCCGCGCGATCAGGCCCGCCGCATCGTCCACGGTGAGCAGTTCGTAGTAGAGCGCGTTGGATATCTCGTCTAGTATCACCAAATCCGCCGCGACTTCGTCCAGCGTGCGGACGGCCAGATCATACGCCTGTTTGGCATAACGTATGTCGCGGGGCTCAGGGTTCCCGCGCCGGATGAAACACTGCCCGCACCCATCGCACACGGCTTCGCCTGTGCGAATCATGTCGGACTGCTTGCATTCCCGACCGAACTGGAAAATCTCAAAATCCGGCCCCAGTCGCCGGATAGCCGAAAGCTCCCCGGTATAGCTGGCGCCCTTCATGAACTGTATCATCCTAACCTTGAAACCGTGGCCAACGGCGCGCAGACCCAGCCCGAGCGAGGCAGTGGTCTTGCCCTTGCCGTCGCCCGTGTACACCTGCACCAACCCTCGCTCATAGCGCCCGCGCGGCCGAGCGCCCCGAGGCCGTTCCCGCCGCGCCTCAGCCTGCATCCCCGTCTCGCCCGATATCGTCGACGCCATTGAACTCGCCTCCTTCACAATGCCCGTCAAGCCCGGTGTGCCCGCCGTGCCCATGCCGCGGGCTTCCGGATATCACGAATACCGCCGGCCGGTCCAGCTCCGGACGGCGCCCCACTATTGCTCGGACGCCGTACACGTCCAGCAGATGCTCCTCGGTCAGCACCTCGCGCGGCACGCCTTGCGCAGCCACCTGTCCCGAGCTTAGCATGGTTATCTGGTCACAGTACCTTCCGGCCAGGTTCAGATCGTGCAGCACCGCGATGGTGGTTATTCCTGACTCGTGAGCCAGCGCCGACACCAGTTCCATTATCTCAACCTGAAAGTTCACGTCCAGATGGGCGGTGGGCTCATCGAGCAGCAGCACCTTTGGTTCCTGGGCCAGGGCCCGCGCTATCAATACTCTCTGCCGCTCGCCTGAGGAAAGCGCCGTGATCCGGCGCCCGGCCAGATGGGCCACTCCAGTGCGCTTCATGGCCTCATGGGCCTTCGCAGCATCCAGTGCAGTCTCGGAAGCAAAGAAGCGCAAGTGGGGCGAGCGCCCCATCAGCACCGTCTCTTCCACAGTGAAAGGGAATATCACAGCCTCCGCGGTCCCCACCGCAGCCACCAACTGCGCAGCCTGCCGCGGCGACATGAGCGAGATGTCCCGCCCGCCCAGGAGCACGCAGCCCGACCAGGGCCGGGCCACTCCGCCGATGACCCGCAGCAATGTGGACTTGCCGGAGCCGTTGGGCCCTATTACCCCGCAGAAAGTGCCCGACTCGCCAGTCAGGCTCACACCGTGCAGCACTTCCGGGCCCGACGCTCCGTATCCGAACCTCACATCGCTCACTTCGACACGCACGGGCCGCATCACCCCTTCTTTCTCAGCCTGAGCAGGTAAAAGAAGAACGGCGCGCCGGCCATGGCTGTGATCACGCCTACCGGCACTTCGCGAGGCGGTATGATCACCCGCGCCAAGGTGTCGGCAGTCACCATGAACACCGCTCCGCCCAGGGCCGACACCGGTATCAAGCTCCGATGATCCGGGCCGATCAGCATGCGCGCAACGTGCGGCACCACCAGCCCGACAAAGCCGATCAGCCCCGACGACGACACTGCGGCCGCCGTGATCAGCGACCCCAGGGCGATGACTACCTTCTTGAACCTCTCCACATCCAGCCCCATGTAACGCGCCGACTCCTCGCCGCAGGCAGCCAGGTTGAAATTGCGCCCCAGCGCCGTAAGGGCGACAACGCCGGCCAGCACATACGGCGCGGTTATGCGCACGTGCGCCCAGCTCTTGGCGGACAGACTACCCATCAGCCACATGACCACCTTGGGGAGGTCTTCGCCCGCCGTAACCATGAGAAACGATACCATCGCCCACACGAACGACCCCACAACCACACCGGCCAGCAGGAAGGTGTCGGTGGGCATGTGTCCGTCCACCGTGGACAGGGCGTATACGAACACGACTGTGATAACCGCGCCTATGAATGCGAAGATGGGTATGTAGGAAGACGGAGTCGAAAGGGCGGCAAGCCCCGCGCGCCCCGCAGACAGAATGCCGATGGACGCGCCCAGCGCCGCCCCGGACGATGCTCCTATGATGTATGGATCGGCCAGCGGGTTCCTGAACAGGCCCTGAAACGACGCCCCAGTGGCCGCGAGGCCTGCCCCAACCAGAAGCCCGAGCACGATCCTGGGAAGACGGACTTCCAGCACGATGATCTCAGCGCTTTCAAGCATGTCTGGGTCGATGGAGCCCAGCCCGAGCGGCAGCGTCCGGCCCAGCAGCGGGATGCGTGAGATGATAATGCGCAGAGCCAGCCCGGTGTGGATTCCGGCCGTTCCGGCCGAGACGGCCCAGCCCACCACTACCAGCACCGCGATGACCAAGAATGCTACTCGGGTCTTGAGCGCGCGAGATCGAGGCATGGCATGTCACCCTTCGACGTTAGTTACCTAATCTATTCGCTACTTAGCGCTGATGAACAGGTCGGCCAGTGCCTCGAGTCCGTCTACCAGCCGGGGTCCCGGCCTCACCATCAAGTCAGGGTGGATCTCGAAAACGCGCCCAGACACAACGGCAGGCACTTTTCGCCATTCGTGCCTGGCCATGACCTCGCTCCGGTTGAAGCAGGTGAGGATTACAACATCCGTGCTCCCGGAGATCACCGTCTCCGGACTTATCTGCGGCCACCCCTCGATGTGGCCGACAATGTTGCGCCCCCCTGCCCGTCTCACAAGATCGTCAACAAACGTGCCTGCTCCAGCAGTCATCAGCGGGTCGTTCCATATCTCCACGAACACCCGCGGGCGGCTGTCGGCCGGAATGGCCGCCGCCTTCGACTCCACCGCCGCAACGCGCGCCCGTAAGCCATCCGCCGTCCGGCGGGCGGCATCCCCGGCCCCGGCGACATCGCCAATGACCTGGATGGCATGGAACACCTCGTCAAGCGTCCGCGGGTTGACTGCAACCACCCTGAGCTTGAGCTCGCGCAGTTTCTGGATGACAGGCATCTGCAGGTCGGCCACGGCCACGATCAGGTCAGGCCGTTTGGCCACGACCGCCTCGATGTTGATGTTGTAGTCGCCGATTTTGTCGACCTTCTTGACGGCTTCAGGGTAATCGCACGCAGAGGTGACGCCGACGACCTTGTCGCCGAGTCCCAGGGCAAACAGAATCTCGGTGTTGCTGGGCGCAAGAGACACGATTCTTACAGGTTCACGAGGAATCTCGACGGCAACGCCCGTGTCGTCCACGATGGAAAGCGGGAACCGGGCGATCGGCGCCGCGCCTGCCGCGCCCATCGAACCCGCAGCGGCCAGCAGCGCGACGATAAGGATCGCCGCAGCCAGCGCCAGCGACCTGAACCAACTGGACATGGAACGCTTGGACATTTCAGTAACACTCCTTCTCCGGCGCGCCGCACACCTCCCGGAGCTGGGAGCCGTCCGGCTGCGCACATAAAAACACCCTGCTCACCGGCGAGTGAACAGGGGAGAAGTCGGTACGATCCGTGTGCCGGGAACCCCAGCAACGCCGCACCTCCCGCATCCCCCTTTTCCTCGAAGGTGGAGTCGGCAAGCTCGGTGGGCAGGTTTCCTGACTTCCGGGTCATCGCCTGCGCGCGTCTTCCCCCTGCACTGTGCAGGAGTGACATCTCGTGCGCTTCGGCTCACCGGATACAGTGGCGGGACCGCGGGCTTGGCCCGGCGTGGCGCTCCATCGGGGCTCCTCCTGCTCGGAGTCGCGTCCGATGTAGCTCTACGCCCAGCTGCCACTTCCCTTTCACCCGCTCGCGCGGGCACCCACCGGCATTCCGTTATTCAGGTGTTACTCCCTACATCCTAACACAGCAAGGTAAACCCGCCAAGATAGACAGAGTCCTGCTGAATCTGTTGCCCGTCAGAGATCTCAGGCCGTTGCCTCACAACGCAGCGTAGTCAAGACCCTCTCAGCAAGTCAGCAAGTGGAGTATGCGTGAATGACATAAAACGGTATGTGCAGTTTTTGACGTTTGCTTTTGAGATGTGCTCCCTTTTTGACACATGGGTTTCAATTTCGCAGCAGGCTTTGACATAACAGCGATAACCGACTGGAACTGGACGCCTGGGGATCCTCCGGCAAGCCGCTGATGGCCGCCTTGGGCTCATTCGCGGCGCTCTGCGCGCCCTTTGACAGATTTGCGCCCCAATGGCTACCACATAGCGCTACTGACATCCCAACTTGTGTCTATACATTGCTGGATATGTCACTTTGTGAACTGCATGTGCTCACTTTCTGCGCATATCTCGCAAACTTCCGTCAAAAAATGAGCACATCTCCGACAGACTCGCCGTACGCACGGCAGACGTCTCAACAGCAGCTACGAACGGCGCCACTTCCACGGGGTCGCGCGAAGCGTCACGGTCTTGCGGCGGCGATGGTTCCAGTGGCAACGGTTCCGGCGGCTATGCTTCCGGCGGCTGTGACGGGAGTGGTAGCCCCGGCGGATGCCCCCGTAGCGAAGCAGGGGCAATGCAGCTACCTAGACCAGAACCCGTTCATCCCCAACGCGTTTGGTAATGCGCGACGAATCCAGGTATTCCAGGAGCGCTACTGCGTACTTCCGCGAGTTGCCGCACGAGTCGCGGAACTCGGCCGCTGTGAACGCGCGGCCATCGCGACCGAGTTCCCGCGCTATCTCAAGCGCCTTGGCAATCGCATCGCGGTGGAAGAGAAGCTCGGGCCCGATCCGCATTACCACGCCAGTATCGATCAGGTAGTCCAGCACGGCCTGGGGAGCCCCGCCGGCCATCGCGTCCGGCTTTTCGGGCGGCGACATCAGGCAGGAAGCGAACGCATCCTCGATGCGATGCGCCCACCCCTGCTGAACTGGGCTGAGCGTCACGCTGTGAGACGGCAGCGCCGCCAGGGTGCCATGTTCGCACACAATGCCGTTCGCCGCCGCCCGGGACATGGCCAGTGCGAACCATTTGGAGTCCCAACCTGGAAAGGCCTTCGCGCGCAGTTCCTCCCTGGCCATCCCGGCCCGGAGAGGTTCGCGGGCGTGGAAATCGCTCAGCAGATCGTGTATTCGCCGCTCGATATCGGCCCAGTCGTCCGGGGTCAGAAACCCCCGCCCGTCCCCATCGCCCAAATCAACCATCCGGCCGGCGGCCGTCTCCCGCTCAAGCAGTTCGAGCACCTTCGCCTCATCACGGAACATCGCCCGCGCCGCATCGGCGATGACCGCCGGGCGAGCATGCTCGCGCGCGGCGCGTCCCACAAACAGCAGAGCCAGATCCGCATCGTCCCCGGCAGATAACATCTCGAACTCCCGGATGGTCTCCGGGCGAAACCGCCTCACTCGGCCTCGCGCGATGGCCAGGATCCGCCCGCCGCCCGCCGTGACCATGGGAGAATAGGTTCGGACGATGAACCGATCGCCCCGCGCCGCAACGCCGTCGCACTCCTCCAGCTCGAGCTGGACGAATGCGGTCTGCCCGGGCAAGGCCGCGTCGGCCCCGATCACCCTCACCCTGCACGTGCCCTCCGCGGCGCCCATGTGAAGGTGCATGCGGTCGCCATGTTCCACCGGCGCCGCCGATGGCAGCAGTGTCAATTCCGCGTCGAACAGGCGCGATGGTTCCAGGACTTTCGGCGCCGCCAGCACCATGCCGCGCTCGATCTCGCCCCGCTCCAAGCCCGACAGGTTGAGCGCCGTCCGCTGCCCACGCTCTGCCGCCTCTATCGGCGCGTCATGCACCTGCACTTGCCTCACCCGCACCGACTTCTGGGCGGGAAGCAGCTCGAGGCGGTCACCAGGCCGGACTGTGCCGCCGATGAGTGTGCCAGTAACCACGGTGCCGTGGCCTGATATGGCGAAGACACGGTCGATGGGAAGACGGGGGCAGCTCCACCGCTCGGGAAGCGACTCGGCCCTGTCCAGGGCCAGATCCAACTGGCGCAGGAGTTCGTCTAGGCCCTGCCCGGTCACAGCCGACACCGGCACTATCGCCGAACCGGCCATCCTAGTATCCAAGAGACGGTTGCGCACGTCCTCCACCACGAGTTCCAGCCACTCGGCCTCGACCATGTCCGCTTTGGTCACTGCGACCACGCCAAGTTGGACGCCGAGAAGTTCCAGAATATCGAGATGCTCGTCTGTCTGCGGCATGACGCCTTCGTCAGCCGCCACCACCAGCAGCGCTACGTCCACTCCAGTCGCCCCGGCCAGCATGTTCTTGATGAACCGCTCGTGGCCGGGCACGTCGACCACGCCGGCGGTGCGGCCCGATGGCAGCGCGAGCGGCGCAAACCCCAGCTCAATCGTGAGGCCCCGTTCCTGCTCCTGGCGGAGCCGATCAGTGTTCACGCCTGTGAGCGCGCGAATCAGCGTGGTCTTGCCATGGTCCACGTGGCCCGCCGTCCCGATCACCACATGTCTCATAAAGCTTGATCCCCTCTCGGTCGCCCGAGCTCTCCCGGCCTCTGATCCGACCCGACCGCGACTGCCGCCGCGACTGCCGACGCGACTGCCGATGCGAGCACCGGAAAGTCGTGGTCGAAAATGGTCCTGAGGTGAAGACGGACGGAGTCGTCGGCGACCCTGGCCACAACGGGCGGATCGCCCATTCTCAGACTTCGCTGGATCTGCCCGCACGGGACGCCGTGTGCCTTTATGCACACGCTCACGCCCGGTATCGATACCGTGGGAAGCGAGCCGCCCCCGGCCTCGGACGGATCGTCCACGACTGAGATTTCGAGGCTTGAGGTATCCACGCCGGCCTGTAACAGTTCCGACAGGATCAGCTCCTGAAGCCGCCCGGCACGCCCAGCGAGAGCGGCTGGATCGGCAGCAAGCATGCCGGCAACGGGCACTGACTCCATGGCCTCGGAGGGATCCTCCCAGGCTGCCGCCACCGCCGCAAGCGCGCACAACGTGAGCTTGTCGATGCGCAAGGCCCTCGCCAGGGGGTTTCGCGAAATGCGTTCGATCAGATCGGCCCGGCCGACGATGATGCCCGCCTGAGGTCCGCCAAACAGCTTGTCGCCGCTGAAAGTGACCAGGTCGGCGCCGGTCGACACCGCATCCGTAACCGTGGGCTCAGAGCCCATCCCGTAGCGCGACAGATCGGCCATGAGGCCGGACCCAATGTCGTACATCACTGGAAGGCCCGTCTCCCGGCCTAGGGAGACAAGCTCGGCAAGCTGCGCCTCCTGGGTGAAACCCATAATGCGGAAGTTGGAGGTATGCACCTTGAGAAGCAACCCGACTTCAGGATTGACGGCCCTCTGGTAATCGGCGATGCGCGTTCTGTTGGTCGTGCCGACCTCCGCGAGGCAAGCGCCGCTGCGCTGCATGATGTCGGGCACTCTGAATGAGCCGCCTATCTCCACCAGCTCGCCGCGGCTCACCAACACCTGGTGCCCGCGAGCGATGGTGTCGAGGCAGAGCAGAACTGCGGCAGCGTTATTGTTCACCACATACGCCGCCTCAGCGCCGCACGCGCGGGCGACGGCCATCGCAACATGATCCTGGCGCGATCCGCGTTCGCCGGTGACGAGGTCGAACTCCAGATCGGAGTAGGCGCGGGCGCATTCGGCCACGGCGCGCGCCGCGTAGTCCGGGAGAGGCGCCCGCCCCAGATTGGTGTGGAGGACGATTCCGGTGGCGTTGATCACCGGACGCGGGCCTGGGGCGGCGCACCTTTCTGCCGCGCGAGGAAGCGCCTGCACCACCGCGTCGAGAATCGCGGCCCGAGCTGCAGGCGCGACCGCTGTCATGGTCGCGGTCGTGGCCGCGGTCGTGGCCGCGGTCGTGGCCGCTGTCATGGTCGCAGTCGCGGTTGCGGTCGTAGCCCGGCCGCCTGTGCGCTCGTCTGGTTGCCCATCCATCCGGCCCTGCCCCAGGCGCTCTAGGCGGGCGCGCTCATCCGCTATGAGCTGCCGCGCCGCGCTGCGCACGGCCCAGCGGGGCACGCGCTCCATCAGCCCCACGGCCGTTGGATGAGCCAGAACGTCCGAGATAGACGGAATGTCTCTTGGAGAAATCGGCTTGGTTGTCACCTGCTCCACCTGCCTATAAGCCTGTATGGCACGGGCCCGTGCGGGCCCGTGCGAGCCCTATGAAATCACCCTGATGCGCGGGCCTTCGCCCCCTGCCGGCACTGCGCGACCGACCACCGCTGCGGCCATGGCGCCGCCCGCGCGGCGCAGCCTCCCGACCAGGTCATCGAGTCTGTCGGGCGCGACCGCAATCAACAGCCCTCCTGAGGTCTGAGGGTCGAACATGGCCTCGAGCAGGCTCTGCTCCACGCCGTCTGCCTCCACCTTACCGGCCAGGAAACCCTGGTTCCGCCGGAGTCCGCCGGGGATCAGACCCATTTGGGCATAATCGAGAGCTCCCTCGATCACCGGAATCCGGTCGGCGTCTATTTCAAACGAAACACCGGACGCCTCCGCCATCTCCATCAGATGGCCTAGAAGGCCGAAGCCGGTGATGTCGGTGCACGCGTGGGCGTCCGCCTCCAGCATGGCCCCGGACGCCTCTGCGTTGAGAGCCGACATGACCTGATACAGCTGGCGCGGGGCGCCGGAATCAGCCATGCCGGCCATGAGAGCCGTGGCGACTATGCCGGTGCCCAGCGGTTTGGTTAACACTATTGCATCGCCCGGCACAGCTCCACGGTTGAGCACAACGCGGTCGGGATGCACGATACCTGTGACCGACAAGCCATACTTGGGCTCGCGGTCGTCCACTGAGTGCCCGCCAACAAGGAGCGCTCCTGACTCCCATACCTTATCAGCGCCGCCGCGCAGAATCTCGCGTAGCGTGTCCATGCCCAGAGAGCATGGATAGCACACTATGTTCATCGCGATGAGCGGCTTTCCGCCCATGGCGTATACATCGGACAGCGAATTCGCCGCCGCCACCTGCCCGAACTGGTAAGGGTCGTCAAGAATCGGAGTGAAGAAGTCACACGTCTGAACGATGGCAATATCGTCAGTCAGCTTGTACACGCCCGCGTCCTCCGAGCCTTCAAACCCGGCAATCAGATTGGGATCGGTGCGGTGCACAAGCCCGGCCAAGGCCAGCGTTAGGTCCTCCGGACCTATCTTCGCCGCTCAGCCCGCCTTGGTCGACAATGAAGTGAGCCTTACAACATCCCGCTCGTCCATCACCCATCCCCCGCTTTCCTCGCCTGTATCATAGTCTAGTCTAGCCGCCCCAGAAAGTCCACGCTACCCCCTCTTTTGGATTAGCGACCCGCATCGCGCCAGCCAGACGGGCGACCAGAAGGACAGACCTACTTCCCGCACTGGCAGGCATTCGGAAGTATATAATGAGTTCAGTCAGTTCAGTCAACATGAGTTGAGGGGGGATGCATCATGGAGATAAGGGATGAGAAAGTGATCCTTCGGGACTTCATTGAGACTGACATTGACGACAGAATATACTGGGAGACGGTCGAAACAGAGTGGCAGTCATGGGATGCGCCGTGGGAATACGATTCAGGTGAAGAGCCATTCGACGCTGAGCAGTATCGCAAGAAGACGCTGGACCGGCTGTCCGAGGATAAGGACGAGAAAAGGATTCGCTCTGGATTTCAGATATGCATCAACGACTGCTGTGAGACTCACATAGGCTGGTGCAACGCCTATCGCATCGACAGTGACCACAACCACACCCGAGGCGAAGGCTTCTGCACGATAGGCATCAACATCCCGACAGTGAGTGCCAGGCGGCGCGGCTATGCAACTGCCGCGTGGAAGTTGTTCATTGAGTACTTGATCTCAAGCGGCATAAGTGAGATATACACGCAGACATGGTCAGGGAATGAAAGGCTCTTGGGCTTAGCAAGCAAGCTGGGATTTGAGGAATGCGGTCGTGAACTCGGTCCGCGACAGGTTCGAGGGAAACGCTACGACGCGCTGACGCTCAGGCTCAACATGGACAAGTTCAACGGTTTTGTGGCCAATTGCACAATATGACGCGCGTCCGATGATCTGCGCCGCCCGCTCACCGAGTTCGGTCTGCAATGCTTTTCGCCAACCATATGTCGGGCTTTCCGATGCCGTTCGCATCGGGTATCACACCCACGATCCTGTAGCCGACCTTCTGGTAGAACTCAAAGGGATGCCTCTTGAGATTACGGATGTCCTTTATCTTCTCGAAAGTGTCATCAAAGAGATCCGTGTTTCCCAGCGTTGTGCTGCCCGTCTCGTCGTCGCTGCCAAGGTATATGGTCAGACAGCCTCTCTCCTTCAACACCTGCTCAAGCTCCAAGCAAAGAAGAGTGCCGATGCCGCGCAGACGGCGCTCCGCGCTGACCACCAGCGGATGCAGTTCCCATGCAGTCACTCCATATTCGGGCGATGCTCCGACGAAACCAACGAGCCTGTCGTCTTCAACCACCGCCATTGCTACCTTCTCTTCAGCGAGACACTCTACTACCTCTTTCTCGGCACAGTCTCCGTACGAGTGAGGCCACGCCTGTCTGAGCAACTCTGCGGCTTCCGAGATGTACCGACTGTCGCCTCGTTTGACATCCTCCCCGGACTAAAGTCCGAGGATTCCTGGGAGGCACCCCAGGCTGGTCGGCAACTATCTTG